>Ga0302046_10000691_pt1 | contig 32867 bp, 33 predicted proteins | sample RVTome_11_FD_200261 | JGI IMG/M metagenome (GOLD analysis project Ga0302046, IMG submission 200261) | Soil microbial communities from uranium-contaminated site in the Upper Colorado River Basin, Wyoming, United States - RVT147D111 (version 2) ...
TGGCGGTCTCGGCCTTGCAGCGCGAGAAGAGCCTCAAACGCGGCGTAGGCACGAAAAGGCTGCGTGCGGGCTGGGATGAGCGATATCTGCTCAAGGTCCTACAACAGATTTAAATGCGATTGCCCTAGCGCTCGGTTGGCGGTAGCCGAAGAACCTCGTCCGAAAAACCATGTACCTGCCAACGGGCCGCCCACCCGGCTTGGCATCCTCATTGATAGCATAAGAACAGGGACCGCGTCCCCGGCGCGGCGTTTGCCTCTTGACCATCCATTGACCTGTTATGTATACATGGCGACGTTTTCTCGTGACGCTCCTCAGCGGCGTCGTGTTGGTGGGCGCGGCAGGCTGCGTCAGCACGCAGAAACGCTACGACAAGGCGCAGGACCTTGAACTTCAGGGGCGCTTTGCCGAAGCGGCCGACTATTACATCAGGGTGCTTGAGCGAGAGCCGGGTTGGGAAGGGGCTCTCGAACGGCTTCAGGAGGCCGGCACGCGGGCCGTCGAGGGCTATCTCGCGGAAGCCGAGGCGGCACGTCTGGAAGGCCGCTACGACGAAGCCCTGGGCGTGCTCGACCGCCTGGACGCACTCCGGGCCGAGGCAGCGGACGTCGGCGTCGCGTTGCAGGTCCCGGTGACGTACGCGTCGTACCGGGAATCCTTGGCGGAAAGCGCCATCGAGGCGTTGCTGCGCCGGGGCGAACGTGCCGAGCAGGCCGGTGACTGGCCCGAAGCCCTGCAGGCCTATGAACGCGCCGTGCGGTATACCGACGATCCGGTGCGCCGCGCCGCATTCGCCGGGTTGCAGGCCGGCGTCCACCTCCGATGGGCCGAGCAGGATCTCGACGGGGAGCGCTATCAGGCGGGATTCGAGCACGCCGGGCACATCCTCGACCTGGTCCCGCCGGAGCATCCGCTGGCGGACCGCGCCCTGGTGCTGCAGGACGAGGCGCTGGAGGCCGGCACGCGGATCGTCGCCTTCCTGCCTTTCTGGCGTAGCGAAGACGTTGCCCGTGGGGCACCCGCCGCTGTCGTGCAAGACCTCAACGATGTACTCCAGTACGATCACTGGTCGGCGGCGCTGCCGTTCGTCGCTGCCGCCGATCCGGTGGAGATGCGGCGCGAACTACGGCGTCTGCGCTACGACCGCACCGTCATCACCAACCGGCAGGCCGCCGAGATCGGCCGCGTCGTGGGTACCGACTACGTGGTCGTCGGCGAGTGGACGGCGTTCGTGCGCAAGGAGCGAAATCTCAAGGAGGAGACACGCAGGGCACGGATGAGAGGGCGGGCCGGTACCGTGGGTGGGTCCAGGGATACGACGTACGTCGAGCAACGCTACACGCTGGCGTTCGAAGCCACGCTGGCCTATCGCATCATCGATCCGCATACACGTCGCCAGGTGGACCAGGGCACCGTCGAGGCCGACGTGTCGGGGCGCGCACGGCGAGGCGTCTTTGCCGGTGACTATCGGGATCTCGACCTCTCCGGGGTCCAACTCGGCCTTTTCGAAGATGAGGAGCGGCAGGCCGTGGAGGAACTCAGCGCCGAACTCGTCGATGCCCTGGCCTTACGGCTGGCCGACCGCGTCTACGACCATCTGCTGCGCCTGATTCCGTAGTGGAAACATAATAGGGTGGACTTTACGTTTTCAGCGGGCATGTCGATACTTCAAACCGTCTGTGCACGGCGCGAGGAGGATACAACAGCATGTCCTGGATCAAGCATGTCATCATCGATCTGGCGGTCAGTCTCCTGATCGTCCTGGCAACGACCCTGGATCTACCCTGGGCGCGATGGATCGTCCTGATCTATACCCCGTTCATGCTCATTCTCAAGATCGTCGTCTTTCTCGGCAGCCGGTCGCTCAGCCCGTTGAAACCGCAGGGCGATGCGGTGCCCCGGTGGTTTTACCATCTGCTGTATGCGATCAACGTACTCTTCTCGGCGTTTGGTGCCTACAGCACGCAGGAGACGACCGCGCACCACTGGTGGATGATCGCCGGGGGGTGGACGCTGATCTGGGTCCTTTCGATCGTGATTGAGGTGCGGATGCGACCGGCCAGGGCACAGTAAGCCGATCCTACCGGAGCGGGGGTGTCACCGGCGTCTGACGCGTGAAATCGTAGAACGTGAGGCGGCGCAGGGTGAAGTAGGAGGTCCAGAACTGTTGCATCGTCTGGATGTAGGCACGCCGGGCATTGTCTTTCTCCCGCTGGGCATCAAACAAATCCGTGATGTCGATTTTGCCGATGAGGTAGCGGTTCTTGGCCACCTCGAAGCGCCGCGTCGCCACCGTGTCCGCCTTGGCAGCGATGCCGACCTGCTGCTGCAACTGCTGCGCTTGCAGGGCTTCGAAGTACACTTCCTGGTCGAGTTCTTTGCGCTGGAGGTCGGCCGTGCGTGCGATCTGTTGTTGCCGGGCGAGGGCTTCTTCAATCTCGGCTTTGCCCTGGCCCCAGCGAAAGACGGGTACCTGGAAGGTGAGGTTGAATTGCTGCTGGTTGAGCGGGTCGCGATAGGCGAAGCCAAAGGCATCGGCGCTCTGGTTGAGGCCGTAGCTGGCCGAGAGGTTCGCCGAGAAGCCGCTGTTGCGTTTGGCCCGGGTCAGCTCGCGCTCGGCCTCGACCGACTGGAGTTCGAGGTCCAGAAAATCGGGCCGGTTGCGCCGGGCCTGCGCCACGGCTTCGTCCGGGTCGATTTCCAGGGGAGGCACCGCGATGGGCGGCGTGATGGTCAGGTCGGCGTCGTAGGGCAGGTCCAGCGCCAGTTTGAGGTCCTGCAGCGCTGCCTGATAGGCGATCGTCGCGCTGGCGGCGTCGCTCTGGGCGTTGAGCAGGGCCAGCTCGCTCTGGAGCAAATCGTTCTCTGCGATGTTGCCGATCTCGAACCGTCCCTGCGAGAGCGTAAAAATCGTGTCGTTCACCGCAGCGTTGAACGTCGCGATGTCGCGGTTCATCTGGGCCAGGTAGACGGCAAAGAAACGGTTCGTGATGTCGATGGCAATGTCTTCGAGGTCTTCGACGAAACGGCTCTGGGCGAGTTCATAGCGCATAGGCTCGGTCCGGCGATCCCACTTGATCTCGTTGAACTGAAAGAGTGGTTGCGTCAGGCGGAGCAGGAGTGGTGCGCTCTGCCACTGGGTAAAGCCGATATCTCCCAATTCATTGGTGATGCGGTTCAATCCGGACGAGAGGGTCACCTCCCCGCCGGTTATCGGGATGGGTTGGCTGATCGCCAGGTTCGCCGAGCCGAAGGTCGAGTTGCGCTCGACGTAGGCTACCGAGCCGTCGTCCTGGTCGAGGCTTTCAATCGAGCGACGCAGGCCCGGCAGGCTGCCGTTGATCGAGAGCGAAGGTCGGTATCCGGCCCGGTACGAGCGATAGTTCCACTGCGACTGGTCGAACGTCAACCGGGCGATCTCGGCGGCGTGACTGCTTGCCCGGGCCAGGTCGATGCTTTCCTGGAGGGTCAGCGTTCGCTGGGCCTGCCCGTAGGCCGCGATCGTGAAGCAGCATAGCCAGGCGAGGAGGAGGAGCCGTCTCATGGCACGGGTTTCAGGTTTCAAGTTTGGCGGGTTTCAAGTTACCGGTTGAGGGCAGGGTGGCGACGTAGGCGCGAGCTCCAAACCTGCAACCTGTCAACCGGCAACGTGCCAACCTGCAACCCTATTCGTACCGCAACGCTACCACCGGATCGTGTTGGGCGGCTCGTCGGGCAGGAAGCAGCCCGAAAACCAGGCCGACGCTGAACGAAACCAGGAAGGCGAGCACGACGGACACGACGGACACGATGGTCTGGATGCCGGTGCTCAGCTCGATGCTTACACTGATGAGGATGCCCAGCAGAATCCCTATCACGCCGCCCGTAAAGCTGATCGTGATGGCCTCGATCAGGAATTGCAGGATCACGTCGTGCCGGGTGGCGCCAAGCGAACGCCGCACGCCGATCTCGCGCGTGCGTTCGAGCACGGAGGCCAGCATGATGTTCATGATGCCGATGCCGCCGACGATGAGCGAGATCGAGGCAATGGCAGCCAGGACGATGTTGAAGATGGTCTGCGTCCGGCGTTCCTGTTGGAGCAGTTGCTCGGGGATGATCACCTCGTAATCTACGACGCCGTAGTGCCGTCGTTTAAGCATTCGGCTGATGACCTCCGCTACGGAGGGCACCAGGGGCGACGCGGATACCCGGACGATGAGCTGGTCGAGCTGGTGGTAGTTATTGTTGGCCTCGTTGTTACCCTGGTTGGCTAAAAATTGGCCCTGCTGACTGTTCGAGGTCTGTACCTCCTGCTGCGTCACACGGGCGCGGTCTTCGTAGCGCAGCAACACCGTCTTGAGCGGCGTGTAAATGTCGTAGTTGTAATCCCGGATGCCGAGGGACTGGATACTTTTTTCCGAGAGCGTCCGTTCTTCGAGCACGCCGACGACCGTCAGCCACAGGTTGCCGCACTTGATGCGTTTGCCGAGCGGTTCCTCTTGCGTGAAAAAGCGCGTCTTCACACGGCTCCCGATGATGGCTACCGGCGCGGCCAGGTCCTGTTGTTCGGCGGTAAAGCCGTTGCCTTCGGCCAGGTTGAAGTCGGAGTATTCGAAGTGGTCCTGATCGACGCCGACGAGCTTCGTCGTACGTCGTAGCCCGGCCCGAAGGGCTTCGGTCTCGATGACAACTTCCGGGCTGACGTCTTCAACGCCGGGGACGATCGTCGCGATGCTCTGGGCGTCCGCCATCGTCAGGCCCGGCGACCAGGGCTTTTTCTCCGCCTGCTGGGTTTCGGTTTCTTCGACGGTCCCTTCTTCCTGCTTAACGACGGGTTTGATGATGACGTTGTTGGCGCCCAGCAGTTTGATTTGCTCGAGAACCTCCTGCTGGGCCCCCTTGCCGATAGCCAGCATGGCAATGACAGACGCCACGCCGAAGATGATGCCGAGCATCGTCAGCAGCGATCGGACCTTGTTACTCCGGATCGACTCGGCCGCAATCAGGAAATTGTAGAGGATCTTCGACAGCACAACACGCTCAATGCAATGCGAATGTAGGAGGTGAGGCTATTCCGATTCCGTGGATGCCAGCACCGCTTCCTGCCCGTCGAGGCGTTCGAAAGACAGCCCCGTCGTGTCTGCCGGGAGGGACAGGAAGAGGCGATCCTCCTCCGTCAGACCGGCTTTGACGGTCGCTTCATTTTCATTGAGAATACCGAGAGATACTTCCTGGCGCACCACGCGGCCGCCGCGCCGTGCAAAGACGTACGTCAACGAATCCTGGGTGTGGATGGCTTCGAGCGGGATGGAGAGGGCTTCTGGAAGCTGTGCCACGACGATGGCGTTGCTCGTGGTCATGGCCGGGCGTAACGTCGTGTCCGCCTTGGTGACTTCAATGGATACTTCGAAGACCTTGGCGTCCGAGTTGGGACGTTGCTCGCCGATGTTGGCCACCGCCGCGACGGTCCCCGTCATCCGTTTGTCCGGGTCGGCGTCGAGGCCGATCTCAACGTGCTGCCCGACCTTGATTTTCTGGATATCGACCTCGTTGACGTACGTGATCGACTCCATGATCGACAGGTCGGGCAGTTCGGCTACGACGGGGTCCCAGGAGTTGACGGTGCCGCCGGTCGTCAGCTTTTGGCCGCGCCAGTCGCGGCGGTAGATGACCATGCCGTTTTCGGGTGCCTGGATCGTGAACTCCTGGCCCGCCTCGTTGAGCATATCCACCTGGATTTGCGCTTTCGTTAACTCGGCCTGGACCTCGCGTAGCTGGGCGATGCCTTGCTTGACCTGCGTCTGGTAGTTCTCGCGGGCTTGCTGAAGCGCGCGCTCGGCCTTTTCGAAGTTGATCTCTTCCTGGCGTTGTACCGAAGGCGCTTCGTAGGCTGCCTGATCCTTCTTCAGCCGGGCCTCTTCCATCGCATAGCGCAGGTTGACCTGTTCGTCGCGCAGCTTGCTGAGGGTAAGCGCCGTATCCAGCGTCGCCTGCTCGTATTGCGACTGGGCCTTCTGGAGTTCGAGGGTCGCGTCGTTCAGCCGGGTGTTCAACTCCGACCGATCCAGTTCGGCCACGAAATCACCCTGGTGCACCACGGTCCCTTCCGGCACCAGACGCATGATCTTCATCTCGTAGATCCGAAGCTGCCGCGTACTCGAAGGCCCGAAAATCTTGACCGAGTTCTTCGCCTGTAATTCACCCGTGGTAGCCACCGTCACCTGAAAGGGACCGCGTTTCGGGGAAGCATACAAGTCGACGGTTTCGACGTCCTGCGTTTGGAACAACAGACCCATGACGGCGATGATGGCAATCACGCCGAGCACGATCCAGAGCAATCGCTTTTTCATAACCTCGATGTGTTAGGCTGTAAGCCGAGAAGAATCAAGAGTTTTCGGCGAAGAGACTGTGTGGCAAAGCAATGCAAAGCCGGAAAAACGGCTGTTTCTACGGACCAAAGCCGTATTTGTTAACCCCTGTGGCCATGACTCCGAAGGCACATACTACCTGATAGGCAGGGGCCGCTGTGTTGTCATAACGCTCACAGGATCGGCTTATTGTCCAATTCGTACCCAAAGTACCCTGGGTTCTTCCTAGACGGGATTTCCCAAGGATAGTTGCCGGCCGGCCTTTCCCACAACCCAATAGCCTGTGCCCCTGTCCGGCCGGATATGCGCTACTCATACCGCAAGCTCTTCACCGGATCGGCCAGCGCCGTCCGGATCGATTGATAACTCACGGTTAACAGGGCAATAATAAGGGCCGCCAGGCCCGCCATTAGAAATTCGCGGGGGCGAATTTCTATACGGTACGCAAAGTTTTGCAGCCAGATGTCCATGCCGATGTAAGCGATCGGGCAGGACACGATAAAGGCGACCCCGACCAGCTTCAGGAAGTCCCGCGAAAACAGCAGAGCGACGCCGAAGACGGAAGCACCGAGCACCTTGCGCACGCCGATCTCTTTTTTCCGGCGCTCTGCCATGAAAGCCGCCAGCCCGAAGAGCCCGAGGCAGGCAATCAGGATGGCGAGAGACGCCCCGTACCCGAACGTTCGCCCCAGGCGTTCTTCGGCCGCATACAACATCGCGAACTGCTCGTCGACGAAGAAGTATTCGAAGGGGTAGTCCGGCTCGAAGCGGTGCCAGAGTTGTTCGAGGGAGGCAAGCGTCTGCCGGGCTTCGTCCGGACGGATCCGGGCCGAGATGAAGCCGGACCCGAAGCGGCTGATGTGAAAGACGATGGGTGGGATGACCTCGCGTAGTGATCCGTAGTGAAAATCCTGGATCACGCCGATGACCGGCCCCTGGAATCCAACGTTGGGGAACAGCCACTCGATCTGCTTACCGACGGCTTCGTCCGCAGAGGTCCATCCAAACGCCCGGACGGCGGATTCATTCAGCACGAAGGCTGTCGAGTCGCCGGCGAGGTCGCGGGAGAAGGAACGGCCGGCCAGGACCGCCATCCTGTAGGTGTCGATGAAGGCATGGTCGATCGAAACATCGCGCAGGCTGATACGGTCCGACTGTGCGGCCCCTTCGGGGCGGTAGAAAAAGCCGTTGAGCCAGTAGCTCGGGATGGAATGCGAAGCCGAGACGCTGACAACATGGGGATGCTGCATCAGCTCTTGCTTTACCACCTCCGCCTTCTCCCGGAGCTGCCGGCTGTGGCCGATAGGTAAGACGACGATCTGTTCGTCTTGAAAGCCCAGGTCCTTGTTTTTCAAGTAGTCGAGCTGGTCGTAGACGACGACGGTGCTGATCATCAGGGCGATGGAGATGACGAATTGGAAGACGACGAGACCCTGCCGGATCAGGGCGCCCCGCGTACCCTGATCCGCGTCGCCTTTGAGCACGTGCGCCGGCTTGAACGCCGAGAGCAACAACGCAGGGTACATACCCGCCAGGGCGCCTACCCCGAGGGCAAGGCCGAGGAATCCGAGCAGGACGGGTACGCCGGTCCCGAGATCGAACGGGAGCGGCTTGCCGGTGAGGGTTTCAAACGCCGGGTGCAGGCCAACCAGCAGCAGCAGGGCCATCGTCAGGGCCAGCAGGCTTTGCAGGATCGATTCGCCCAGAAATTGCCGTGCGAGTTGCATGCGTTGGGCACCCAACACTTTGCGCATGCCGACTTCTCGGCCTCGCTGCTGCGAGCGGGCCGTCGCCAGGTTCATAAAGTTGACACAGGCGATCACCAGGATGAAGGCGGCGAGTGCCGAGAACAGGTAGACGTACGTGATGTTGCCGCCCGGCATGAACTCGGAGCGCAGGTCGGAATGGAGGTGGATGTCGGTGAGGGCTTGTAGACGTGCATCGGTGACGTCGTATTGTGCGTCGGTGATGTGGCGGCGCAGGAAGGCGGGGAGCTGGGCTTCGAGGCGCTGTGGGTCGCCGTTTTCGGGGAGCAGCACGTAAGTCTTCACCATGCGGTTGTCCCAACTCAACGGTGTGCCCCATTCTCCCGCGTCGTTCAACGTCTCTACCGTGGCGAATGAGATCAGGTAGTCGACGCGGACGTGAGAGGTACGCGGCACCGCCCCCATCACCCCGGTCACCTTGTATTCCCGCTGCTGTGCGTCGTTGGAGATACCGCCGATGGTCAGTACCTGGCCGATGGGATCGGCGTCGCCGAAAAACTGGGCCGCCATCGGTTCCGTGAGGACGACGGAGAAGGGATCACGGAGCGCCGAGGCAGGATCGCCTTGCAGCAGCGGCCAGCTGAAGACGTCGAAGAGGGCGGCATCGGCGTAGAGGCCGTCCGGCTCCTGGAAGCGGTGCTCCTCGTACGTTACCAGGGCCCTCGAAAAGCCTTCCATGAGGCGGACGGCGTGCTCTACCTCGGGGAACGCCACGGTGAGCGCGGGCGCCCACAGCTCCGGGCTGTTGGCGCTGTTGCCTTTGACCAGCCGGTAGACCCGGTCGGCTTTTTCGTGATACCGGTCGTACCGAAGCTCATCCTGCACAAAGAGCAGGATCAGCAGGCAGCACGCGATGCCCGCGGCCAGCCCGGAGATGCTGATGAAGGCGTAGCCTTTGTGGCGGCGTAGCGTACGCAGGGCAATCTTGGCGTAGTTGGTCAGCATGAGCGGTACCAGGGGGTGATGTTGCCAGCGAGGGCGCGAGGCCCTACGTCGGACCTCGACTTTGCGAAATTCTGCGGCCAACGAGGCGTCGCCGCCGAGCCGGCGCGTGGCTGCGAGGAAGGCGTCGCCGGGCGTCGCGCCCGCCCCAAGGCGGGCCTCGACCTCGTCCCAGAGGTGGTCCTCCAGCTCGTCGATTTCTTCGGCCGTGAGGGCCTGATGGTGGACGAGGCGTTGCCGCCAGCGCACCACCTCGGCGTTCAGGTCAAACGAGGCTCCAGGTTCCATAGCGTTGTCAGGGTCGTGTGCACCTGCAGCCAGTGTTGTTTTTCGTGCTGAAGTACCTGGGCGCCCTGGGGCTGGAGGCGGTAGTACTTGCGGCGACGGCCCGCCTCGGAGAGGCCCCAGCGTGCGGCGATCAGGCCCTCGCGTTCGAGGCGATGCAGCACGGGATAGAGCATGCCGTCACTCCAGGCCAGATGGCCGCCCGAGAACAGTTTTACCAGCCGCATGATCTCGTAGCCGTAGCTTTCCTCTCGGCTCGCGAGGATCGAGAGAATCAGGGGCTTCGTCGAGGCGGCGACGAGGGCTTGAGGAATCGAAGACATCGGCTGAGGATCGGAGGAGATGAGGACGGAGGGATGACCCTGCGCAGCGCCGCCTTCGGCTTCTGTACGGGTCGTTGCGGAGAAGAATACCTGACGGCTCTACGTATACATCGATTGAAAGATACATAGCGGCGTCAGGCATGTCAATTTTTTAGTATCAAGGTCTCTATGCAGCCTTCCGGACGGCGGAACGCGGACCGGCACGCGGCGGTTGGTTGCGTCGTCGGATGGATTGCGGCTGGATCACACGGAACCCCTTCATGGTCAACAACTTTTACACGTTGCAAGCGCTCACCCGGGAATGGTCGGCCGACCTGGTCGGGTGTGTGGTTGTTGACGCCTTCTCTCAGGCACGCGGGGAACTAATGCTCGTGCTGGCGGGCCCGGCGCACGAATGGACGGTGCAATGCTCAACGCAAGCGCCGTTCTACTTCATGATGCGCAACGCGGGGTCCAGCAAACGGCGGCGCAACGTGGCTACGTTGTTCAAAGGCGCCTTCGGGCGGCGTGTGGAGGCTGTGTATACCGCCGAGCGCGACCGCATTGTGGGGCTTGATCTGGACGACGGCTCTCGCTTTCAGGTCCTGCTTTTCGGGTCTCGCGCCAACGTTTTTCGGGTCGATGCAGGAGGGCGCATCGTAGAGGCTTTTCAGGGCGAGGCGGCATGGGTGGGGCAGCCCGCTCCTGCGCCGCGCCCGGCACCGCTCGTAGAGACGTACGAGACTTTCGCCGTACGCTGGCGGGCTGATCGCAAGACAACCGAGCAGGCCGTCGCGGCGGCGCTTCCTCTCTTCGACCGGACGCTGGCGGCCGAGGTGATGCATCGGGCGGGCGTCGCCGAAAAAGCGCCGGGTGCCTGCACGGAGCTCGAACGCCGGGCGCTCTTCGACGCGGGCGTTGGCCTGCGTCGGGCGCTGGCGGATCCGGCGCCGTGTCTCTACTGGCGCGGGCGCTTCGCCGAGGTTTTTGCGCTCACCCCCCTCGACCACCTGGCCGGTCTGCGGGCCGAAGCCTTCGACACGGTAGATGAGGCGGTGCGGGTCTTCGTGCGTCGGGTGCTCGGGCAGCAGCGGTTCCGGGCCGCGTACGATCCGCTGGAGAAAGCCCTGGTCAAGGCCCAGGCCGACCTCCATCGGCGTGCGGAGCGCATGCTCGATGAACTGGCCCACGAGAGCCGCGCCGATCGTTACGAACGCTGGGGGCACCTGCTGATGGCCGCTGCCGGTGCCGTACCGCCCCATGCCGACGAGGTGACGCTCCCCGATCTTTTCGCAGATCAAGCCTCGGTCACCATCCCGCTCGATCCGGCGCTCAAGGCTGTCGAGAACGCCGGGCGTTATTACGACAAGGCCCGCAGGACGCGCCAGGCCCGGACGCATGCTGAGACGCGCTTGATCGACGCCGAGCAAGAGGCCGAGCAGGTCGCTGCATGGCTCGAACGGTTGCAGGCCGTCGACACCTATGCCGTGCTTGAGCAATTCACAAAGGCTGAGGGAGCGGCGCTGGCGCGGTATCTGCCGGGCACGTCGGATGCGCCGGAGCGTATGCCCTTCCGTTGCTTCTCGCTGGGGCACGGCTACCAGGTATGGGTAGGCCGGAACGCGAAACAGAACGAGGCCCTGACCTTTCGACACGCCCGCAAATACGACCTGTGGATGCACGCCCGGGGCGTGGCCGGGTCGCATGTGGTGCTCCGCCTGCCGAATCGTGACGCCCGGCCCGGCAAGCCGATCCTCGAACAGGCCGCCGCTATTGCCGCTTATTTCAGCAAGGCGCAGGGCAGCAGCCTCGTGCCGGTCATCGTGACGCCGCGCAAATATGTTCGTAAGCCGAAGGGTGCGGCAACCGGTGCCGTCGCCGTCGAACGTGAAGATGTGCTCCTGGTCGAACCTAGACTTCCCGCGTAGCCGCGCCTGCGTTATCTTCGGCACGCCTTCCTCGCAACCCTACATCCCCAATCGGCATGACCTGGTGGGAAGCAGCCATACTCGGGCTCGTACAGGGTCTGACGGAATTTCTACCCGTCTCCTCGTCCGGCCACCTCGTACTCGGCGAATACCTGCTCGGGCTGGACCCGGCCGTGAGCAGCGACGTGACGTTCGAAGTGTTCGTCCACTTCGGTACGGTGTTGAGCATCCTGACGATCTACTGGCGCACGGTGTTGAACATCCTCTCCGAACTGGTCGGTGCGGTGCGATATCCGGCGGAGTTCAGCGCGCGCTACGAGCACAGCGAAGGGCTTCGCTTCGCCCTGTTCATCCTGATTACCCTGATTCCGACGGGCATCGTGTACCTGCTTTTCAAAGACGCGCTGGAGGCGGCTTTTCAGCGCCCGAAGCTCGTCTGCGGCATGCTCCTGGTGACGGGCGTGCTCTTGCTGCTTACCGTGTTGCGGAAGAAGCCGGAGGGGCGCCTGTCGCCTGCGAAGGCGTTCATCGTGGGCATCGCCCAGGCTGCAGCTATGATCCCCGGTATCTCGCGGTCCGGGTCGACGATCTGTACGGCCCTCTACATGAACGTATCGCCGGAGAAAGCAGCCAACTTTTCCTTCCTGATGCTGCTTCCCGTCGTGCTCCTGGCTACGCTGCTCAAGAGCGTCGAGATGGCGGAAGGCGGTGTAGCGGTAGGCTGGATCCCGCTGGCCGTCGGCACGCTGGTGGCCTACGTTTCCGGCATAGTGGCCATCAGGCTGGTGCTGGATTTTGTACGCCGCGGTCGGTTGCAATACTTCGCCTACTACTGCTTCCTCGTCGGGGGGCTCGGCCTGTGGTTGATCTGAGGCGTTGCGCCAAAACGGACGGGTATGTCGAAAATACAAAGGGGTTATCGCAACGAGATTTTCGTTGCTTGTTCGCTCGGTGGGTGCTTCTTCGTGAATTATCAATTTGATACTGTTCCCTTTTCGGAATTATACTTTGTCTGATCTTGGCCGATTATTGCATTGCGAGGCGTCGCACGTACGCATCTGTTCCCTCCGCCATTTTCCCCAAGACTCCGATGAAATTCCGCATCTTCGTCGTTGACGATGATCGTCACTATGCTCGCCTGCTGAGCTACCGGCTGGATAAGAATCCGGACTATGAAGTGCAGGTTTATCGGAGCGGCGAAGAGGCGCTCGACCATCTCGAAGAACAACCCGACCTCATCTTGCTCGACATCATGATGCCGGGCATCGGAGGTATTGAAACCCTGCGCCGGATGCGGGAACGCACCGCAGACGTCCCCGTCGTCATGGTGTCCGCCCAGGGCGTCGTCGATACCGCCGTCGAGGCGATGAAGCTGGGTGCGTACGACTACATCACCAAAGGGCAGGACGAGTTCGTCAAGCTCGAAGTGATCGTAAAGCACGTGCTGGAGAAGGTGTCGATGCAGCGCGAGCTGGAGACGTTGCGCGGCGAGGTGGCCCGGCGCTACGGGATCGAGGGACTGATCGGCGACAGCACGCCGATGAAGAAAGTCTACCGCCTGATGCAGAAGACCCTGCGGGGTGACCTGACCGTCGCCATCCAGGGCGAGAGCGGCACCGGCAAAGAACTCGTCGCCAAAGCGATCCACTACAACTCGGGGCGCAAGCATGGGCCCTTCGTGATCGTCAACTGCGCCGCCATCCCGCGCGACCTGATGGAGAGCGAGTTCTTCGGCCACGAGAAAGGCTCCTTCACCGGCGCCCACGCCCGCAAGATCGGCAAGTTCGAACAGGCCGACGGCGGGACGATCTTCCTCGACGAGATCGGCGAGTTGAACCTGGACCTGCAGGCGAAGCTGCTGCGGGCGTTGCAGAACCGGGAGATCACCCGCGTAGGCGGCAACGACACCATCAAGTTCGACGCGCGGGTGATCTGCGCCACAAACAAGGACATCATCCAGATGATTCGGGGGGGGACGTTCCGGGAGGACCTCTACTACCGGCTGTTCCAGTTCCCGATCCAGCTGCCGCCCCTGCGCGAGCGCGAGCAAGACCTGCTGCTGCTGGCGCATCACTTCATGAAACAGTACATCAAGTCGTATCCCGAGTTCAAAGGCAAGCGGCTCTCGACGGAGGCGCGCAAGGCCATTCTCGACTATTCCTGGCCCGGGAACGTGCGCGAACTCAAGAGCGCCATCGAGCGGGCCATCCTCATCTCGGACGAGGCCGACCTCACGCTGGGCGACCTGATGCTGCACGACAAAGTGCAGATCTCGCCGTGGGCCGAGCGCGTCACGCTGGCGGAGGCCGCCGAAGGCCGTCCCGCCGCCCGTCCGGCATTCATGACCAACGGGGTCGAAGGGGCGGACGAGATTCCGACGGTCGCGTTGGGGTCGGATAGCCAGGAGATCCTCTCCCTCGACGATTTAAAACGGCAGGCCATCGAGCGGGCGTATCACCTCTGCGAAGGCAACGTAGACAAGGCTGCCGTCGAACTCGGCATCGGCCGCGCCACGATGTACCGCTTCCTCAAGAAGTACGGCATCAAGGACGATTGAGTGCATAGCGGCCACAGATCCTGGGCGACGGGTTTTAGGATCTTGCGCTGTAACCCGGGACCCATGATGCATCATCGAACGGCGTGATGGACCTCTTTCAATTCTTTTCTTCCGGTACGGCGAACTGGGTCGAGGTCGTGTTGGTCGCCGGGGCCGGTGTGGTGTTCTGGCTTTACCTGTATCAACTCTTTCTGCCGAAAATCCGGAGCCTGCTCGGTACCAGGCCGGATCCCGAGGAGCGCACTGCTCAATTACTGGATCGATATCGACGTCAAAAGCAGGCGGAGGAGGAAAAGTCGTGAGACGGCAGGTTTTTGCTTGATCCGAGCGTGCCTGTCACTTATGCTGGGTCTGTTGCGTAGGGAAGACGGCTTACGGCAGGCCCACAATGGACAGGCGAAGCCTCCGGGCTGCGGACATCGCTGCGTGCTGCCCACCGTGTTGATCGGCCGGTCGCTGCCTGTCTATGACTGCGAGCAGGCTTCGTATCAACCTGGATCCTCATCATGCGCTTAACAGCCTACGAGAAAGACGTTCGTCGCGAGATCGAGAAATGGCAGCGGGGCGACGCGTCCATGCTGGCCCAGGCCTTCAACTTCCTCATGAAGCCTGTCGACTGGGTCGTCGAACGGGCCGTTCCGCCGGACCTGGTGGATCAGGCGGGCGAAGCCGTCGAGCAGTTTCTGGCTGTGCTCAACGATGCATCCCGGTGGACGTACGACCCCAGCGATCTGATGGGGACGGCAGAGGAGAAAAACCTCGACGTGGAAACCGTCGAAGACCTGCGCGATAAACCGCTCGAACAACTCGACGTACTGGCGCGGAGCTTCTTTAACGAAAATACCATGCTGGCTGCCATCGAAGGCGGCGGCACCGGCCTGGGCGGCGCCGTACTCATCGCAGCCGACATCCCGTTGTTGTTTACGATCAACTTTCGGTTGATTCAGCAGATCGGAGGGGCCTACGGCTTCTCGATGAGCGGCCCCGAATACCGTCCCATCGTCCTGTCGATCTACAACGCGGCAGCCTCGAACGAGCCCGAGGCACGCAGTGCGGCGCTGCGTGAGATCAACGTGGCGGCGGCGGCTTTTGCCAACGACATCACCTACAAAGGCCGCGTCACCGGCACCTTTCGCGATCAGAACCGCCACATCCCGCGCGAAATTGCCAAGAGCATCGTCGGGCGCAAGCTGTTGCAGGCGATCCCGCTGGCCGGCGCTGCCGTCGGAGCCGGCATCAACTACTGGTTCACCAGCGAGACGGCCCAGACGGCCTACATGCTCTTCCGGGCGCTATACCTGGAGCACAAGGAGCGGTTGTAGGTAGGGCCACGGGGAAATTGAGATCCCTATTGGCCATTCCCGATGCCCTCTCAATCCCATCGAACATTGCTGAAGGCTGGGGCCGGGGGACAACGAACGATTACTTGCGCTTTTTGCGAATTGCACGTGGTTCGCTGGCGGAAGTGGAAACGCAATGCCTTATCGCGCATAGGCTGGGCTACATGGGCGAGCAAGCGTTGCAAGCGATACGGCAGGAGACTGACTATCGAAGGCAAGATGCTTCTCGCATTGGCCCGTTCACGCGCTTGGGCCGGGAATAGCCCCTGGCAAAGGGCCAGCGGATTTCCTGGTTCATGATTATCCCCGGTGGCCACACCCCATTGCCTTTTCCTCATGCCGCTAGTAGCCATCGTCGGCCGGCCCAACGTCGGCAAGTCTACCTTGTTTAACCGGTTCACGGAAGTCCAGCAGGCCATCGTACACGACGAGCCGGGCGTCACGCGGGACCGCATCTACGGCGAGGCCGAGTGGAACGGGCGCGTTTTCTCGGTGGTCGACACAGGCGGCTTCGTGCCGCGGTCGGCAGAGCGGTTCGAGCAGGCCATCCGCGAACAGGTTCACATCGCCCTTGACGAAGCCGATGCGGTGCTCTTCGTCGCCGATGTGACCACCGGCATCACCGACCTCGATGAGGAGATGGCTGTGATGCTGCGTAAGGCGGACAAGCCCGTGCTGGTGCTGGCCAACAAGGCCGATAATGAGGAACGCCGCTGGGATGCCGCTGTCTTCTACCAGCTTGGCCTGGGTGAAGTGTATCCGGTGAGCGGCACCAATGGCATGGGTACGGGCGACCTGCTCGATGCCGTCGTAGCAGCCTTACCCCCGGCGGATACCGCGCAAGCGGCGGACGAACGGTTGCGCGTTGCCGTCATCGGGCGGCCCAACGTGGGCAAGTCGATGCTCACGAACACCCTGCTGGGTGAGGAGCGGTCCATCGTCACCGAAGTCAGCGGCACCACGCGCGACGCCATCGACGCTGTCTTCAAGTACCACGGAGAGGAGATCGTCCTGGTGGACACCGCGGGCCTGCGCAAACGTACCCGTGTCACCGAGAACGTTGAGTTCTACGCGACGCTCCGTACCGAGCGCGCCATCCGTGATTGTGACGTGGCCGTCCTCCTGCTCGACGCCACGCAGGGGCTGGAAGCGCAGGATATCAAGGTGCTCAAAGAGGCCGAACGGCTGCGTAAAGGTCTCGTGGTCGGCATCAACAAGTGGGATCTGGTCGAGAAGGAGACGAACACGGCGCGGGATTATGAGCAGCGGATCAAGGAACGTCTCCAGACGCTCGACTACGTGCCGGTCCTTTTTATCTCGGCCCTGACGAAGCAGCGCGTCTACAAGCTGGTCGATGTGGTGCTGGAGGTGGCCCGGCAGCGCAGCCGCCGCGTGCCCACCGCCGAACTCAACGACGTGATGCAGGAAGCCGTCGCGCGCCATCACCCGCCGACGTATCGCGGCAAGTACATCCAGATCAAATATGTCACCCAGGCTCGTTCGCGGCCTCCGATCTTTGCCTTCTTCTGCAACCATCCGAAAGGCGTCCAGGAGTCGTACCGCCGCTATCTCGAAAATCGATTGCGTGAGGCTTTCGGCTTCGAAGGGGTGCCGCTGACGCTTGTCTTTCGCGCCAAGTCCAGGCGCCCGCTGGAAGAAGGTTGACAGCCACAAGCGGCCTCTCAAAAGCCGAGCCGGGATTTTGTTCAGGAATTCGAGGTTCGTTTTTCGGATTTTTTCCGGCAGACGACGATATTATAAGGGTAGTTCGTGATCTTGAGGGAAAAGTCTGAAACGTAAGGGTGCTCTGCTGAGACGGTGCTGCCGGCTTGCCCACGCTTTACGTTTCAGGCCCACAGCATCCCTTGAAGGACTGCCTCCTACGCCGTCGTGCTTTTTTCTGTGAACTCTCTTTGGAGTAGATCCTATGCCCGGTCAACCGAAAGTGACCACACCCGCCAATGAGCGCACGCTCAACTTCTGGGAGCGGATGTACCTTCCGGAGATCTTCAAAGGGCTCGCGTACAGCTTCAAAAAGCTCAAGAACGAGCCCATGTACACGTTTCAGTATCCCGACGAGCAGTGGTATCCGCCGGACAGCTACCGGGGGCGGCCTGTGCTGGTCGAAGAGGAAGGGCGTACGCGGTGCGTCTCGTGCAACCTGTGCGCACGGGCCTGCCCGCCGATGGCCATCTCGATGCAGTCGAAAGAGGTGGACGATCCGACGAGTGCGAAGGAGCGAGAGCCGGCCTGGTTCGAGATCAACATGCTGCGTTGCATCTACTGCGGCTTCTGCGAGGAGGTCTGCCCCGAAGAAGCGATTGTGATGTCTAAGGAATATGACCTGACGTTCCAGAACCGGGATGAAGCCGTCTTCGGCCTGGATCGGTTGCTGGTACCCGTTGAGCGGCTTACAGACCGGTTTGACTATTTGCGACGGTACAAGGACCCTCAGTCCGGTACGCACTGGGCTTTCAGAGAGGACAACAACCTGCACAGCCTGAAGGATCGGCACTTCCTCCAGTGGCTCGTCGAGGAAGGGCTGGAAGACCTCGAAAACACGCACCGGCGTGAAGAAGCCCCGATTGCAGCCGGCAACGAGTGGGGCGGCCTGCGTTCCGGCCGGGCTCAGCCGGCGGACGAACCGGAAGGATGAGACGGCCCGTCATGCGGGAACGAAGCGGAGCCCGGTGGAAAAGACATGGCTGAGGATACCCGAGCGTCGGCCGACGACCTCCGCCGGGCCCTTCTCGATCAACTCGCTTACCTGATCGACGAGGTAGAGGCGTTGAAGGCCGTGGTAGACCGCGTGCCCGAGCCGCTCCAGGCAGCGCGTCCGCTGGAAGAAGACCTGTCGCTCAAGGAGATCTACGGCATGCTCGTCACGCTGGACGAGGCGGTTCATTTGCCGCGTCTCCGGCGGATGGTTGCCGAGGACGAGCCTGCCTTCGACGCGGTCGAGGCGGCATCGCTGGTCCGTGCCGCCGGGTGGAACGAGCAACCCATCCTCGCCATCCTGGACCGCGTACAGCAGACCCGCCGGGACCTCCTGTCCTTCATCTCGGTGTTGCCTGCCGGTGCGTGGACGTCCACGGCCTACATAGGCGCGGTGCGCAGCGACGTCTACGGGTTGGCACACGCCATCACCCAGCAGGACGTCGACCTGCTTCGCATGATCGGCTACCGCTTGCATGAGAGCCACCTCACACGCCGCGCCGAAGACCTGCCGAAGTGAGTAGGGCGAATAGCCATTGGGGATAGGGCGAATAGGGTCTTTGGTCTTTATGGTACCTGGCGTTTTCGTCCCTATTCGCGATCCGCTGTCGGCCATTCGACAGGCGGCAGGGAACCCGCTGCGTCGTCAGGCTTTGCCTTTTTCAACCCTCCGTTCGTGGAGATCTCCGCTTATGTCAAAAACCGGCCTCAGCTACGAGCAGCTAAACACCGCCTTCCATCATCAGAACTTCAAGCCGCTGTATTTCCTCTACGGCGAAGAGACGTTTCTGATGGATGCGTTGCAGCAGGTGCTCGTAGGGAAGGCCCTGGCTCCGCACGAACGAGATTTCAACTACGACCTTGTGTATGGCAACGAGGCCGAGGCGCGGGACGTCCTGGCGTTGTGTAATGCCTTCCCGATGATGGCTGAACGGCGCGTCGTTGTTGTGCGGGCCTTCGAGCAGTTGAAGGAGAACCGGCTTTTCACGGCGTATGCCGAGCACCCCAACCCGTCTGCCGTCGTGTTGCTGCTGTGTACCGGAAAGCCTAACCTGGCGTCTCACCCCTATCGTGCTTTGCGGAAGCATGCGGCCTGGGGAGAGTTCAAACCGCTGTATGAAAACCAGATGCCCGGGTGGATCCAGCAACGGATCAAGGAGTTGGGCTATCAGATTGAGCCACGCGCCGTGCAGATGCTCGCCGAGTATGTAGGCACCAACCTGCAAGGCGCCGCCAGTGAGATCGAAAAGCTCATGACGTATGCCGGGGAGCGTAGCCGGCTTACGGCGGACGATGTGGTGCACGCCAGTGGTCAGACCCGCGAGTTCAACGTCTTCGAACTCCAGCGGGCCATCGGAGAGGGACGCTACGGGGATGCGCAGCGCATCGCGGAGCGGCTGCTCAGCCAGGCCTCGAACGCACGGGGCGAGGCGCTCATGATCGTCTCGGTCTTGACCGGCTACTTCACCAAACTCTGGAAGTTGACGGCCTGCCAGGCACAGCGGATGCCCGAACGCGAGATGGCGCAGCACGTGGGCATTTCGCCCTATTTTATCAAGGAGTACGTCTTCAGCCTCCGGCGTTTCCCGCAGTCGGCGCTGGAGCAGGCTTTTGCCGCCCTGCTTGCTGCCGATTATGAATTAAAAGGCGGGGCGCGCCGGGACGAACGCCTGGTGCTGGCGCTGCTGCTGCGGCGGCTGGTGCCCGGCGCCCATCCGGTGGAGGCGGGCCTGCCTAGCCCTGTCTTTTCTCTTTGAGGGGAACATGCTATACTGCGGCTAACGTCGTGTAATCCAAGATGTAAGCACACCCTGATTCTTTTCCAGATGGCGAGACGATCCTCATGCCAGCGTCTGAGTCGCATCCAAACAACGTTCAACCGAGCCGAGGCGCCGCGCCGAGGCTCAACTCCCACCGGCGTGCGCATGCCGGCAGTCATTACCAGGCCCTCATGCAGATGTGCGACGAGGACCTGATGCTGCAATTTCAGGCCGGCACTGTCGAAGCGTTCGACCTTTTGATCAGCCGGTACCGCGATCCGCTCACCAACTACATCTATCGCTTCCTGGGCGACATGAAGGAGTGTGAGGACTTGCTCCAGGAAACCTTTCTGCGGGTGTATCGCAACCGGCACTCCTATCGGCGCATTGCCAAGTTTTCCACCTGGCTCTACACGATTGCGGGTAACCTGGCGCGTTCGGAATACCGCAAACGCAAACGGCGGCGTCTGTTTTCCATCCAGTCCGTCAACCGCGACGATGAGGAGTATGAAGTCGAAATTCCCGACGAAACATTCTCTCCGGACAGACATACCGAGAGTACGATCCAGGATCATTACATCCAGGAAGCGCTTAAACAAATACCCGAGGAGTTTCGGGAGGTGGTCGTCTTGCGGGATGTACAACAACTCGCCTACGAAGAGATCGCTCAAATCACCGGGTTGCCGATGGGAACGGTCAAGAGTCGGATCAACCGGGGACGTACGAAACTCCAATTTCTCCTGAAGGACATCTACGCGGCCTCTGAGGAATAGAAAGCCGCTTTTGTGACGGGGGGCAGCACAGGTTGCCGGTGTGGTAGAGGCATTGCTAACGACAAGCAGACCCAATCCGTCTATGGCTGAAGGATACGACTGTACGAGGGATGGTGATTGTTCCTGTCTATGGCTCGACGAGTTGCTCTGCGAATACGTCGACGGGACGATGGATGCGGTTGTCCGAGAGGCCTTCGAAGAGTACCTCACGATGAATCCGCCGTTGGCGAAGCAAGTCGAGCATCTGCGGCGCACGCGAACTTTGCTCACGCGCCACGGATGTCGCTTGCAGACCCCGCAGGGGCTTCGTGCCCGGATCCGGCGGCGTCTTGCCTGGGAGCTGATGCCTTTCCATACGCCTCGTCTACCCGAGACGGCCTCGCGCCTGGGTATCTTCGTCGCCGTCAGCTCGGTGATGGCCGCCGTGGTGATGGTGAGCATGTTGGTCGGGGTCGCCTTGCTGGAGGAGGAATCCGTCGACGTGGCTGACCGAGCCGCGGGCGGGTCGGAGGCCGTGCGGCAAGAAGCCCGAGGTGCCTCGTCTGCCGCCATGACGCCGTTGTCCGGCCGGCGTCCCGCTGATGTGCCTGTGCTGACCCCCCAGCCGTCTTTGTTGGCGCTTCCGTTGGTGCCATCGTATGAACAAATGCCCCACCTTCTGCTTCAGCCTGCCGGTTTGCAAAGAACCCGGGCCGTCCCTTGATTTTCGAGAACCGTCGCCGTAGTATCTGCGTCCTTGATAGAAATCCCACAGGGGCCCGTAGCTCAGCGGTTTAGAGCGCTCGCCTCACACGCGAGAGGTCACAGGTTCGAATCCCGTCGGGCCCACCTGGTAAAAACAGCCTAAAAAGCCCCGATTTCGGCGAAAAAACCGAGGTCGGGGCTTTCTTATTCTCCTGCGTTTGTCCCGCTCTGGAGACACTCCTGGACACCAACTCTGGTAAAATCCTGGTAAGATTTTGGGGATCTGCGCCTTCCCTGTTCGAGCAAGAAGCAGGTCCAGACTATCGAGTATCAAAGCAAGTATGTCGATGCACGCGGTTCCGAAAAATCTCCACAAGAAGCCGGACGTTGCCGTGAGACGGGTGACATACGAGGTGGCGGAACTCATCCAGGCATTGCACGACGAGCGCGTCGTCAACGCGCTGGAGATGGCCCTGCGGGATCAGCAGATCCGTCTGCGGTTCCGGAAGCTGCGAATGCGCATGACCGTGATGGAAGCCTGTGAGACGCTGGCCGAGGCGTTTTTCTTGAGCCCGGAGCGGGTCAAGTCCATCGTCTATCGGCAGCCCGAAAAGGAAAGGCGCTGGGAATCCGCTGATACCATGAACGCCGGTAGCCATGAACCCGAACGACACAGAAGATTGCGTAGTAAGCGCGGTTAACGGCGTCGCGGGGAAGATCCGCATCGATGAGGATGCGGGCAGCCTGGAGGGCGTCATCGGCCTGCTCCATGCGATAGCAGACGAGGGCTTTGATCTTTTCGGCTTCGTTCACGCCGCCACGCCCTCCCTCAGAATGGTAGCTACCAGCGGACTGACCGATTGAGGCCCTTCCTCGAAGGCCCTACGCTCGAAGACAACCGTCGTGATGAGGCGGTCCGCTTCATAGCCGACATCCCAGGCGACCTCGCCGATCCAGTCTTTCATCGAACGCGTGACCGGCCGGTCAAGCACCAGGCACACGTCCAGATCGGATTCCCAGGTTGCTTCTCCACGGACGCGGGAGCCGAACGCCCACAGCCGTGCTTCCGGGTAGCGCTGGCGTACCCGCGCGGCGAACGTATCGAGGAGATGTCGATCAGTGGCATTCATGCTGGGTGGGAAAATCCGCCGGCGGAATCACATAACTGTCCTTCCTTCGTAAGGAGAAACGTTTCCAGACAGGCATCGAGTGACTTGGTTTGGAACACCAGGTCCTGCGCCTCCGGATCCGGCAGCAGAGCAGCACAAATACGTTGATCGAACATGCCCATGAAGCGTGCTCCTTCTCCTCGCCTCACTGTAGCGAGCTTTCGCCGAGGTCTTCGAGATACTTCTTGTTCGTCGAGGCATCAGACGGACCACCCTGTTGGTCATGCTACTTCCTCCACAAACCAGTCGTTTCCCCGGGTATACATCCGCTGATACGCACGGTAAAGCCGAGAGTTTTCATGCACAGGGCGTGCCGGTCAATGCGCGGAGGTCCAGGGCCTTTTGAGCCTTTTCCTCCTGTTTGTTGAAGGGTCAAGCTTCCGGCAAAGGAAACCTGCGTCTTTCCGGGCATATAATGGAATGCACTAACCGTAAGCAGTGATGACCATTACGCTCAGACTTTCGGATGAACAGGCACGCCGGTTGCGGGCGCATGCCGCAGCGCGCGGGCAAAGCGTTGAGGAGTATCTGCTTCGCCTGGCCGAACAGGCGAGCTTGTCCGACGAGGAATGGGAGGTCCTGACGGATGAGCTTACCGAGTTGATTCCTAACACTGTGCCCTCCCTGCCCGACGAAGCACTGCGCCGGGAAACGATGTACCGCGAATAATGGCGTATCTTCTGGATACCAACATCCTGCTACGCCTGGTGCAACGGAGCAGCCCGGCACATCCGAGCGTTCGAGCGGCGATCCGCCATCTAAGGGCTGCCGGGGAAGACCTGCATTTCGCGCCACAAAACGCCGCAGAATTTTGGAATGTGGCGTCCCGACCCGTGGCCAGGAATGGCTTCGGGTTGACGCCTGCGGCAGTAGATCATATGCTGCGTTTGCTGGAAAGGCTCTTCCAAATACTGCCGGAGACACCGGCGCTATACCCGAGATGGCGCTCCCTGGTGGCAGCGGCAGAGGTATCCGGCGTTCAAGTTCATGACGCCCGACTCGTTGCCTGGATGCAAGTCCACGGTGTCACGCACATTCTCACGCTCAATCCAGGGGATTTTACGCGTTACGTCAACACCACGGGCATCGTCGTGGTCGAGCCCGGTCAGGTCCTCATTTGATCATCGTGTTGCGGCGGTGTGACGGCAAGTCTGGTTGAAGGGTCAATCTTTCGGCAGTGATCGTTACGAGCTACGTTAGAGGATGGCGGCGTGCCCCTGCGAGCCGGGAGATCGTAACGAAGGGGACAGAATGGACAGCCTCGGCGGAAAATCAAGGCCACGAAGACAGCAGCGGGGAAAAAGGCGATCGTCGAGAGCCTGGAGCAGGGTGCCTCGCGCGTCGCGGTGTGCCAGGCGGCCAAGGTGGGCCGGAGTACGTTCTACACCTGGCTCGACGAGGATGAAACGTTCGCCGACCAAGTGAAAAAGGCCGAGGTGCGGGCCGTCGAGACGATGGAGTCCGTCGTCTATGCGGCCGGGCTGAAGTGCGAGGAGGACCCTCGGTTTCTGCGGGCTGCGATCCGATGGCTGGAGCAGCATGGCGGCTGACGACGGACCAACATAAACTGGAACTTCGACCTGACGCAGTGCACCGACGAGGAACTGGAGCGGATCGCCCATGGAGAAGACCCGGCCGGCGTCCTGGCCGGTACGCGCACAGGCGGCACTGCTGCTGCGGCAGAGACAGCAGGCTAAACGCCGGGAGGCCGCCGAGGGCCAGGCACAGCTTGAGGCACCGCAGCAATGGGAGGCGTGGTTGCAGGCCGTCCTCCCCTTGTACTTTGGCAGCTTTGCCGAGCGACACCGGGCGTTCTGGTCGTGGGTCTGGTCGATTCAGCCGGGCGAGGCCGTGCGGCCCTTGCTGGCGATCTGGCCGCGCGGGGGTGGCAAGTCGACGGGCGCCGAGGCAGCGGTTGTGGCCGTGGGTGCACCCCGCTGCAGAAAACCCCTCAGAAAGGACAAAGCAGCAGCATCAGGGGAACGGGCGGCCCGGCGGTACGTGGTCTACGTGCGCGAGACACAGGCCCAGGCCAACAAAAGTGTGGGCAATGTCGCCGAGATGCTGGAGTCCGCCTCGATGGCGCTCTACTAACTTCCGGGTTGGCCGCGCGGAAGGTCTCGAAGTACGGCCAGGTCAAGGGGTGGCGGCGGGATCGGCTCTACACGGCCTCCGGGCTGGTGGTCGACGCCCTGGGGATCGACACGGCTGCGCGCGGCCTGAAGGTGGGACGCTTCCGACCCGACATGATCATCTTCGATGACATCGACGGCCGGCACGACTCGGCGCGGACGACCCGGAAGAAGATCGAGATCATCACCGACTCGATCCTGCCTATCGGAGCACCCCATTGCGCAGTGCTGGTGATCCAGAACCGGATGATCCCGAACGGGGTGGTGCGACGGCTGGAGGACGGAAGGGCTGACTTCCTGGTACGGCGGATCGTCAGCGGGCCGCATCCGGGGGTGGAGGGGCTGAGGGTGAAGACCGTCTTCGACGAGGATCTCGGGCGCAACCGGACGGTGATCGTCGGGGGCCGGGCAACGTGGAAGGGGCAGTCGCTGGAGGCGTGCCAGCACTTCATCGACCGGTTCGGGCTGCGGTCGTTCAAGCGGGAGTGCCAGCACGAGGTGGACGACGTCGACGGGGCGCTGTGGACGCTGAATGGCATCAATGCCAACCGGGTGGCCAGACCACCAAAGCGGTTCAAGCGGGTAGTCGTCGGGGTGGATCCGTCGGGCGGCGCCGCCGAGGTGGGCATCGTGGCGGCGGGGCTGGGCTACGACGGGCACGCCTACGTGCTGTGCGACGTCAGCGGCCGGGGCAAGCCGAGGCAGTGGGGCCGCCGAGTGTCGCTCGTCTACCATCTGCTCAAGGCCGACCGGGTGGTGGCCGAGAAGAACTTCGGCGGTGACATGGTGGAGGCGACGCTCAAGGCAGTGGACCGGGGGCTGCCGGTCACGATGGTCAACGCGTCGCGCGGCAAGGACGTGCGGGCCGAGCCAGTGAGCGCGCTCTACGACGACGGCCTGGTGCACCACGTGGGGGTCTTCGACGAGTTGGAGACGGAGATGACGACATGGCGGCCGGGGGACCGTGAGAGCCCGAACCGGATGGACGCGCTGGTGTGGGTGATCACGGCGTTGATGCTGGGTACGACGGGCGGCGAGGTGTCGGCCGATGTGATTTAACAGACCGGTGTGATCTGTTGATGGTAACGGTACGTCCTTTCTTTTGGAAAGAAAGGACCAAAGAAAGCGTCGAAATCGAAACGCACGCCCCCCTTCCCAACGCGCACACGCCCTACCGCGTTGCCCGCGCAGGCCGGAGCCTCGCGACGGTGGACAGTGGAGCGGTGAGTTCGGCATCGGTGCCTGGCTCGGTGGGGCAACGCGCTAAGCGCTGCCAGGGGTGCATGTCCTCCCGCCCTGTCCACGATTTCGACACGGGTGCGCTTGTCGGGCTGGTTGCCCGGCAGGAACGACCGTAGGGTGAGCGACATCCACGACCAACGACTATGGGCCATCGGGCCAGTCTGTCCGAAAAGACAATTAGAAACTGAGGGAGAAGGACGATGATGATGCATGAAAAGCACGTTGAGTTTGAGGGGCAGGACGTGATCGGCCTGCACGGAGAGGGGTTGATTGAGCAGCGAAGCGCCGGCGACGGAGCAGAGGGGCCGTCCGGCGAGGTAGGCGTCTTCGTGATCATGGAGGACGGCGTGCTCGTCGAGGCAGGCGACTACCTGCTCGGGCCGGTGAAGAAGACGCAGCCGGGATCGCCCTCGCAGCAGCTCGCCGAGCCGTCGGCGCATCCGAAGTGGGCCGGTTCTCGGCTGCCGATGGCGGACCTGCTCCTGTTCTACGACTTCAACGTGTGGCACCGGCGGTGCGTCCTGCTCAAGGCGATGCTGGTGGCGGGTCTGGGATTTCAGGTGATGGAAGGCGATGAGGTGATCTACGACCCACGCCGCGACCGGGTCGTACCGGATCATCCGGCGGCACAGTTCGTGGCGCGTCCGAACGAGAACCTGCTGGAGACGCTCGACGAGTTGGCCTACCGTTTCCTGGTGGACTTCTACGCGACGGGTAACGGCATTGGTCACAAGTTAAGGTGGTGAGGACTTTGTCAAGCCCTGATGAGGTCTTCGCCGCTTGCGCTTAACAATGCCCAAATCCTTTGCCTCTTCGGCCAAATACCGCACCGGATCAGTGACTTCTCCTCGATGATAGGCCTGCGTGAAATGATACAACCCCCGGTAGACCATCTCCATCGAAATCGCCTCGTAGCGCTCCTGAAGGGCTTCGGCCACCGCGTCGGTCAAATCCACCAGCACGGCGTAGAGCAACCATGTCATCCAAAGTTGCAGCTCAATCGTGTTCTGCGAGCCACCGAAGAAATAGGCCAGTCCCAGCAGCCGTTTGACCGTTTTGAAGGTGTCCTCGATCCGCCAGCGCGACCGGTAGAGTGCCGCCACCTGCTCTGCCGTGAGCACGCGCTCGTCCAAGACGTTGGTCACGTAGCGATACCACGTGCCCCTGTAGAGCACCTCGACCAGACGAAGCGGCTCCTGGCACCGGGCCGAGGCGCTGCCCAGAGCGATGATCGACGAACGAAGCGCGGTGCGCTGGCGCCCTACCTGGATCACCTCGAATCGGGCATTCTTCTTCAGGCGCGTGATGAAGCTGACCTCCCGCTGCATGAGCAGGTCGAAATAGCCATGGTTAACAAAGCCCAGATCGAAGAGCACCAGCATGCCGCGATCCAGGCTCTCCAAGGCGCGCTGCCAGAACGGCTGGTCGTGCGCGTGGCTTTGCGCATCGTACCAGACCTGGCGCGGCAGCATCGAGGCGATGTCCAACAAGGCTGCCATACGCCCCGCCAGCGGCGTTGGCTCCTGGTCGCGGAGCAGGCCCACTCTGCGCAGCAGCGCGTCGAGCGTCGAACCATCAAGGGCCACGATGGCCTTGAAAGACCCCTGGGCCGCCTGTATCAGGGCCGACTCCGGACGGCTTCTCTGCGCATGCCGCGCCAGGAGTGCTGGCACTACCGCCTGAAAGATGCCTTCAAAGAGCACCGCTGGCAACGTGCGCAGGCGCTCGCTCACGGCCTGCTGCGTCACCTCCACGGGGGCCGACCAGAGGAATCCTTCGCGCCCCAAGACGCGGACGGCCTCCGAGACGGCACCAATCTGGCGCCAGATGAGACTCAGCACGAAGGCGACCATCACGGGCAGCGAGAGCGTGCGCTCTCGGAGCCCCATCTGGTGGAAGCGCGCAAGTTGGCTGTAGGTGGCAGGGTGAACCACGTCGATCAGGCGGGCTTCGATGGGTTCGTCAGGCGGGGCGGTGGTCGGTCGCTTGGTGCGATCGAGAGCAACGGCCCGGGTGTGTCGGATAGAGGAAGGCTCGTTTTTTCGGCTCATAGGGCAAGATAAGCTGGGTTGGCTTGAAAGCTACGGCCCGCTTGACTTTCTCACCAGACCCTTAACTTGTGACCAATGGGGTAAGGGGAAGCCGGGCAGCAGGTAGGAAGTCACCGCCCGGCCGTGTGAATTAGCAGATTAGCAGGGCTGTGCTTCGAGGCTGCGCGCAGCACCGGCGATGCTGAGCGTGACATCCTGCCAGCAGGAGGAATGGCCATCACCCGAGCACGTCCACGACCACGAGACGAACGGACGGCCAGCGCGGCACAACCGCACCCGGACCCTGCGTGAGCGCCCGCACCTCGGCAGGCACACGGACCGCCTCGATGGGACAGTAGGTGTGGATGCCTTGGCCGGCAGCACACTTGACCATGTCGAAACCCGCACGAGCGCGGCACACCGGGCAGAACTGCCGGGCACGGTGCCACGACTTGACGTAGGCTTCGAGATCGTAGCCGCCGGGCATGACGTGGACGATCCCCGCCTGCGCGGGGACAGGCTCGTAGGCGATGCCGTAGTAATTGAAAGCGTTGGTGAGGTGGGCGCCCTGACCCGTGAGATGCTGTGTGATGCGACTGGGCAGGTTGCGTGTGAAGCCGACGTAGTGGCGGGCATGGTGGAGGCGGCGCCGGGCGTGGATGACGTAGACGAAGCCGGGATGCTGGCCTGCATGTGCGGGTGTAGCGTGTTTCATGGGATACCTCCTGTGTGGCTGCTGTGGTATGAGGTGCCGGGGGAGCCCCGGCCACACAGGGCGTATCTGCCTCGTCGGGAAGCGCGCGCAGGGGACGCTGCGGGGCGATGGCGGTGCGGCCTGCCGGGGCGTGTGCGCGAGCGAGGCGTGTGAAAAGCGGAGGGTCGGGCGGTGTGTCGGGGCTTTTTACACGGCGGTGGGGAATGGCGACGGGAGGGAAGCGGCCCCGAGCACGCGAGCGATCTTAAGGACGCCCAGGGGGCCGCGAGCGGGGGCCACAGAGCAGCGCGTCAGCGCGGCTAGGGGATGGGTTGAGTCAGCGGAAGGGCAGGTACGGCGGCGCGCTGGTGCAAGGAGTGGAGCGAACGCAGCAGGGCGACGACCGCGCGAGACGTGAAGGGTTGTTGATCAGGCGCAGCCCTTTCGGGATGCTTCGGGCTGTGACATGCACGCTCCGGAAGGGGCTGTTTTTTCGTCGATCGATGCTATGAGGGCTGCCAGGGGCCGGGCGGTTGCCATGCCGCTTCGAAGCGATCCCCTGCCCTCGTCGCGGAAAGGAGCGGCCAGAGGAAATCGTGCAGGGCCTCGGTGACCTCCTCCAGCGCAGTCGCTTCGGTTTTCAAGCTTCCTCTGCCTACGAATGCGTTCCACTGCGTTCGCTTTGCCTGATCCTCAGCAAACTGCGCCGTCAGGGCAAGCGGAGCCTCAGCCGGCAGCGGCGTCTTCCGACGGGCGAACGTAGCCTGGATCGCTCGTTGAAGCGTCGGCCCGTCGAAGGCGAAACGACGCGACAGATACCACAGATCGTAGAAGTCCTTCATGCGGCTGTTGGTGATGCCCAACTCGACCATCGCCTGAAACTTCTCGGCCACCACGGTCTCCTTCGGGTAGGCCGGCAGCGTGGGGGCCGGGAAGTCCAGCAACACCGGAAAGACGGCCGCCTCGGGGGCCGGCACGACGGCGTCACCGAAGCCGACGGCGATCTGAAGCAGGAGACGCGCCGAACCGAGCCGGGCTTCGACCGTCACACGTACCCCGTCGTAGATCTGATCTTCTCGGATGAGCCTGCCGCGCACGGTCTCCGGACGAAACACGACGCCGTCATCGGGGTCGACGGCGACCGTGCAGATCTCCCGGATGTAGGCTTCGAGCCGGGCGATTTCGCTGGAGCCGAAGGCCAGCAGGTCGAGGTCGCGCGTGGTGCGGTGGAACGCGCCTTCCCAGAGGAGAAACAGCATCGCCCCCTTGACGACGAAGCGATCCCGGTGGGCAGACCGGCTGAGGCGGTAGAGCCAGCGTTCCAGGACATAGCGCGTGAGCAGCGCCTGGTAGTCCTCGCCCTCGCTACGGGCCCGGTTGAGCAGGCGCTGACGCACCGAAGCCGCCACGTTGGCCGGTCGATCTCGCGCCATCGTGATCTCCTTACGCTACCATGTCCAGGTAGGGACGCATCACCTGGTCCACACGGTCCATCTGCGCGAAGTGCCAGAGCGCGTCCAGGCCCTGGCGGTACACGCGCCGGTAGTCGCGCAGTGCCTCGATGGCCACGTCCAGGCCGATCTTGTTGCGGAACTTAAAGCAGTCGGCGACGGTCTTGGCCGCGCTGTAGACGTGTACGGCCACCCCTTCGATCTCGTGCGTTTCGATGCCGGCCTCGAACGCCTCGCCGGACATGAAGACGAGGCGAACCGGGACGTCGAGGCCCTCGGGGCGCCAGGCTTTCTGCTCGATGGCCAGCCAGACCTGGCGGGGGAGCTGCGTGGTGAGGTCGTGGAAGCGCAGGGCGGAGAGGAGGCAGACGACGCCCCCGGGCACGCGTTTGGAGGCTTCGGCGAGGTCGTGATGCTCGGTCAGATCGTGGTCGGGGAGGGCATAGAGGCCGCGTCCGAGGCGGACGAGTTCGCCGCGCTGGTGGAGGCGGTGGAGGTACTGGCGTGGGAGGTGGTAGCGGTCGAGGTCTCTGGGACGCAGGATACCGTGCTTGCGCACGACGTCGAGCACCTGTTCCATGGCAGAGGTAGACATGCGTGTTCAGGATGGTGCAAAATCCTCGGTGTTTATCCATATATACCGAGAAATTGACACAAAGTGCCATCCAGAGAGAATCGAGTCTGGATGAGCGAGGCCGGGTGCACGACAAACTGCACCGGAGTCCCCCCCAAGTTGCTCTAACCTGAATAATGGCTCAATAGCGTGTTCTGAGCGCGTTGCCCAGAATACAGCGTTTGTTGGCTTTGACGCAATCATGATGCCATTGCAACAGCTTGGTGCAGTTTGTCGTGCACCCAGCGAGGCCCGTGACCAATAGTTCTGCTACATACGTATCGTATATTGACTGATGCTATTTCACTGACGATCAAGAACATCAATGAAGCGCGACCTCGGATTGATCAATGAGGTATGCCCGAAATGTGGGAGGCCCTATCTGAGCATCAAGGATTGGGGGCAGGCAGGAGCACTGTTCATCCACGGCTACGACACCGATGAGACGAGCAGTCTGAGGCATAAGTTAGCCTGCCACGTCCCCGAGCTGGTAGCACTTGGTGAAATGAATATGGAAGCTTGGCGCAAAGCAAGGCGCAAGGGAAACGGTCATTTCTGATAAGCAGGAAGACATGGATAAACATCCTTTCGAATCTGATGAGGCAACGCCGCTCGCAGGCCCCCTGATCGAAACCTTGCGAGCTGTGGGCTACGACACCCAGACAGCCGTGGCAGATCTTATAGATAACAGCATTTCTGCCGGCGCCAGCAACGTCTGGTTGCATTTTAACTGGGACGGAGATAATTCGACAATCGACCTGCTGGATGACGGATCAGGCATGAACGCCCGAGAGTTGATTGATGCCATGCGTCCCGGCAGCCAGAGCCCCCTTGAAACGCGATCCGAGAAAGATCTGGGGCGATTTGGCCTGGGGCTCAAGACAGCCTCTTTCTCGCAGTGCCGCTCCCTGACCGTAATATCAAAGCGGGAAAACTATGCCATATGCACACGGTCCTGGGATCTCGATTACGTCGAGCAAACTAACCGATGGATGCTGCTGGAATATCCTGTTCTATCCAAGGATCGTGAACGCCTGGAAAGCCTCCAAAGTGGAACCATGATCCGCTGGAACAATCTAGATCGGCTGGTTAAAGGAACCCGGAAGGAGAACGCTCAAGACCTGGATCGCTTCATGACGATCATGGCTGATGTTAGAGACCATCTGCGGATGGTGTTCCATCGATTTCTGGAACAGGGACGTCTGAGCATCTGGCTGAATGATCGAAAGCTAGAAGCCTGGGATCCCTATCTTCGCGGATTTGATGCCACCCAGCCCCAACCAGAGGAAGTGTTCTGGGAGGGCCTGGTCCGTGTAAAGCCGTATGTCCTGCCGCATCACTCCAAGCTCGACCGGGAGGCTTTTGCGCAGGCCGCGGGTCCAAATGGATGGAATGCCCAGCAGGGGTTTTATATATATCGGAATGAGCGACTTCTTGTGGCCGGCAGTTGGCTGGGCATGTTCAAGAAGGAAGAGCATTGCAAGCTTGCTCGTATAATGATTGATGTCCCGAATTCGATGGACAGGGAATGGGACATCGATATCAAGAAATCCGTTGCTCGCCCCCTCGCAATGCTGCGGGATGAATTGAGGCGTATTGCAAGTCAGATCACTACCAAACGCACTGAAATCCGTAATTGACAATGAGCACCGATTGGTCAGAGACAGAGAACTTGCTCATCCTATCTAATTACTTTGAGATGCTGCTCAAAGAATCAGAGGGGCTGGAATACGTTAAGGCTGAGCATCGCCGCACGCTAAAATCCCAATTGAATAATCGATCTAATAGTTCAATCGAATACAAACACCAGAATATTAGCGCCGTGCTTGTCGAGTTGGGATTACCATATGTTGAAGGCTATAAGCCTGCCAGGAACTATCAGCACATTCTACGTTCCATGGTAGAAGCATTTCTCACCAATAAGCCTGAAATATTGTCCAAGCTTTTCAAAGCCGCCGCTAAAGCTCCGACCATGCAGGAAATCCCATCTCTTCTGGAAGTTCAGTCACCTACCGCAAAAGATATCAAGGGAGTACAGAGAGTACACGAAATCCAAGCAATTTATACACATAAGGACTATCTCCTTCATGAAGCTACTAACAAAGCGCTTGGCGATCTTGGCGAGAAGGCTGTGCTG
>Ga0302046_10000692_pt1 | contig 32861 bp, 22 predicted proteins | sample RVTome_11_FD_200261 | JGI IMG/M metagenome (GOLD analysis project Ga0302046, IMG submission 200261) | Soil microbial communities from uranium-contaminated site in the Upper Colorado River Basin, Wyoming, United States - RVT147D111 (version 2) ...
AGTTACGGGCATGCAATCTTGCACGACGCATTCAAAGGCCCCTCACCCCAACCCTCTCCCGGGGGGAGAGGGAGGATCGTCTGCCGCGCGGAGAAAGACTTTCGATCTGAACCCGTACCCTCCACCGGGCATGCTGCTCCCTCTCCCCCCGGGAGAGGGTGAGGGGTGAGGGGCCATCGCACAGTCGTGGTCTTTGGTGTTTCTTCCTTATCTAGCTCGTCGTGACGGGTTCCGCCTTTAGGCGGTTGGGGGACGCGCCCAAGCAAGCACCTCAGGCGCCCGACTCATGGCTGTCCCCAGCCGCGGGTTCAGGAGGTGGCCTCTGTCCGGCCGGGCACGTACAGCGTGAACACCGTGCCGCGATGGACCTTGGAGTGGACATGCAGCGCGCCGTGCGCCCGCGAGACCAGGCGCTGCACGATGCTCAGGCCGAGCCCGGTGCCGATGCCGGAGGATTTCGGACGCGAGGTGAAGAAGTTCTCGAAGATCCTGGGCAGCGTCTCGGGCGGGATGCCGGGACCGTTGTCCTCCACGCTCAGCGCGAGCAGCGGCGCGACGTTCTGAAAGCCGTCCCGGTTGAGAAAGCGATCCTCCGGCCCATCCGCGAACTGCGAGAGGTCCAGCGGCTCGGACAGCAGTTGGCCATACACCTCGACACGGTGATGGCGGGGGGAGCACTGCAGCGCATTGAGGCAGAGGTTGAGCAGCACCTGCAGGAGGTCGGTGGGATGAATGAACGCCAGCACGTCCTCCGGGAGGGGTTGGGCGCAGACCTTGTGGTCGCGGGTGTCGTGATGGACGCGGAGCAGCTCCATGAGGTCCTGCAGGATCTGGTTCACCCAGACGCGCGGGTTGTCCGCCTTGTTGGCGCGCAGGAAGCTGAGGTAGCGGCGCGAGACGTTGATGCAACTGGTCACCTGGGTGGTGATGCGCTTGAGTCGGTCCTTGACCTGTTCCAGTTCCTCCCCGCTCACCGACGTCGTGTCGTTGAGCTGGTGGTTGATGAACTGAAGCAGTCCGGACATGACGGTGAGCGGCCCGTTGAGGTCGTGGATGACCAGGCCGTAGATGTCGCCGCGGGTGCGGTCCATCTCGCCTTCCACGCGCGCCTGCTCCAATTCGGACTGGAGCTGCTGGAGCTCGACGGTGTTGCGGTCCACCTCGTTCGCAAAGGAGCGGCGCTCCATGGCGGCATCCACCGCGGCGCGGATGGTGCCGATGTCGAACGGCTTGTTGACGTAGTCGCACGCCTGGAGGCGCAGGGCCTTGCGCAGCGTGTCGTTGGTTTCGAAGGCGGTCATCATGACCACCTCGATGGAGGGGGAAATGAACTTGAGCCGCTCCAACACCTCGATCCCGCTCATTTCCGCCATGCGGATGTCCAGGACGGCCACATCCACCTGCTCGCGCCCCGCGATGTCAATGGCGCTGGGCCCGTCCTTGGCTTCCAGGATCCTGAAATCACCGCCGAAGATGACGCGGATGGACTGGCGCGGACCGTCCTCATCGTCCACCACCAGCATGGTGGGCTTGGCCCGGGATGCCGGGGGGATGGATGCGGCCGTGGATTCCGTTTCGGCATCGAGGGTGGAGGAGGTTGCGATGGACATGATGGTGCGTGGGGATGTTGCTTGGAGGGGGATGGATGATCACGCGAAGAGGCGCTGTGAATGGCCGGCGATCGGATGGCTTGCCCCGCGTTCCGGCGGCCGCCCCCCTTGTGCGGTCCCGGAGTGGTCTGACAATCTCATGCGTTCGGTTAAGGCTCCTCACCGTCGTTCCCATTACGGACCTGCGGTGCCCGGCCTGCGCAGGATCGTAGCGACACGCCGCTGGAGGACAAGAAGAAAGACCCGGAACAAAGGTCGAAAAAGAAGCGTAGGTAGTTTTACGGAGAGGGGTCAGACTTGACTAATTGACTATATGGATGAGGCGAGGGAACGCGCCTCATCCATATAGTCAATTAGTCAAGTCTGACCCCTATGCCTTTGCCGGCGCCGCCGCGGGTGTGAGGGTCGCCGGCAGGGTGATGCGCACACGGCCGTGTCCGTTCTTCTGGGTTCGGACAATCTCCAGGCGGCCGTGATGCATCTCGATGATCTTGCGGGTGACGCAGAGACCCAGGCCTAGGCCAATGGTCCGCGTGGTCACAAAAGGACCCGGGATCTTGTCCTCCACCTCCGCCGGAAATCCGCCTCCGTTGTCCTCGAACTCGATGCTGATGCAGGGGTGGCCGTTGTCCGCGTTGAGGGCCTCCATGTTGACACCGATGGCCGCGTTGCTGGTGTTGGCCTGGAGGGCGTTGAGCATGACCTCGGAGAAGGCGTGCTTGAGCGCCGCGCGGTCCCCGGTCAGGATGACCGGCTGATTGTTCTCCTCATACTTGAGGCGGGCCGACTTGACGGGCTGTTGCCTGTGGGCCTCCTGGAAGGCCTCCTCCAGCAGGGGCATGAGGGGGAAGGCATCCGAGGACAGCAGGTCCTCGCGAGCCAGGTACCGCATCTGGTGCACCAGTCGCGAGACGCGCCGCACCCCCTCGCCCATGGCTGTTTCGAGCGACTCCCGGAATTCGGCGTCGCGAAAGCGTTCCCCGAGAAGCTGTTGATGGGTGGCCAACGGAACCATGGCATTGCCGATCTCATGGGCCAGTCGCTCGGCCATGCGACGGACCAGCCGCAGGTTCTCCGCCTCCAGTTCCAATCGGCGGAGTTGCTCGGTCTGCGTGCGGTCCTCCGCCACCATCAGCACCGATGTCGGCGGGACCTGCGGGTGCTTCTGGATGGGGACAATGGTGACCTGCAGGATGGGCGAGTCCGGTTCCTCACCCGAGTAACGGAAGGAGGCGAGCGCGCCGCCGGTCTGGAGCACCTGAAACACCTTGCTCCCCAGCGGCTGGGGCAGGTCTGAAAACTGGAGGCCCGCCTGGCGGCGCCCGGACTTGCCGAACAGCTTCTGCGCGGCGTGGTTGACGTGGCGAATGGTCAGGTCGTGGTGCACCACCACACACGCACTGCTCAGATGCGTGAGGACATCGGCCAGCAACTCGTGGTTGGACTGCAACTGGTCGTGCAACCAGACGTTGCGGATGGCCATGCCGAGCTGTTCCAGCAGGTGGAACACGAGCTCCAGCTCCGCGTTGGCCAGGGGCGCGCCGGTGATGCGGCCGTCGAGTGCGGCCAGGCCGATGATGTTCTCCCGGTCCACAATCGGAATCACCACCTCCGCGCACAGCAGTTCGAACTCCTTTTGGATGCCGGGATCGCGCGCCGCCTCGGCGCTGTCCCGACGGAGGATGCGTCCGTGGCGGACAATCTGTCCGCCGATGCCCGATTCAAAGGAGAGCTCAAAATGCTCGAGCAGTCCGGGCGACAAGCCCAGGGCACAGGCGGCGCGAAAACCGCGGCCGGCGTCGATGACCGGACGATCCTGGGCGGTGTCCATGCGTTGGCGCAGGAACATGGCGGCCCGGTTGATCCCGAGAATCTCACGGAGCAGGATCAGAAACTGCCGCAGCATCGCATCCGCCTCGAGGGAATGGGTCAGCAGCGTGGAGAAGTCGTGCAGCGCCTTGAGCGTGGCGACGGCGGGCAGGTTTCCGGCCGGCTCCGGCGCGACGGGGAGGGGGGCGGGACGCGGCGAGGGGGGGGGGGCCGGCGCGGCCCGGGGCGCGGCGAACTGGCGGTCGAGCAGCTCCTGGAGGAGCCGGCCGCGGACGGGCTTGGCCAGGACATGGGCCGCGCCCCTGAGATAGGCCTCCTCGGTCCAATCCCAGCCGTCAGGCCCGGTCAACACCATGAGAGGCACATCGGGCTGGCGGGTGCGTAGCTTTTCCACCGCCCAGAACCCCTCGATCTGGGCATGCTCCACGTCGATCAGGAACAGGTCGATGAGCTGGCTGTGGAGAAGGGGCTCGGCCTGCTGGACATCCACGCGGTGAATCAAGCGATACTGGGCCGGATTCAAAGCGGCTTCCACCGCTGAATACGACTCTGGGTGGGTCGCAAGGAGGAGCACGGATTTCATGACGTCAACCTCCCCAAGCACCCCCCCATCCGCTTCTCGCCCGGGACCCGCATACAACACAACGGCACGATGTCCAGCACGGTGGAGGGATTTGAGCGTGAATCCCGCCGCATGGCAACATTAAGATTGGTGATCATGGGATTATTCTGATCGTGCTCATCGCCGAGCGTCTCTCCTTGGTTGGGATGCTCCCTCCCATCGGTCTTGACACCGTCGCCGACACGACGGGAACACGGCCCGGTGCCGGAGTGCCCGACAAGGCAGGTCTGGATTCGGATGGACTGGAATCAACCCTGGGAACGACCCGATGGCCTAACATCGCCCGGGATGGCAGGTCGTGCAATGCCGGGGATTACGAGACCTCGGCTAGGTAGATTTGCAGGGAGCGTGGAGGATTCGGGGATGCGCTCGACACGGGGGTGGCTTGACGCGTTTCGCGCTCGCGCGCAGCGGGCCTATTCGGCGGCCAGGAGGCCTTCCCAGGCCTGGTCGTTGAGGAGGACTTTCTGGAGAAACGCCTGGCCCTCCACTTCCGGCGCGGCCTGGTTGGGATTGATGGGGAAGAAGATTTCAAAGGTGGTGCCCTCGCCGGGCTGGCTCTGCGCCTTGATGCGTCCGCCGTGGTGGTGCACGATGAAATAGCTGGCCATCAGGTTGATTCCATACTCGATGGGTCCGTCGCTGCGGATGCTGCAGGGATCGAAGATCTGGCGAAGCGACTTCTCGGGAAGACCCGGTCCGTTGTCCTGCAGCCGGAAGACCACTTCGGATTCTCCGGAGGACCCGTTCAGGGGATGGGCCGCCGTCGAGGCGGAAAGCCGGATGCGGGAGCCGGCGGGAAGGGTGACCAGCTCGTCGCGCAACATCAGCTCGAACAGGCGCTTGAACTTGGGCATGTCCACCAGGAGTTCGGGAAGGTCCGCGGGGATGTCGTTCTGCACCTCGATCCGTCGGTTCCCTATCATTTCCTTGAGCGCCTCCACCTCCCCGGCCACCGTGTCCCGGAGCCGGGCCGGATCCCGGAACTCGTAGGAGGGCCGCTCGGAGGCCGTCCAGAGGTCCTGAAGGAGGCTGTTGATCCTCTGAATCTGCTCCTGGACCTTCTGGTGATACTCCTTCCAGAACTCGGGCGAACGCAGGCTTTCCAGGTTGATGTTCTCCTCCTTGAGCTTGGTGGGGGCCAGATCGAGGAAGGTTTTGACCGCGACCAGGGCGTTGCGGATGTGATGGGAAAGGCCGGCGGCCAGGAGCCCGAGGCTGACCATGCGGTCGGCCACCATCATGTTGTGCAGCACCGAGATCTTCTCCCGGAGCAGGTAATCCCGCTCCCCCTGGACCATGAAGAACTCCAGGCCGCGCTTGAGCGTGGCCTCAAGCTGGGGCGGATCCCAGGGCTTGCTGATGTACTTGTAGATGGACCCGGTGTTGACGGCGGCGATGGCGGCGTCCATGTCGGCAAAGGCCGTGGCCAGGATGCGGATGACGCGGGGCTTGAGCTGGCGGGCCTGTTCCAGGAACCAGACCCCCTTTTCGCCGGGCATGCGCTGGTCGGACATGATGAGCCCGATCTCGTCCTGGTGGGCTTCGAGGACGCGCAGGCCTTCCCTGGCGCCGTTGGCGGTGTAGATGCGGAACTGATCCTCGAAGGCGCGGGTGAAATACTTGAGGGACTTCTCCTCGTCATCCACGTAAAGGATGGCGTACTTCCGGTAGTCGTAGTCGGACTGGAGGAAGCCGGGGGTTGGATGGGGAGTGGGGTTCATGATGCTAGGGAGAGAGTTTGCGGAAATTGGATCTTAAACTCGCAGTATTGGCCGGGTTCGCTCTGGACGTTCACAACACCGTTGAAATCCTGAATGATGCGGTAGCAGATGCTCAGGCCCAATCCCATGCCTTGCCCCACGTCCTTGGTCGTGAAGAACGGATCAAAGATCTTGTCGGTGGCCTCGTCATCGATGCCGGTCCCGTTGTCGCGCACGATCAGCACAACTTGCCCCTTTTCTTCGCGGCCGATGATCTGAATGCAGGGCAGGTCGCCGGGCGGGTATTCCTTTTCCTGCATGGCATCGAGCGAATTCTGAAGGAGATTGACCAGCACCTGGATCATCTTGTTCTTGTTCGCCTGGATGGTGAGATGTTCCGGCACGACCTGTTCCACGCGCACGTCCTCGCGGATTTCATGGCTGAGAAACCGCAGGGAGGATTGGACGATGCCGGCGAGGTCCACGGTGTCGAGGGCCTGGTCATCGTGGTGAGAGAATGACCGGAGATCGGAGACGATGGTCTTGACGCGATTGAGCCCCTCTTCGATGTCGTGCAGCACCTCGTTGTACTGCTCGATGTTCTCATTGGAGAAGTCCAGACTCATCTTGCGCAGGGCGAACAGGCCGGTGGAAGCGAAGTTGAGCGGGTTGTTGATCTCGTGGATGATGCCGGCGCTCATCCGGCCCAGGGAGGCCAGCTTCTCGGTCTGGACCAGCTTGCTTTCCGTCTCCTTGAGCTGGTCAATGGTTGATTCCAGGGTCTGGTTTTGCTGGGAAAGGCGGCGTTGGAATTGGTAGAGATGGACGAGGTTGTTCAGACGCACCTGCAGCTCGGTGCTGGAAAACGGCTTGGCCAGGAAGTCACTCACACCGGCTTCGAGTGCCTTCAGTTTGGTCTCCTCGTCGGCGCGGGCTGTGAGCATGACGATCGGAATGTGGCGCGTGATGGAACGTTCCCGGATCTCGCGACAGGCCTGCATGCCGTCCTTCTCGGGCATCATCATGTCCAGCAGGATCACGTCCGGAAGGAACTGACCGGACAGGTCGATGGCCTGCTGCCCATCGACCGCCTCCACGATCTGGTAGTCCTCTTCCAGTTGGCTCTTGATGAAACGAAGCATGTCCGGCTCGTCGTCCGCGATGAGCAGGCGGGGTTGATGGCTGCGGGGGGTGGTGTTGGCGACGCGGACGGTTTCCTGCACGGGGGTGATGGATGGGAAGAGCTCGGCCCGGCGGTAAAGGTTGGCCAGCCATTCCTCGCTGGCCACCTCGGGAGTGCCGTGGTCGGAGGAGGATTCAGCTGGCGGTTCGCAAGCTTCCTCCGCCGGAGAGGCAGGAGACGGGGAGAGGGTCGGAGTAGCCACTGGCTCGGTCTCCTCCTTCGGGGCGCCTTCCTGGATGTGGGAGCCCGGGGTCAGGTAGGGAAGGCGGACGGTGAACGTGGTGCCGACACCAGGTTCGCTTGCGACAGAGACCTTGCCTCCCTGGACCTCGGTCAGTTCGCGGACCAAGGAGAGACCGATGCCCACGCCTTGGTATTTGCGCTTGGAGGAATCGTCCTGTTGCCAGAAGCGGTCAAAGACGCGATCGCAGCCTTCCTTGGAGATGCCCATTCCGGTGTCCTCGACCTGCAGGATCAGGGCCTCCCCCTCGCGCCGCCCGCGCAGTGTGATGCGTCCGCCGCTGGGAGTGAATTTGAGCGCGTTGAATTGCAGGTTCAGGAGGACCTTCTCCAGCTTGTCGCGGTCCACACAGACCGTTTCGACGTCCGGGGCGACATCGGCCCGGAGTTGGATGTGCTTGTCATCGGCCATCTGGCTGGCCGAGGAGACGAGTCCCTGGAGGAAGCGCTCGATGTGGATCGGCTCGCGCTTGAGCTTCATGACTCCGGAATCCAGGCGCACCAAGTCGAGCAGGTCGTTGATGAGCTTGAGCAGCCGCATGCCGTTGACCTGCATGGTGGCCAGGAGTTCCCGCGCCTTGGGTTCCATCGGGAACCGGCTCTTGTTGAGGAGCGTCTCCAGCGGCGCGATCATGAGCGTCAGGGGCGTGCGCAACTCGTGGCTGATGTTGGCGAAGAACCGGCCCTTGACCTCATCCAGTTGCTTGAGCTTGCGATTGCTCTCCTCGAGCTTCTGCCGGTTTTCATCCAGCTCGTAGCGCAGGGTAAATTCGCGGAACCGGAGCCGGTTGTAGAAGAAGTTCCCGGTCAGGACGATGCCGCAGGTGTAGCAGATAAAGGTGAAGTTGTTGACGAACATGCCGAGGGTTTCGCCCGACCATCGTTGCTGGGGAATGTTCACGGCCACGGCGGTGAGATACATGAGGCCGATCAGCGTGATGGCGATCAATGTTTCCAACAGACTGGCCTGCAGGACCGAGCTGACCGCCAGGATGACCAGGTTGAGACCGGCGTAGTAGGAGGAATTGGCGCCACCGGTCTGCGCGATCATGCAGCTGATGAAAAAGGCTGGGACAAGATACCATCCCATGCAGGCAAGGCGATACTGGCGATCAGAAAGGTTGGGCTGCCGCAGCCCGATCAGAACCAGCGCGGCACAAGCCGAGGTCATCAGGCGGAGGATGAAGAGGTATTCCGCCCACTCCCCGTGGACAAAGATGTCCATCACATAGCCGATGGGCATCAGAATCATGACCAGCACGCACGCCACCTTCGAGTTGCGGATGCTGGTGATCAGCGACAACTGCTCGAAGGCTTCGTCAAGTTCGCGGCGGGTTTTCATCAGATCGCGTCATGTGCCGGGCTTGCGCACCTCCATGAACAGGTTCACGCCGGTGATGTCGGCCACGATGCGGGTGTCCTCAGGCCGCGCCTGGCTCGGACGCAGTCGCTCCATGTCACCGCTATTGCGGTAGATGAGGTGCCACTCGAGGATGTCCGCCAGCCAGTGCCGAATTGGGTTGGCCACGTCCACGTTGGTCACCACCAGCAGGCCGCCGGGGGCGAGCTGATCGTAGAAGATGTCCATGAGCTGCTTGCAGACCGCGTCGGTGAGGTAGTCGAAGAGGCCGGCGCAGTAGATGAAATCATGCTGCAGGGCGGGGGAGCCGGCCGCCGAGCGGGACTTGCCCTTGAGGATCTGCGTCACAGCCTTGCGCACAAACTGGATCGAGGTCCGCCGGTGGTGCGCCCTTTGCACCGCCTCCACTTTTTGGCGGGCGTAGTTGAGGGTCTCCTCGCTGAAATCCAACAACGTGAACAGGGTGCGGTGCGTCGCTTCGCTCTCGACCAGGAAGTCCTGAATCTCCTGTGCCGGACCACAGCCCAAATTGAAGATGCGGGTCTGACGTCCTGCTGCGGCGCCCCTCGCCGTCTCTTCAAGGATCTTCTCCTTGAGGTAGCGGATGCGGTTGCGATGTGCCTCGGCAGGGGGCTGCTTGATGAACCAACGGTTCAGCATCTTGGCAAACAGCGTGCCGCCCTCGTGAGGGTGCCGCAGGATCATGTTCACCATCTCGTAGTCGCCGGCATAGCCAAGCGGCTTCTGTACGGTGCGGAAGGCGAAGGGCGAGCAAAGGATGTGGGGATGGAGCTGGCGCTTTATGTAGGTGCGATGGGCCGGGGCCAGGTCCTCCTCCATGGCGGCCGTCATCTGCTCGAGGCGGCCGAACAATTCGTCGATGGGTGGAAAGATCGAGGCTTCCAGACGATCACCCACCTCCCGCTCCAGTTGGAGGCGGTCGGCGGAAGGCGAGGAGCGGATGCCAACTTCCACCTGATCCAGCCAGAGGCGCAGTTCGTTGAAGAGGATCTGGATGTCGGCAGCGAGCAGCTTGTACTTCGGGTCGAGCCGGTAGTATTTCTGCACTTCCCTGTAGAACTGCTGGAAGTTTTCCGCCAGCAGCCCCGGCTTGCCTTCCAGCGACGTGAAATCCAGGTGTGACCAGCTGGCCTGATCCAGTGAGGCCACGCACACCACCCGGGGGCCGGCGTCCACCATTCGTTCGATCACAGCCCGGCCGCTGTAAAGGCATTGGTCCTGGAAAAGAATGCGGCACTCCTGAAGGACCTCCGATGTGCGCAGGACGTTGGCGGCCTGGTGGGTCTCGAAGACCAACTCCAGTTGGCTGAGGTGCTGGGGGATGGCGCGAATGGCGTCGCCCGCAGCCGTCTTGGCAGACACCTGGGTCTCTTTCAACTGGAACGGATCCTTCATATCAGTCGCCATGAGCTACCAGAGTCGGGACCTTTTTGCCCGTCCAATTGCGCCCTGTCCAGAGGGTGCAATGGTGCCTGCCTGTGCTGATCGTGTTCAACACCAGCCCCTTGGGCATGGTTCACCCGTGCCATTCCACTCATGGAACGTGCCTTTGGCATCTGAGAGGCAGGTTTCGTGCCCAGCTCGGCAGCAGCTTTGATTTTGACTTCCCGCCCCGGTTTCAGAGATATCAGCGCCCATGATTAAGTTCGTTTACTGTGTCCGCCGTCGTGAGGATCTGTCTCCCGCGGAATTCACCCGGTATTGGATCGAGAACCACGGTCCCCTGGTCCGCAAATTCGCCTCCGCGCTCAAGGCCAAGCGGTATGTCCAGAGCCACACCCTGGATTCCCCACTCAACACCGCGGCTCAACAGCCTCGGGGCACGGCACCGGCCTACGACGGGATCACCGAAGTCTGGTGGGACAGCCAGGAGGATCTCATCCAGGCCCTCCAATCCCCCGAAGGCATGGAAGCCAACAAGATCCTGGCCGAGGACGAGGGGCGATTTGTTGATTTGGCGCGGTCCTCGGTCTTCTTCACCCAGGAGCACACCATTTTTTAGGCGGCAAAAACGAACTGCCGTTTGGGGTTGGTTTGCGACTTGCTTGAGGCCATTGGAATCAAAGGCCTTTGCTGTTGAAAGGACGCAATGATGCACTGCATGGAGGCAGTGCAAATAAAGCAAATCGCATATGAATGATCGCAAAGTTTCGACGGCCGGTGACCCACGGCTACCAGGTTCACGCACCAAGCCGACATGGATGTACCTGGCCACCATCGTGCTTGTTTTTTCCCTGTCCCTGCAATCCATGCCGGGTCTCGGGGTCCGCATTCCCAACCAGGACCCCACCGCCATCGCGCGCGGCAACGCCTTTGCCGCCACGGCGGACAATCCCTCCGCCATTTACTACAACCCGGCGGGAATAACTCAAATGTCCGGCCACAATGTCCAGGCCGGCGCCTTGTTTTACCTCGGCATCGACGCGCAATACCGATCCCCGACCGGCCAGCATGTCGAGAACGATTCCGAGGTGGTGACCGTTCCCCACTTGCATTACGTCTATAACCCAACCAACCTGCCAGTCTCCTTCGGTCTAGGTGTGTATGCCCCCTTTGGCTTGGAAATGGACTGGCCCCGTGATGCGCCCTTTGCCACCGGGGGACGCCGGGGCGAGCTGCTCTACCTGACCATCAATCCTGTCGTGGCCTGGCAGGTGCATCCGACCCTGTCGGTTGCCGGCGGCCCCACCATCAATTACAGCGACGTCGACCTGCGGCAGCAGGCCACTCCGCTGATACCGGGAAGCGAATTCAAGTTCAACGGGGATGACACCACCTACGGATTCACGGCCGGCGCACGCTGGCAGCCTCACCAGCAGTGGGCGTTTGGCGTCAGCTACCGCAGCGCGCAGAAGACCGAGTACGAGGGCAAGGCCCAGTTCGATCCCTCAGCCATACTTGGTCCCTCCTTTAGCACCACAGCTCACCTGGACTTCCCGCAGACCATCATCGGCGGCGTATCCTACCGGCCGACCACCAACTGGAATGTGGAGGTGAACATTGACTGGGCGGACTGGAGCACCACGGACAATCTGGTCGTGGACGGCGTCGCCTCGCTCCCGCTGAACTGGCATTCCAGCTTCTTCTACGAAGCGGGTGTGACGCGTTACTTGTCAGACAGCTACTACGTCAGCCTCGGCTACTTTTTCAGTGAGAACTCGACCTCGGAACACAATTACACCCCCACCGTTCCGGACACCGAACTGCATGTCGGCAGCCTTGGTGTAGGACGCCGTGGGGAATACTGGAGCTGGGCCGTGGCCGGCCAGATCATTGCCGGCCCGTGGTATGAGGTTCGCGACAACGTGAACCCGACCGTCAACGGCGACTACAAGCTGTTCATTCCCACCTTGTCGGTTGCGGTAGGACGCCGGTTCTAGGCTGGTGGACTCCCCTCCCCGGGGAGATGTGCCGGCTCGTAGCCGGGCGGGGAACCAAGGGTATCAGGGGCCGCCACTTTCAGGCGGCTTTCTTTTTCGTTGTCGGTGCGGGGTGGCAGGTGCATGCTGGCCCCACCGCAAAAGAACGGCGCAATAGCGCACAGGAGTCAGGCATTGGTAGGTCTTGGTTTGCGGTGGCGGGGGGGGCCGCCTCGGCTGCGGGACAACTACGGGCCAGCAGGGAATGGAAGGCCCGGAACGATCAATAAGTGTCACGACGAATGACCTTGGACCCGTCTGGCGCCGGGGCCAGTGCCCACCCCGGCCTGAATTTGTCGGAAACACTCCGCGATTGCCTGGTCACAGGGATTCTCGGAGTGGATGACACCCGACGTGTCACCATCCTCACCCCGGGAGCCGAGACCCTCCTTCACGTCAAGGCCGCCCAGGTTCTCCGCCAGCCCTACGACCTTCTCCCTCATCCATTACCCGCCATCCTCCGCGAGGCGCAGGAAACGGGCAAGAATCAGACCGAGCAGAGCCTGTCCCTGCGGGATCCCCATGGCGGACAGCGCCTGCTGCGCATCTCCCTTTCCCCGGTCTGCCGGAAGGAAGCCGATCGACGCGGCGTCCTGATGATGATCCATGACCTGGAGGCCATGCAGCGCATGGAAACCCACCTCCGGCGGATGGATCGTCTCGCCAGCATCGGCACCATGTCCGCCTCCTTCGCGCACGAGATCAAGAATGCCCTGACGCCGGTCAAGACCTTCCTCCAGCTTGCCTTGGAGAAGGAGCCCGCCTCGGAGATGGGGTCACTGGTCCTGCGCGAAGTGGATCGGGTGGCGATGATCGTGGGTCAGATGCTGCGTTTCGCGGGGCCGGACCGGCCCGCGTTCGTGGTCCTGGGCATGAATGACCTGCTCGATCAATCCCTCAAGCTGTTGCGGCACCAGCTCGAGTCCAAGAACATCCGGGTTGACGTTCGGTGGGGTGCCCCTGACGACCGGGTCCTGGCCGACGCCTACCAGATGGAGCAGGCCTACCTTAACATCCTGATCAACGCCGTGGAAGCCATGTCTCCGGGAGGCTCGTTGAGTGTGAGCAGCCAAGAAGCGGCCTCCGAAGAGGGGCCCGAAGGGGTGCCCATGCTGAGACTGGTCATTGAGGATTCAGGCGAGGGCATCGATCCTGCCAACATGGATCGTCTCTTTGAAACGTTCTTCACCACCAAACCCCATGGTACGGGGCTCGGCCTGGCCATCACCAAGCGCATCCTCAAGGAACACCGGGGGCAGATCAGCATCGAAAGCCGGCTGCATGACGGGACGCGCGTGACCATCGACCTGCCGTTGGCCCAGACCGACTCGCAGGCGCATGGGTAATGCCTGCCGGGGACTCCCCCGGGCGTGGTGTTCCACCGCGAAGCGTGGAACGGAGCCCGACAAGGCAGGGGCATCCCTGCCTGGGATCCGGCCGGGATGACAAGTCAAACGGGGAGAAAATGGCGGGAGTGACGAGGCTCGAACTCGCAACCTCTGCCGTGACAGGGCAGCGCTCTAACCAATTGAGCTACACCCCCGCTGGACGGGAGATCGGACACTAAGAGAGGGCCTTTTCAATGTCAAATTTTTCTTCGCCCACCCTGGCGCGCAGGGAGCGGCTGCTGACAAGGTCGGCGAGCCGAGACGTGGTCCCGTCCGCTCTGCCGGCTTCATCCTGCTCCTGCTCTGCAGAGGTGGATAGGAGTCGGAGTAGGAGTAAGTATAGGTCATTCCCCAGACGCTGCTGGGGAAAGAAGGCTGCGGCGCGGATGGCGACACAAGGTGAACCATGGGCGAGGTGAGCACCCTACATCGTACCCCATCAAAGGCCCCTCACCCCCACCCTCTCCCGGCGGGAGAGGGAGCCGCATACCGCGTGGAGGGTATGGCATCAGATCGGAAGCCTTTCTCCGTACGGAAGACGATTCTCCCTCTCCCGCCGGGAGAGGGCCGGGGTGAGGGGCCCGGCAAACGACCACATGTTGGTCGTTCTTTTGGGATAAAGGGTAGGAGTAGGAGTAAGAGCAAGAACTTGCGCCGCAAGCGCTCGTGCCGACTTTGTCAAGCGTCCTGCGCGCAGGGAACAGGAGCGCGTGGGGTGCGGGGCTTTGGGTAAAAAAAGATTCGGGCAACAGACGCCAAGGAGGTGGGGGTGAGGATCCCCGCTGAAGAAAACGTGCTGTCACCCGAATCGAAAACTGAACCAAGTTTAGGCTGGGGTCCCGCTTTGTCAACGGCAGAATGGACGGGCCTCTGTGACAAATGGTCAGGCTCCGTCCTTTTCTTGCCATGCATCGGTTTTAGGTATCCAGACATCAACCCTTCCATGCCGCGTGCCCCGGTGTGTGCGCCTCCTCCCAAGCCCCGAATCGTCAAGGAGCTCTGGAGTTATTCCCAGCCCGTTCACATGCGCGAACCAGAGGAGGAAACCATTGCCAACCGATACCCGCCTCCGTAGGATGCTGCCCGGTTCGCACCCGGCAATCGCGCCAGCCGTCCGAGATGGATTACAAGGTCAAGTTTGAGGTCTTCGAAGGCCCCCTGGATCTGCTCCTCTACCTCATCAAGAAGGAGGAAGTGGACATCTATGAGGTCAACCTCACTCACCTTGCCACGGAGTTCATCGGCTACATCGAGATGATGCGGATGCTCGATCTGGAAATCGCCGGGGAGTTCCTCGTCATGGCTGCGACGCTCATGTACATCAAGAGCCGCGAGCTGCTTCCCGTGGACCAGCAGGTCACTCCCGAAGGGGAGGAGGAGGAAGCGGAGGATCCCCGCTGGGAACTGATTCGTCAGCTGGTCGAATACAAGAAGTTCAAGGACGCCGCCGCGCAGTTGCAATCCCTGGAAACCCGCCAGGACCAGATCTACCCTCGCACCCCGTCCAAGCCCGAGTTTGAGGAGGCCCCCCTGGAGGGCCGCGGGGACGTCTCCATCTTCGACCTCCTGCAGGCCCTGAACAAGGTCCTCAAGCGCCTGGCGGAGGCACCCCAGCAGCGGGACATCTTCGAGGACAAGTGGACCGTCAGCGAGAAGATCGAGGAGGTCCTGCAGCGACTGACCCGTCATCCGCGCTTTCGCTTTTCCGACCTGTTCGCGCACGCCACCAGCCGCACCGAGGTGGTCGTCACCTTCCTGGCCCTGCTTGAGCTGATCCGCCTCAGGCAGCTCACCGTGTCCCAGGCGGAGTCTTTTGGTGAAATCGAAATCAACAAGGCGGAGGAGGCGCCCGAAATGGACGCCTCCCTCTGGGCCGAATCGCCCGTGACCGCCGGGCCGGCCCCCGCCGGCCCTCAAGCCCCCTGACCGGATGGACCTCAAAACCATACTTGAAGCGATCCTCTTCACCGCGCAGAAGCCCCTTTCCTCCAAGGAACTCAAGGAGGTGCTGGCCGGCGCCTGCGAACACTCCGAGGAGGAGGCCGTGCGCGGTCTCAAGAAGACCAAGATCGGGCCGATCGACGAAGCCCTCGAAGCGCTCCGGCTTGAACATGAGCAAGCCAGCCGCAGCTATCGTCTCGTCTGCATCGCCGGTTCCTGGCAATTCGTCAGCCAACCCGACTTCGCTCCCTGGCTGAAGGCCCTGGTCGGCCACCGCGCCCGTCCCCCGCGCCTCTCCCAGCCCGCCCTCGAAACCCTGGCCATCATCGCCTACCGGCAGCCTCTCACCCGGGCGGAGATCGAGAAGGTCCGCGGCGTGGCCGTGGACGGTGTCATGGCCACCCTGGTGGAACGCGGCCTCGTCGAGCAAGTCGGCCGGGCCGAACTTCCCGGCCGCCCCATCACCTACGGCACCACCGCCCTCTTCCTCGAATACTTCGGGCTGAAAAACCTGGAGGAGCTGCCCGCCGCCGATGAGTTGCGCAGGATTCACGTGGAGAAACCGGAAGGCTTGTTGACCGTCGATGACGGCCTCGAAACCGCTCCCGACACCGGGGACGAGGAGTCCGCCCAACCCGCCGCCACCCGCACAGGCTCAGAGGGGCGTCCCGAAGGGGAACCCCGCGACGCCCAGGAGGACGAGGAGGACGACACCGAGGACGAGGATGAGTTCGACGACGATGAGGAGGACGAAGACGAAGACGGGGATGACTTCGAAGACGAGGACGACCTCGGGGATGAGGAGGAAATCGAAGGGGATGACGACGAGGAAGTTGACGGCGACGAGGAGGAAGACCTGGACGAGGAGGATGAAGAGGATTGGGAAGAGGAAGGGACGGACGAAAAGGCCCGTGTGAAGTCCGACGAGCCCAAGGTGAACCATTCGGCCACCACGAAGACCGTCTCGGCCAGCCAGACCGGTGAGGAGGAGAAACGGGACTGACGCCAACGGCGCTTCACACTGTGAGCCTGTCCAAGCATCGCAAGGCCATCGACGACATCGACAGGCGGATTGTCGAACTGCTCAATGAGCGGACGCGGCACGTCCTGGAAATCGGCGAGATCAAGAATCGCCAGCAGGCCGAGATCTATGCGCCGCATCGCGAGCTGGCCGTGCTCGAACGGATCTGCCGCCAGAATCAGGGGCCTATCAAGGACGAGTCGCTTCGCGCCATCTACCGGGAGATCATGTCCAGCGCCCTCTCGCTGGAGAAGACGATGGTCATCGCCTACCTCGGTCCGGAGGCCACCTTCACGCATCAGGCCGCCATCCAGCGCTTCGGCTCCAGCCTCACCTATGCCTCGCAGAAGACGATCGCGGACGTCTTCACCGAGGTGGCGCGGAACCGCGCCGACTACGGGGTGGTGCCGGTCGAGAATTCCACCGAGGGCGTGGTGACCCATACCCTCGACATGTTCGTCGATAGCGACCTGAAAATTGTCGCCCAGATCGTCCTGCCCATCCGTCATTGCCTGCTCAGCCGGGGCGCGCGCGACCAGATCCTCAAGTTCTACGTGCATCCCCAGACCCTGGCCCAGTGCCGGCAGTGGCTGCATCGGAACTTTCCCCATGCCGAGGTGATCGAGTCCTCCTCCAACGCCCGCTCCGCGGAACTGGCCTCGCGCAGCAAGCGGGCCGCCGCCATCGCCGGCACCCTCGCCGCGGAGACCTACAAGATGCCCATCCTGGAGTATGACATCCAGGATCATGCCGCCAACGCCACCCGCTTCCTCGTCCTGGGCCGCTCCTGCTCGCCCCCCACGGGCCGCGATCGAACCAGCATTCTGTTCAGCATCTCCGACAAGTCCGGCTCCCTCTACAGCGCCCTCTCGCCCTTCCACCGGTTCAAGCTCAACATGACCCGCATCGAGTCCCGGCCCAGCAAGCGGAAGGCATGGGAGTATTTCTTCTTCGTGGACGTGGACGGGCATGAAAGGGATGCCCCGGTCGGCAAGGCTCTGGCCGAACTGCAGCGCAAATGTCTCTTCGTCAAGGTGCTCGGCTCCTATCCCAACGGAAAGGTGTGATCCCCGGGCTACTCCCGATGTCCGTCCGCACCCCTGACCCCCTAAAGCACGGACCCCCGATGGGGGCTGGATGGGAATGAAACGTTCGGTACCACGGCTATGGAAAGGCCCCTCACCCCCGCCCTCTCCCGGCGGGAGAGGGAGCCGCAGTCCTCGTGGAGAGGACGGGTTCCAATCAGATGCCTTTCTCCACGCGGAAGATGGTGTTCCCTCTCCCCCGGGGAGAGGGCCAGGGTGAGGGGCCTTCGATTTCGTCGTGCTTTAGGGCCAGCCCTTAACTCCAACACGTTGCACATCGAGTTTCTTAAGCGGCGGAACTGCCACAGGAGACCGCCGCGTTCGTAGTCCCGGCTTCAGCCGGTCCCGGGCTGTGCGCGGTGGATCTCTCCATGACGCTTCCAATCATGCGAGTGTTGCGCTCTTCGGGAACTGGCCTCCCGCCGGACATTTGTTGCCCTGTTTCCAGGCCCCCTGAGACCGGTCCTTGAGTTCAGCACGAGGCGGAGTATAGGAAACACTATGAAATGCCCGAAATGCTTCGCCACCATGGAGTCCGTCGCCTTCCATGGCGTCGAAGTGCACCGCTGCACCGATTGCCACGGGCTCTGGTTCGATGAATTCGACAAGGACGCCCTTGCCGCCATCAAGGGCTCCGAGGCCATCGATGACGGAGACCGCGCCGTGGGGCGAGTCTTCAACGAGGTGGATCGGATCCTCTGCCCCTGTTGCGACGCCCCCATGATCCGGATGGTGGATGTCCGTCCCAGGCACGTCACGTTCGAGCATTGCACCATCTGCGGAGGCTCCTTTCTCGATGCGGGGGAATTCCACGACCTGAAGGCCCACAGTCTCCTGGACTACTTCCGCGAACTGGGCGTGATCCGAAGTCGCCCCCGAGGTGCCTGATTACCCGAGATGACTGCGGGCTACAACGAGACGATGGCTGCTCGCCTGGAGGAGTTGGCCGGACTGCTGGCCGATCAGCATGCCAACCCGTTCCGCATCCGCGCCTATCGGCACGCCGCCCAAACGCTGCGGACTCTGGACCGCCCCGTGCACGAACTTCTCGACAGGGAGGGGGTGGCCGGGCTGCAACGACTGCCCGGCATCGGGGAAAGCATCGCCCACACGCTGCAAGACATCGTTCTGCATGGAAGATCCGCCATGCTCGAACGCCTGCGAGGCAACGGCGATCCACTCGCCGTGCTGCAAACCGTCCCCGGCGTGGGCCCGGCCCTGGCCCGGCGCCTTCACGACCGGCTCGGCATCGAAACACTCCATGATCTGGAAGCCGCCGCGCACGACGGTCGCCTCTCCCAGCTTTCCGGCCTCGGCGCCAAACGCCTCGCCGGCATCCGGGACTCGCTGGCCCATCGGCTGGGACGCCTGCGACCCGCACCGGCTCCTCCCCCGCCAGGCCTCCCGCCCGTCGGCGTGGAGGAGTTGCTCGACGTGGATGAGGAATACCGGCGGCTCGCCCATGCCGGCCGACTGCCTTGCGTGGCTCCTCGCCGTTTCAATCCCGCCGGCCAGGCCTGGCTGCCCATTCTTCACACCACCCGTGGATCCCGTCATTACACGGCCCTCTTCTCCAACACGGCCCGCGCCCATGAAGCCGGCAAGACGCATGACTGGGTGGTGTTGTACTGCGACGAGGGAAACGGGGAGCGGCAATGCACCGTCGTGACGGAGGTGTCCGGTCCCTGGCGGGGGTATCGCACCGTCAGGGGGCGCGAGCGCGAGTGCGCCGCCTATCGCGCTGGCAGGCGCAACCCTTCTGCAGACCAGCCTGACACCAGTTGACCCGCTTCCCGGCGCAGCTCCTCCAAAAGCGCATCCAGCCGTTTGGGCGAGACCGGTTCCGCGGTGCCAAGCTCCTGCGCGAAGATCGACACCTTGTATTCCTGCACCAGCCAGTAGAACTGTTCGTAGAGGCGCAGCGCCTGCGGCCGGATCAGGCCGGCGCCGTGCCACGCGCCAAGCGACTGCAGGTAAGGCTGGATCCGCATCGCCTTGTCCCGGTCCTTTTCCGGGTTCAAGGCCGCCCGCGCCGCGCGCATCAGCATCCCCCGCAGGTAGCGCGGCAGCCGCTCCAGGCGTTCCAGGGAAAGGATGGACAAAAACCGCGCGGGCAAAAGGGCTTCCAGGTCGCCGGCCATGCCGGGGTAAGGCTGGGGACAGCAGAGCAACTGATGGCGGCGCTCGAGGATGTCCCGCACGGCCGTCCCGAACCGGCGCAGCACGTCCGGCATGACGTCGCGCGCTTCCTGCACCGCCTGTTCGAACCGGGCCTTCCGCATGGGCAGCCAGTCCGAGGGAGGCCGGAGGAGTTGACGGCGCAGGTTGAGGTAGGCGGTCTCGACAAACTCCGCGATCGGGCCCCGGGTGGCATACAGGCGCTGCTCCTCCTTCATCGACTGCAGGTCGCGTTTGAGCCAGGCGAGTTCCTTCTCCAGCACCCGTTCCGCCAGGCGCATCCAGCCCTCCCGCGAAGCCTTCACCGCCTCCGGTTGTTGCCGGAAGAGTTTCAGGTGCACGGCGTCCGCCTCCACGAGCAGGCCGGGGAACGCAAGGAACGGCGACCCCGACACCGAGGTGACCTCCAGGCTGGGCGGCGGATCCTCAAACGTCCAGCCAGCCAGGTCGTATCGTTCCCAATGGGAGACCGCCTGCGCCCACGCCTCCTGCTCGGCCGGTGTCTCGTGCGAATCCAAGCCGCGCTTGAGCGCCTGCACATCTCGTCCCTCGGCCACGATCCGCCCGTTTGCTCCCACGATGGCAAGACGCACCCGCAGATGATCGGGCAGGGAATCCCGACGCCACACCTCCGGCGGCAGTGCCACCCCGTGTCGTTCGCCCAGGCGACGCCGCAACGTTTCCAGCGTGTCCCCCTGTCCGAGCCCCTCGGCCAGTTCGCGCGACCTGGCTTCCAGCGGCATCAGGCCAACGCGCACCGCCTTGGGCAGTGCCTTCAGAAAATGCAGGACCTGTTCGCGGCGCAGACCGGGGATGATCCAATCGAGCATCTCCGGCTCGATGCGGTGGGCCAGGGAGGCCGGCACCCTCACCGTCGCGCCGTCCTGTGGTTCGCCCGGCGCATACGCATAGTCCGCCCGCACCGGCTGGTCCATCAGCCGCACCTCGCGGGGAAAGTCGCGTTCGTCCCACGCCAGCGCCGTCTCCCCCACCAAGTCGGCTTCGCTGGCGCAAAGGAAGTTCGGGTGTCTAACCGCGTGCTCCTTCACCACGCGCCGCAGGTCGTGGACCGAGGAGACGCCATCCAGTTGCGCGCGGTAGAACGTGAAGAGCGCCTCATCCAGATCGGGCAGCGCGGCTCCCCGGGCGCGGGAGCGCCACATCTGCAGGCGCTGGTGCAACTGGCGGTTGTGTTCGACAAAGGGAAACGGGGTGTCGAGATCGTCCTCGACCAGCGCCGAGCGGACAAACAGGTCGGCGGCCTCCCCGGGCTGGATGCGGCCGTAGTCGATCCACTCGTCCCGGATGGCCAGGCCCCACAGGGTGACTCGTTCCCGCGCCAGGACCCGGCCGGCTTTCCGATCCCAGTGCGGTTCGTGATACGTCCGGCGGATGAGATGCGCCCCAAGTTCCTCCGTCCACTCCGGATCCACACCCGCCAGCGTGCGGAGGTAGAGGCGGTTGGTCTCCACGAGTTCACCCGCCACGACCCACTCCGGCTGTGCCGGCTTGCGCGTTTCCGGTTCCGCCTCCTCCGCCGCCGGACGTCGGGATCGCTTGCGCGATGGCGTGCGGTCGAACAGGCAGGATCCGGGGAACACCATCACATCCCGGTTGCCGGCCGCACGGTACAAGTTGGCCCCTTTACGCTGGGCCACATGACCCAGCAAGCCGGCCAGGATGGAGCGATGCACCGCCTGCTGGGCCTCGCATGCCGGGTCCGCTTGGCGCCGGGATGTGGCGGGGCGGGGGGGCTTCCTTGAGCCGGCCGCGCCCGCTTCATCCGGAGTCAGGTGCGCGGTGTCCCGGATCGCCTCCTTCAATTGCGCGTGGATGTCGCCCCATTCGCGCATGCGCGGATAGGAAAGAAAATGAGTGCGACAGAACTTGCGCAATTGGTTCTGCGTCCGCAGCGATTCCCAGGTGTCATGGTAGGCCCGCCAGATGTTGGCCAGCGTGAGGAAGTCCGACTCGGGATGGACAAACGCGCGATGCGCCTGATCCGCCTCCGTCTGTCGATCCCAGGGCCGTTCCCTCGGATCCTGGATGCTCAATCCCGCGGCGATCACCAGCACCTCCTCCAGGACGCCTTCCCGCAGGGACTGCAACACGATGCGGCCTATGGAGGGATCCACCGGCAACCGCGCCAGGCGGCGCCCGAGCGGAGTGAGGTTGCGTTCCTCATCCAATGCCCCCAGCTCGTGCAGCAGTGCATAGCCGCCTTGAATGGCGGCTGGCACCGGCGGGTTCAGGAACGGGAAGGACTCGATGTTGCCCAGGCGAAAGGCTTTCATGCGCAGGATCACCTCCGCCAGGTTGCAGCGCTGGATCTCCGGCTGCGTGAAGGCCGGCCGCGCCTGGAATTCCTCCTCGGCATACAGCCGGATGCAGACGCCTTCCTCCACGCGTCCCGCCCGCCCGGCGCGCTGGTTGGCGCTGCTCTGGGACACCGGCTCGATGGGCAGGCGACGGGTCCGTGTCCGGGGGCTGTAACGGCTCATCCGCACCAGGCCCGGATCAACCACATAGCGGATGCCGGGAATGGTGAGCGAGGTTTCGGCAATGTTCGTGGCCAGGATGATTTTGCGGTGGGTGCTTGGAGCGAAGATGCGTTCCTGTTCTCCGGCGGAAAGACGCCCGAACATGGGCAACAGTTCGACCGGCCCCAGTCCGCGTCCGCGCAGGTCGTCGAGGGTTTCCCGAATGTCCCGTTCGCCCGGCATGAAGACAAGGATGTCGCCCTGCCGGGATGTGCTCAGCACCTCCGTCACGGCTTCGACGGCCGCGTCGATGTAGGTCAGGTCTCCGCGGTCTTCGGCCTCCGGATCGTGCGGGACGTAGCGGATCTCCACGGGATAGAGCCGGCCCGAGACTTCGAGAACGGGGGCATGGTCGAACGCTCGGGAGAAGGCCTCCGTGTCGATGGTGGCGCTGGTCACGATCAGCTTCAGCTCCGGCCGTCGCGGCAGCAGCGTCTTGAGGTATCCGAGAAGGAAATCGATGTTCAGGCTGCGCTCGTGCGCTTCATCAATGATGATCGCCTCATACTCCTCAAGTCCGGGATCCGCCTGGGTTTCGGCCAGGAGGATGCCATCGGTCATCAGTTTGATGAGCGTTTCGTGACCGGAGCGGTCCTGGAAACGGATCTTGGCGCCCACTTGGCGTCCCCATGGCACCTGCAGCTCCGCGGCGATGCGTTTGGAGATCGAAAGCGCCGCCACGCGCCGGGGTTGCGTGCACCCGATCCGGCCCGCCACACCCAGCCCCGCCTCCAGGCACATCTTGGGCAGTTGCGTGGTTTTGCCCGAACCGGTTTCCCCCGCGATGATGACCACTTGATGACGACCGATGGCCTCGACGATCTCCGCCCTTCGTCCCGTGATGGGCAGCGCTTCGGGGTAGTTCAGGGAGGGCAGGGAGCGCTTTCGCTCCAGGCATGCCTGTGCCGAGAGCCTGGCCCGCTCATACAGTTGCTGCAACCGCCCCGGCCGATGCGCCGTCCCGGGCAGAGCCCTTTGAATGCGGGCCCGGTCTCGAAGCGAACAGGCAGGGAGCAGCCGTTGAATGTCATCCTGGAGGCTCATGAGGCGGTCCGACGGACGCCCAATGTAATCGCTGCGCCACTGCGGTCAATCCGGGGGAAAGCCGCCGCGTTCGTAGTCCCGGCTTTAGCCGGTTCCGGCTACGTCGCCAGTGGGCTTGGCCTCAACGCGAGGACACGTTGAACCGCAGCATGTTCATCACCGTGAGCAGGCTGCGCTTGAGGGCGCGACGCCGGGATTGGGTGAGGGGCGTCGCGGGGGATGAATCGCCCGGGGAAAGGCTGAGCAGGTTCCACCGGCGTCGGTGGTTCAGTCCGCTTTCCAGATGCATGCGCAGCAGGCGGCGATCAAGCGGCTTCGCCTTCCGTGACTGTTCGTCCTTTTTGAATTGGTTCTGATTCACGTCACACCTCGACTGAGTGGGGGTTGTCTGGCCTGAACCTCTGGGAGCAAGACCGATACCACCGGGCCGGGTGAGAGGGATGAGTGCAGGGGCCTTTCTCCGCGGAGTGGATGGGCCACCCTCTCCCCGCGGGAGAGGGCAGGGGTGAGGGGCCTTTGATAGGGTGCGATGTTGAGTGCTCTAGCCGCCCATGGTTCACCTTGTGTCGCAACCCGCTACGCAGCCTTCCTTCCCCGGTAGCGTCTGGGGAATGACTTACACTTGCGCCGTTCCTCATCCAGCGGCTGAATGGGATCCCAGCCTCACCCATTTCCCATCACACCCCGGTGCCCCCCGCCTGCGGAAGGCGCCGACCTCTTTTGCAATGCTCGTCAATGCGGTGTCTGCCAGAGAACTGCGCCGGGTTTTGGCACAGCCCTTGCCCTGTTCTTTCCGGACGATTCTGTCGGCTGCCACATCAGAGGGAAAACCTCTCCCGTGCAGTTGCTTGCGCCGAACGCGGGTCACTTGGGCTCGGGCCCAATGACCGGAAGCGCAATGGAACCCGGCAAGTTCGTGCCATGGGCTATGATTTGGCTGACCCTGCAACGCTTGAAATCCAAGAGGGCGGACCTCCGCCTGGACGGGTTGCGCAGGTTGACAGCCCAGCAATCCGAGAAATGGATTGTCCACGTCGAACCCCTCCTGCGTGATCCTGAGACAACCGTCCGACTGGAGGCCGTCCGCTTTCTGGCCGGCTTTCAGTCCAACCAGGTGTTGCAGCCACTCAACCGGGCACTCCAGGACGACGATCCGGCGGTGCGGATCGAGGCCGTCAAGGGCCTGGCTCGCATCGGTGAACCGAGCACGTTCCCCTGGCTGGTCAACGCCCTCAAGGATCTGGACGCCGGGGTCCGTTGGCATGCCGCTCAATCGCTGGAGCGCTTGGGTTGGGAACCTGAATCCGATATCGATTCCGCCACCCACGTGGTGGCCCGCGGTCATTTCGAGGAGGCGGCCAACCAGGGCGTCGCCGCCATCGATCCTCTCGTCAACACGCTTCGCTCCGGATCCTCCTCCCGCCAGGTCGAGGCCATCGAGGCGCTCAGCCGGATCGGTGATCCACGCGTCCTGCCGCACCTGCGCCAGGCCCTTCGCTCCGACGACGTCACTGTCCGGCTCGCTGCCGTGCAGGCCTTTGGCCACATGGGGGCCGCCGAGGAATACGACATCCTGGTCAAGCTGGCACGCGACAAGGATCACCGGGTGCGGGTCTGCCTGGCCGAAACGCTCCGCCAGCTCGGCCAGGGCCGGGCGTTGGACCCACTGCTGGCTCTGCTCCAGGACAAGGAGTGGGATGTTCGCAAGGCCGCCGCCGAGTCCCTCGGCCGGCTCAAGGACGCCCGCGCCGTACCGGCCCTGGTCACGCTCCTCAAGGATCAGGACAAGGACGTGCGGGATGCCACCGTCGTGGCCCTCGGGAAGATAGGCGATCCCCAGGCCATGGGGCCGCTCGTGCTGGCCATGACGGATGAAGACGGCACGGTCCGCCAGTCCGCCTCCGGCGCCCTCAAGCGCATTGATCCCTTCTGGGCCAGCTCACCCGGCGTTCAGGAGACCGTTCCCGATCTCAAGGCCCTTCAGACCCATCGCGATTATTGGGTCCGCTACGCCGCTGCGGATCTGTTGAGGCGCATCGGCAAGCAGGATCCTGCGACCCAGACCGCCATCCGCTTTTCGGAGCCGGCCCAGCATTTCCGTCGCGCCGCCGTCCAGACCTTCGTGGAATTGCTCGAGGACGCCGACCGCGATCTCCGCCTGGCCGCCGCTGAATCGCTGGGGCGCCTGGGCGATGCCAAAGCCAGGGAACCCCTGCAGGCGGTCCTTCAGGATCGTGACATCAACGTGCGTCGCGCCGCCGAGCAGGCCCTCGAGGCCTTCAACCCCGCATCATGATCGCGCGCCCGCCCCATGCACATCGTCCCGCCTTCCCAGGAGGTGGCTTATGAGCCACGACACCTCCTTCTCGATCCGCCGCAAGATCCTTTTCGTGGACGACGACCCCGAATTTTTGGCCCTGGCCGGCCGTGTGTTTGAGGAGATGAGCAAGGGCGCGTGGGAAGTCTTCCTTCTAACCCAGTCCGCCCGGGCCCTCAGTCTCCTGGAGGACCAGAGCGTCGATCTGGTGGTGCTCGACGTGTGCATGCCGGGCGTGGACGGCACGCAGTTCCTTCATCTGCTGGCCCGCAAATATCCGGACCTGCCCAAGGCGGTGTTGACCGGTGATGCGCGCCCTGAACAACGCACCGCCTCCCTGGCCGCCGGCGCCAGCCTGTTCCTGGAAAAGCCCACCTCCTCCGAGGGATACGAGAACGTCTTCGCCGCCTTGAACGAGCTCGCCCTGTTCCACGATCAGGAGGGCTTTCGCGGCCTCTTGCGGCGTGTCGGGCTGACCGACGTCATCCAGATGGAATGCCTGGCCCGAAACTCATCGCTTCTCGAGGTGGCCACTCCCGAAGTCAAGGGACGGATCTACATCCGTGCCGGGAACATCATTCACGCCGAGGCAGCCAGCGCCCGCGGGGTGGAGGCCTTCAACCGATTGCTCACGCTGCGCAGCGGAAACTTCTCCATCAAACCCTTCGAAGACCCCGGCCGGCACACGATCGACGGCAACTGGGAATTCCTCGTCATGGAGGCGGTCCGCCAACAGGACGAGGCTTCCGCCGACGAAAAGGCCACCCAGGCGCAATTCCATCGCTCCGATCCTCCCCCTGCGCTCATCCCTCTGCCCGTGAGCTCGGGACAGGAATGTCCCGAGCCGCCACGTGACATCCATGAAGTGATGGTCTGCACGGATCAGGCCGAGGTGTTTTACGCCTGGCATTGTCCCGACATCGGGGCCCGCCTGGCGTTGTTGCAGTTCGCCAAGAAGCAACTGCAGAAGGCCGGGAATTGCCTGAGCCTCGGCCCGGTCGAGAAGTTGGAGGTCGATGGGGATGAAGGCCGTGTCGTGGCGCAGTTTCGGTCGGACCGCAACGTCTGGGTGCGATCCCGGCCCGTGGCCAGCGCCATGCCCTCACTCACCATGGAAGCGGAGTCCGACCCGCCGCGGGAGGCCTGCGCGTGAAGGATGTCATCTCAGCATGGCTCGTGCGATTGCCCGCGGAACCCGGCATCCAGGCGTGCACGGTCCGTTCCCCCGATGCCGAGTGCTACAGCCGCACCTTTTCCGAGCGCATCACCTCCGACCAGGTGGACGCCATGTGGCAGCCCCTTTTTGAAACCCTGAAGGCATTCAACGTCCGCCGCCTCCCCGTCAGCCGCCTGGCCTGCAAGTATGAACGACACGCCGTGCAGGTTTGCATCCGGCCCGATGGATGGATCCTCGGCATCCTCATGTCCCGCGAACTGGCCGAAGCCCGGCCCGCCTGTCTCCAGAACTGGACCGGACTTTTCCTTTCCCTGAGCGACGCCCATGCCGCGTAGCCGCCGAGGTCACGCCGCCGCCGACGTCAGGTAGCCGCCGAGGTCACGCCGCCGCCGACGTCAGGTAGCCGCCGACGTCAGGAGGTGGTCACAAGGAGAGGAGGAATCCGCCCGCGTCCACCTCCTGACGTCGGCGGCTACGTCTCAGGGGCGGCGTCGTGGCATGGCCCGTTACACCTGCGGCAATTGCCAGGGATCCCGCCGTTGCCGGTCGCGCCAGCCGTTGGCTTCCTCGTCGCCCGTGAACTCCCATGCCTGCGGATCCCATTTCAAGGTGCGCCGGTGCCAATAGGCCAGGTTGCCCAGATGAACCACCGTCACCGTCCGTGCCCCGATCTCGACGTCCGCCACCGGCTTTTCGCGTGAGCGGATGCAGTCAATCCAGTTGCGATGATGGCCGGGGGACTGGAAGAGGTGCACCTCCTTCTCGCCGAGAGGTTCCTTGACCAGGCGCTCGGGGTCGCTGCTGAGGTGGCCGCGGTCGATGCGGAGCTTGCCTTCCTTGCCCTTGAACACGCATCCGCCCGGTCCGCCATGCGTCATGACCACCCCGTTCGCATAGACATATCGCACGCCGGACGTGGCGTTGGGATCCTCGGGCGGAATGATCTCCACCGGTCCCGAGGCATCCATCCCCAGCGCCCACTGCGCTATGTCATAGTGGTGCGCCCCCATGTCGGTGTGGCCGCCGCCCGAATACTCCCGGTAATTGCGCCAGGCCGGAAAGTGGTTGTGCACGCCGCGCGGACTGAGCACCGAATTGTAGGGGCGCATGGGCGCGGCGCCGAGCCACAGGTTCCAGTCCAGTCCGGGTTCCAGCTCCTCCGCCGGCAGATTGCAGAAGACACTCGGGCCGCCCACCCCCACCGTGACCGATTCGATCCGGCCCAGTCTCCCGCTGCGAATGATCTCCACCGCCTGCCGAAACGGCCCGAACACATTCGAGCGCTGCTGGCTGCCGGTCTGCAGCACGCGCCCGTGCTTGCGAACGGCGTCGATGCATCCCTTCGCCTCCGCGATGGTCAGCGTGAGGGGCTTCTCGCAATAGACATCCTTCCCCGCCTTGCAGGCCTCGATGATCGGGATGGCATGCCAGTGGTCGGGGGTGGCGATGCAGACCGCGTCGATGTCCTCCCGCGCCAGCACTTCCCGGAAGTCCGTGTAGGCGTCGCATCCTTTCCAATCCTTCCGGTCCGAGTAGGCCTTCTCCACCCGGGCCCGCGCGTGCTGGCGCCGGTTGGTGTCCACTTCGCACACCGCCAGGGCCTGCACATCCCCGAATCGGAGCAGCGTGCTGAGGTGGTAGTCGTTGGCCATCTTGCCGCAGCCGATGAAGGCAAGCGTGATGCGCTCGCTGGGAGGCGCCTTGCCCTCGGCGCCGAACACCGAGCGGGGCACGATCGTGGGCAGGACCAGGGCGGCGCCCGCCGTGCCCTTGAGAAAGCGGCGGCGGGTCAGTCGGGGGATGCGTTTGATCATCCCTCCTTCCTACCCGGACTCAACCGAAAAGGCCAGATCGATTCCCGAACCCAGCCAGGCGCGCTGCTGGAAACTCGTCATGTGTCAGGCGTTATGATGTGCGGCCGCGCGCGGACGCCCGGCGCATCCCTCCTCCCCATGAACCGGGCTTGCCGAACCGCCCAAAGCCGGAACCCGTCACGACGAGCTAGATAAGGAAGAAACACCAAGGACCACGACTGTGCGACGGCCCCTCACCCCAACCCTCTCCCGGGGGGAGAGGGAGCAGCATGCCCGGTGGAGGGTACGGGTTCAGATCGGAAGTCTTTCTCCGCGCGGAAGCCGATCCTCCGCTCGACTGAGCTCGTCGCAGGCCTCTCCCCCCGGGAGAGGGTTGGGGTGAGGGGCCTTTGAATTCGTCGTGCAAGATTGCATGCCCGTAACTCCAACACGTTTCACAAGGAGTTTCTTAAGAGGCGGGACTACAAACGGAGTCGGCCGCGTTTGTGGTCCCGGCTTTAGCCGGTCCGGGCTGCATGTGGTTCATGCTCCATGTGCGCCTCCGAACCCGTCTGGAAGTGGAGGCTCCCCGTGCAAGGCCGTTGACAAAGTCGGCACGGGCGCCTGTGGCACAGGTTCTTGCTCCTACTCCTACGCTTACTCTTACTCGCCTCTGCAGAGTAGGAGTAAGAGTAAGCGTAAGAGTAAGATGAAACCGGCAGGTCTGACGGCGAGAACGCCTCGACACGCGTACTTTGTCAGCAGCCTTGTCCCCGTGAACCTTCTTCCCTCCCCGGGCTTGCCAACCCGCCCGATCTCCCGGATGATCCCGGCCTATAAACCACAGCCTTCGGACCTATGAAGCATCCACGCATCCTTGTCCTCTTCGCCCTGCTTGTCACTTCGCTCACCGCCGGCGCCGCGCCGGTCTCCATCTTTGATGGCAAGACCTTCGCCGGTTGGGAGGGGGACACCAACAAGTGGTGGCGCATCGAGGACGGCTCGCTGGTGGGCGGATTGCTCAAGGAGCGCATGCCCTACAATGATTTCGTGGCCACCACCCGGCCCTACACCAACTTCGTGCTCCGCGCGCAATTCCGCCTGCTTGGCACGGAAGGGTTCGTCAACTCCGGCATTCAGATCCGCAGTCAGCGCGTGCCCAACAGCCACGAGATGAGCGGTTACCAATGTGACATCGGCGATCCCACCTGGTGGGGCGCCATCTATGACGAGTCGCGCCGCAACAAGGTCATGGCCCGCTCCGACATGGCCGCCATCAACAAGGTGCTCAAGCGCCAGGAGTGGAACGAATACGTCATCCGGGCCGAGGGCCGGCGCATCCGCACCTACATCAACGGCGTGCTCGGCGTGGACTACACCGAGCAGGATGAATCCATCGTTCAATGGGGGCGGATCGGTTTCCAGGTGCACGGAGGCGGCGCCGCGGAAGCCTGGTTCCGCAACATCACCATCGAGGAACTGCCCTGACCTCCACGACGCTCGTTCCCATCACCGTTACCACGACCACTCCAGCATGATCATGATCCCTTCCATTCATCGGCTTTGTCGGTCTCGCCTCCTTGGGTTCCTTCCCCTGTGCGTTGCCATCCTGGCCTTTCCGGCGCGTGGCGCCGATTGGTCGGGCTTCCGCGGCGGCCCCGCCCTGGGCGTCAGCAGCGAATCCAATCTCCCCGTCACCTGGTCCGGCCAGGAGCATGTCCTCTGGTCCACGGCCCTGCCCGGATGGGGCGATTCCTCGCCCAGCATCGTCGGCGACCGGATCTACCTGACCTCCCAGACGGAGAACCACGATCTCCATGTCCTGGCCGTCCACCGCGATACCGGCAACGTCCTTTGGGCGCGCAAGGTCGGTTCCGGTTCCCTCAAGTCGCACGAGCTCCAGAACATGGCCACGCCGACGCCCGTCTCGGACGGCCGCCATGTCTGGGCCTTCTTCGGCACAGGCCTCCTGGTCTGTCTGGATGCGGCCGGCGAGGTGGTCTGGCAACTGGATCTGCAGAAGCAGGAGGTCCCCTTCAACATCCAGTGGGGCATGGCCACCTCGCCGGTCCTGCATGAGAGCGGCCTTTACATCGCCTGCCTGCACAGCGGCCCCTCCTATGTGCTCGCCCTGGACGCCGCCACCGGCAAGGTGCGCTGGAAAACCGACCGCAACATCGGTCCCGAGAACGAGGCACGCGACGTCTATGCCACGCCCATAGTGCACCAGGGGCGCCTGGTGGTTTCCGGCGCCAACTTCATCAATGCCTACCATCTCCAGTCCGGAGCTCAGGAATGGATCTGCGGCGGGCTCGAAGTCCCGCATCCCTATGGCCGCACCATCGCCGGTCCCACCGCCGCCGGCGACACTCTTGTGACCGTGGCCTCCGGGTTCCGCAACCAGGGCCTCGTCATGGCCGTGCGGGCCGGAGGGCAGGGGGATGTCACCGACAGCCGCCGGCTCTGGACCGTCAAGCGCTACGCACCCGATTGCCCCACGCCCGTCGTGTATGAGGGCTTGGTCTATTTCGTGCGTGATGATGGCCTGGCCTCCTGCGTCGATCTCAAGACCGGCGAGCCGCACTGGCAGGAGCGGCTCGTTCCGGGCAGCACCAAGATTTCCCCCGTCGCCGGGGACGGCAAGATCTACTTCCTCAACAACCAGGCCAACTGCACCGTGATCAAGGCGGGACCCAAGCTCGAGGTGCTCGCCAACAATGAACTTGGCGAGCAAACCCTCTGCACCCCGGCCATCAGCGGCGGCCGCGTCTTCATCCGAACCCGCGAACACCTCCGCGCCATCGGGGCCGAGACCCGGACGGCGTCGGCGCGGTGAGGCGCCACCAATCGGCGCCTGACTCTGACCTCATTGCCGCTTGGGGCTCCTGTCCATCCGTCGGATCGGTCGGATCGGTCGGATCGGTCGGATGGCGGAATGGGGCAAGGTGGTGGGGCTTCTGTGGATTTGACCTGGAGCCGGGTTTTCCAACATTCTCGCCGCATGGCCAATTCATTCGGGCATCTGTTTCGGATCACCACCTGGGGCGAGTCCCACGGGGGCGGCGTGGGGGTGGTCGTGGATGGGTGCCCGCCACGCCTGGCGTTGTCCGAGGCGGATATCCAACCCGACCTGGACCGGCGCCGGCCCGGTCAATCCCGCATCGTCACGCCGCGCAAGGAGGCCGATGCCGTGCAGATTCTTTCGGGGGTGTTCGAGGGGCGCACCCTGGGCACGCCCATCTCCATGCTGGTCTGGAACAAGGATGCCCGCTCCGAGGCCTACGAGGAGATGGCCGCGAAGTTTCGTCCCAGCCACGCCGACTACACCTACCAGGCCAAGTATGGCTTCCGCAATTGGCAGGGGGGCGGGCGCACCAGCGCACGGGAGACGATCGGGCGCGTGGCGGCCGGGGCCATCGCCAAAAAGCTGTTGCGGGAACAGTTCGGCGTCGAGGTGCTGGCCTATGTGAAGCAGGTCCAGAGGATCGAAGGCACGGTCGATCCGGAGAAGGTGGACCTGAAGTCGATCGAATCCAACATCGTGCGCTGTCCGGATCCGGCCGCCGCGGAACGGATGATCCGTTTGATCGAGCGGATGCGCCGGGCCGGGGACAGCGTGGGTGGCATTGTGGAAGGCGTGGCGCGCGGCGTGCCACCGGGCTGGGGGGAACCGGTCTTCGACCGCCTCGAGGCCGACCTGGCCAAGGCGATGCTCAGCCTGCCGGCCTCGAAGGGGTTTGACATCGGGTCCGGATTCGCCGGTGTGACCATGAAAGGCACCGAGCACAATGATCCCTTCCGCATGCGGCGCGGCCGGGTGCGCACGACCAGCAACCGGTCCGGGGGCGTGCAGGGCGGGATTTCCAACGGCGAAACGATCTACTTTCGGGTGGCCTTCAAACCGGTGGCCACGGTGATGCATGAGCAGCCGACGGTGTCGGTCCAGATGAAGAACACCACCCTGAAGGGACGCGGCCGCCACGATCCCTGCGTGCTGCCCCGGGCGGTGCCCATGGTGGAGGCGATGACGGCCCTGGTGCTGGTGGATCACGCCCTGCGTCAGCGTGCGCAATGCGGGGCCCAGACCGGGTCCGGCCCGGGGCAGGGCTGCTGACAACGTCGGCGAGTCGAGGCGTTGCCGCCTTCAGACCTGCCGGTTTCATCTTACTCTTACTCTTGCTCTTGCTCTTGCTCTTGCTCTTGCTCTTGCTCTTGCTCTTGCTCTTGCTCTTACCCTTTTCCCGAAAAGAACGACCCACAGGTTGTCGTATTGTCGGGGCCCCTCACCCTGACCCTCTCCCGCGGGGAGAGGGAACAGCGAGCCGGGGTGGGTGAGAGGGATGAGCGCAGGGGCCTTTCTCCGCGGAGAGGACGGGTCTCCGCTCGACT
>Ga0302046_10000693_pt1 | contig 32836 bp, 24 predicted proteins | sample RVTome_11_FD_200261 | JGI IMG/M metagenome (GOLD analysis project Ga0302046, IMG submission 200261) | Soil microbial communities from uranium-contaminated site in the Upper Colorado River Basin, Wyoming, United States - RVT147D111 (version 2) ...
GAGCGTTGCAACATGCGGTTCACAAGTTCCTCAAGTATCGCAACAATCGTAACAAAGCTTCACCGAAACACAAGAAGAATAATTTGAAACGGCACTAGCATGAAGCTGCTTCTTTTCATAGCGACAATTGCATCAGCCATTGTCCTTTGTTCGGAAAACGGGCAGGCCCAGGATCGAAATCAGGCGAAGCAGACTGTTTCGTTTGGTGTCTATCGCGTCGATTTCCAGAGTCCCGAATCACAAGGATGGCAGAAGACGATCACCGTCGCACCTCTTGTCGAAGACACGCAACCCATCAAAGCAATTTCTCTTCGATCACTGGTTCCAGTGCGATCAATCGCACGAAACATTCCGCTAGCCGAGGTTGCCTCAAAACTTGCATCGACAAAACTTCTGGTCACCATCTCGGATTGACCTATTTGAATCGTGATTTGAGCAAGGGCGCCGGTTGAGCGCCTTTTTTTTCCTCCCCATCCAAATCAGCAGTCATTCCTGATTTCCCAACATCGGGACAAGAGAACCCGATTTCTTGGAATCGCCCCCCTCAAAACCGCAAGAATCTGTTGTTTCCCCAAGCGGACGATACCTCAAAGTGGCATAGAACTTGCCGAATTCGCGGGAGATTGTGCATTTCGGAAAGGGAATGCGGTGAAAAAGAAAGATCTCCTGACGATTCGTGATCTGGACAGGGAAGAATTGAGTGGTCTCCTGCAGCTGGCCTCGAATATCAAACTTCATCCCGAGCGATATACATCGACCCTCAAGGGAAAAGCCCTGGCGCTGATTTTCGAGAAACCCTCTCTTCGGACACGATTGTCCTTTGACGTTGGAATTCACCAACTGGGAGGGTTTTCTGTTTCTCTGGGTCAGTCCGAGATCAACCTGGGCAAACGCGAGTCCATTCATGATGTGGCAAAAAATCTTGAGCGCATGGCACAAGGAGTGATGGTCAGGACGTTCGCTCATTCCATTGTAGAGGAAATGGCTGCGACGATGTCGATTCCTGTTGTAAACGGCTTGACAGATTACTCTCATCCATGTCAGGCTCTTGCAGACTATTTCACGATTGGTGAATTGAAGGGCAAGCTTGCGGGACTTCATCTTTGCTATGTTGGAGACGGGAACAATGTCGCCCGGTCGTTGATGTTTGCCGGAGCCAGACTTGGTGTTCATGTCACTGTCACATGCCCGGCGGGGTATGAGCCGGATGAGGCATCAGTCCGCACGGCGCGCAACGATGCAAAGTCAACGGGTTCTCAGATTGTCATCAATCGTGATCCTGTTGAGGCGGTCGCAGGAGCAGATGTGGTGTACACCGACGTTTGGGCATCCATGGGACAGGAATCGGATCAGGAAGAACGCCGAAGGATTTTCCGGCCCTTTCAGGTTAACGGGCAATTAATGGAAAAGGCCGGCCGGGGAGCCCTTTTTATGCATTGTCTTCCGGCGCACCGCGGGGACGAAGTGACCGATGAAGTGATAGACGGCCCGGCATCCGTGGTGTTTCATCAGGCGGAAAACCGCCTGCATGTCCAGAAAGCACTCCTGGTGGAGTTAATGCGGTCACGATGACGTGGCACGAAGCGCTCTCATAGCGATAGGCGGGCATGCGCTCATACGCTCAGGTCAGCGCGGAACAATCCAGGAGCAACTTACAAATGCGCAGGCCAGTGCCAGGCGTATTGCACAATTTGTGAATCAGGGATGGAACATCATTCTCACGCATGGAAATGGCCCTCAGGTTGGAGCAGGATTGCTCCGTTCGGAGCGCGCAGCTTCCGAAGTCTACACCTTGCCGCTCGATGTCTGTGTGGCATCATCGCAAAGTGAAATTGGGTATCTCCTCCAACTGGGGCTCGACAAGGAACTACGGGATGCAGGAGTCCGGATCCCCGTGATGACAGTCCTCACACAGGTCGAGGTAGATCGCGATGATAAAGCGTTTGATCAACCCAGTAAGCCGATCGGTCCGTTTTATTCAAAGACCGCTGCCGAGCAAAAGGAACGCGAGCTTGGCTGGAATATTTGTGAAGATTCATCGAGGGGATATCGCAGAGTCGTCCCTTCACCCCAGCCAAAGCGCATTGTTGAGCTGGAGATCATCCGGCAGCTGCACTCGATGGGCATCCTGGTTATCGCCCTCGGCGGCGGCGGTATTCCGGTGGCCAGGGATGCCTCGTCTGCGTTGACAGGCGTGGAAGCAGTCATCGACAAAGATCGTTCGTCCGCCCTGCTCGCCGGCGACCTGGGGCTTGATGCATTCATTATCACAACGGATGTTGACTGTGTTTATACCGGATACAAAACCGCGCATCAGAAGAAGATTTGCCGCACAACGTCAGCAGATCTCCGGCGTTACCTCCGCGCAGGTCATTTTCCTGCAGGCAGTATGGGGCCAAAAATTGAATCTGCACTGTATTTTCTGGACCATGGCGGCAAGGAAGTCATTATCACAACATGCGACTTGCTTCCCGAAGCGATAAGTGGAAATGCCGGGACACACATCATCCCATGATCATGCAACTTCATCATGTCATAGAATCCCAACAATTTACAGTGCCCGGTATTATGGAGTTGTTTGCCATTGCCGGAGAGATGGAACGAATTGTTGCCAGGGGCGGGACAAAGGACTATGAACAAAAGATCATGGCGGCGCTCTTTTACAAACCGTCTACCCGAACAAGGTTTTCGTTTGAAGCCGCGATGCATCGGTTGGGCGGAGGGGTCCTCTCAACGGAATCGGCCCGTGAATTTTCATCGGAAATTCAGGGCGAACAATTGGAGGACACGATTCGGATAATCGGCGCGTCGTGCGACGTCATTGTCCTGCGCCACCACGAGCAGGGTGCAGCGCGCCGTGCTGCTGCTGTCTCACCGGTTCCCGTGATCAACGCCGGTGATGGGCAAGGAGGACAGCACCCAACCCAGGCACTTCTGGATCTTTATACTATTTACCGGGAGTGCAGAACCCTGAACGGTCTCTCCATAGCCTTTCTGGGAGCGCTGGACAGAGGGAGGACGGTCCGCTCGCTTGCCTATCTCTTGAGCAAATTCGAACGCATCCAGCTGTTTTTTGTCGCGCCGGAGGAGCTTCAGATCGGGGACGACATCCTCCGATACCTCGAGGAGCAGAATGTTCGGTTTCATCTGACCTCTGATGTACGGTTGATCGCGGAAAACGCCGACGTCGTCTATCAAACACGAATCGAAAAAGAACGGCTTCATGAGAAATCCGTTGACAGCACGCGGTTCAACATTGACGCTAATGTTCTGACAATGTTGAAACCCGGCGCTATCATCATGCACCCGCTGCCGCGATCGGTGGAAATTTCTCCGGAAGTGGACAAGGATTCACGGGCGGCGTATTTCCGCCAGGCGCAGAATGGGCTTTATGTGCGGATGGCTCTTCTGAAAATGCTCTTTGACGAAAAGGAATCGCAATGACAACAAACGAATTGATTGCTGTCGAAAGCCTTTACGGCGTCAATAATTACCATCCACTCGACATTGTTCTTGTCCGCGGCAATGGCGTCTGGGTTTGGGATGTGAACGGAAACCGTTACCTGGATTGCCTGGCTGCTTACTCTGCGGTCAATCAGGGACACTGCCATCCGAAAATTCTCCAGGCATTCATCCGGCAAGCGCAAACGTTGACACTGACGAGCCGTGCATTCCGCAACAACCAACTTCCGCTTCTCTATGAATCATTACCGCTCGGGATTTGGCCCCTTTGCGCCGGGCTTCAAGACGGTTCGGTACGGTGACATCGATGATTTGCTCACAGTGTTTGAACCCACGAAAACGATTCAGAACGAAAGGGAGCTGTCATGGCAGGAATACTAAGGACCAGTACGATTATCGTTGGCGCGGCCGGAAGAGATTTCCATAATTTCAATGTGCTGTACCGGGATAATCCCAACGCCAATGTGGTCGCCTTTACAGCTGCGCAGATTCCGAATATTGCAGGACGTCGATATCCTCCGGAACTTTCCGGTCCTCTCTATCCCAAAGGGATTCCCATTTGCGAAGAAAGCGAGCTCGAAAGCCTGATCAAAGTCCACAATGTACGGGAGGTGGTTTTCTCCTACAGCGATGTTTCCGCAGCTCATGTCCTGAGCCTTGGTTCGCGGGTCTCCGCCGCCGGTGCCCGATTTGTACTCCTGAGCGCCAACGAGACCATGCTTTCTTCGTCGAAGCCCGTTATTTCTGTTTGCGCCGTCCGAACGGGATGTGGAAAAAGCCAGACCAGCAGAGCAATCTCGGGCCTGTTGCGTGCTCTGGGACAGAAAGTTGCGGCAGTGCGGCATCCGATGCCGTACGGCGATCTCGTGAAGCAACGTGTGCAGCGATTCGACTCGATAGACGACCTCACCAGTGAGCGTTGCACGATCGAGGAAATGGAGGAATACGAGCCTCACATCAAAAACGGCACAATCGTGTATGCCGGCGTCGATTATAAGGCGATTCTTGATCGGGCAGAGCAGGAAAGCGATGTCGTGATTTGGGACGGCGGAAACAACGACACGCCGTTCTACAAGCCGGATCTGGCTATTGTGGTGGCGGATCCTCTCCGAGTGGGCCATGAGACGTTGTACTATCCGAGTGAAACAAACCTCCGTCTGGCCGACGTTGTGATCATTAACAAAATCGACTCTGCAGAAGGGGACGCGGTTCAACGGCTCCAGCAGAACATCCGCCGCGTAAACCCCCGTGCGCGCATCCTTCTGGCAAACTCACCGGTCTCTGTGGATAATCCAGGCGCGATCAGCGGGAAAAACGTCCTCGTCATTGAGGATGGTCCGACCTTGACTCACGGCGAAATGAAGATCGGCGCCGGCACTGTCGCGGCCCGGAAATTCGGGGCCGCATCGATTATTGATCCCCGTCCTTGGTGCACCGGAGAAATCAAGAAAACATTCGAGCGCTATCCCGGGATCGGCACATTGCTGCCTGCCATGGGATATGGCGACGCTCAGATCAAAGACCTGGAGGAAACAATTAACCGCGTACCATGTGAAGCAGTGGTAATCGGCACCCCGGTGGATCTCGGGCGGTTTATTCACATTGATCACCCGTCTGTCCGCGTGACGTATGATCTTCAAGAGATGGGAGAGCCGGTGCTGGTGGGATTGATCCGGACGATGCTTGAGAAGCGGAATCATGCAACGATTGTCGAATCAGAAACCATAAGGTGATCATCATGAAAAAGAACGGCCATCAACCACACGTCAAAAAAGGATATCGATACGCACCCGAAACGCGGTTAATATGGGGCGAATCCGTCACACCCAAATGGGATTATTCGCACCACGTCATTCCCCCCATTACCTCCTCTTCGACATTCCGGCTGGATTCCACGAAGCGCGGAGCGCGCGGTTTCGTGGAATTTGCCCATCACGTTGGGGATTTCAAAGTCGAGAGCAAGGCGCCCATCTACATCTATGATCGGCTCGGCGAGCCCAACAAAGACCTCTTGGAAGAGAATCTTGCGACAGCGGAGCAGGGTGAGTGCGCCGTAACATTCTCCACCGGGATGGCGGCCATCTCTGCCCTGTGTGGCATTCTGCTCGGAAGCGGAGGAGAAATTGTTGCCCATAAGATGTTGTACGGATGCACTTATTCGCTGTTCAAAAACTGGCTTCCCCGGTATCGCATTTCCGTGAAGTGGGTTGACTTCAATGATCACAAGGCTCTCGATCATGCTATCACGGCACACACCCGGATGCTGTATTTTGAATCGCCGGTCAATCCTACGATGGATCTCATTGACTTTGGCTCAATTGTTGAAATTGCCGAAAGGCACAACAGGCATCGGAGTCCCGAGCATCGCTTGTTCACCGCGGTCGATAACACCTTCGCAACACCATTTTGCCAGCGGCCCATCGAACACGGAATTGATTTCGTGGTCGAATCGCTGACAAAAGGAATCTGCGGATTCGGAACCGATATGGGAGGAGTAGTTGTAGGCCCCCGTTGGAGTTATGATCAGCTCCTTATGTACCGAAAGGATTTTGGCGGAGTGCTGGCATCAAAAGCAGCCTGGCCACTGCTTGTGTACGGCCTGCCCTCTCTCGCTGTCCGATTTCGGCAGCAGATGCAGAGCACACGTATCGTTGCCGAGGCGCTTGAGCGTGACAAACGCATTTCATCGGTTACCTATCCCGGCCTTGATTCGTTTCCCCAACGAATTCTCGCTCACATCCAGATGCAGGATTACGACGGAAAGTTTGCCCCCGGTACGATGCTCTACTTTGTGCCGAAAGGAAACACCCCGGTAGAGCGGCATAGAAAAGCCGAGATGCTTGTCGACTACGTTGCTGAGCACTCTTACGCAATGACCCTTGCGGTGAGTCTGGGTGGCATCAGGACCCTCATTGAACACCCGGGATCGATGACGCATTCGAGTATTCCACCCGTGGAACAAATGAAAGGGGGCATGGATCCGGGCGGAATACGGCTTTCCATAGGTCTTGAGCAACCGGAGGATATCTTCAACGATCTCTTGGAGGCCCTTGACGCCATGGAGTCTGTTGTACGGAAGAACGGGGTTCATCATGCCAAAAACGGTCATAAGCGAAAGGGAGCCCACAGGCCGCCGGGTGTTTCGGCTTAAAATTGTTGTGTAAATTCTCAACACTATTCAGTATTCTTCATAGTCTCTGAAGTTCATTAGATTCTTGAATTGAAAACCGGAGCATAACGGTGAGAATTGCAATTCCCAGGGAAGTGGTAGCCGGAGAAACGCGTGTAGCAATCATTCCGCAAATGATCCCGACACTCACGCGCGATAAGCACGAGGTGTTTGTCGAAACAGGCGCCGGGCTGGGGGCATCGTTTTCGGATGAGGAATACCGGGAGGCGGGTGCAACAATTATCTCACACCCGCAGGCCCTGTACGAAGGGGCACAGGTCATTCTCAAAGTGCAACCGCCGGCATCCATGCATCCATCGGCGAATTGCCCGGAAGCGGACCTGTTTCCGCTTGGTGCCTCATATGTCGGTTTTCTGGCACCGCTCGATCGACCGGATGTCATCAGAGCGTTTCTTGCCAGAAAAATCTCGGGTTTCTCGGTGGAGTATATCCCCCGCATCACCCGGGCGCAAAGTATGGATGTTCTCAGTTCCATGTCGACGGTTACCGGCTACAAAGCGGTGCTCCTTGCAGCAGACCATATGCGGAAAATGATTCCGCTCCTGATGACCGCTGCGGGGACTGTCCCTCCGGCGACCGTCCTCATCCTTGGAGCCGGTGTTGCAGGACTTCAGGCAATTGCCACAGCCAAGCGGCTCGGCGCCAAAGTGGAGGCATTTGATCCCAGGCCTGCAGTGAAGGAACAGGTCAAAAGCCTCGGAGCGAGCTTTGTCGAAATGGAAGTTCCGGACGATGTGGAGACCGCAGGGGGGTACGCCAAAGAGCAGTCAGAGGAGTTTCTTAAGAAAGAGCGCGAGGCCATCGAAGGACGTTTGCCGAAGGTCGATGCAGTAATCAGCACAGCGCAGATCTTCGGAAAGCGGGCGCCGGTGCTTATCACCGATGCAATGGTCCGGCGGATGCGTCCGGGCTCCGTCATCGTTGACCTGGCTGCCGAACAGGGTGGAAATTGCGAGCTGACGAAAGCAGGAGAAACCGTCGAACGACACGGGGTGTTCATCATCGGTCCCGTAAATCTTGCCGCCTCCCTGCCTGTGGACGCAAGCAGAATGTACTCGAAGAACATTACGACCCTATTCAGACTCCTGTTCCCGAAAGTCGATTCATCGCCGGATTTTACCGATGAAGTGATAGCGAAAAGTTGCATCACCCACGGTGGAGATATTGTGAATGACCACATCAAGTCTGTGCTGAGTAAGGAACAACCATGACTGAACTCCTCATTGTCTCGATTACCATCTTCGTCCTTGCGGCGTTTCTCGGAGTGGAGGTGATCAGCAAGGTGCCTCCCTTGCTTCATACTCCGTTGATGTCCGGTTCAAATGCAATTTCGGGAATAACGCTGGTAGGATCCCTGATTGCCGCGGGGGAAGGCCATGCCGGTCTCAGTGTGATACTGGGGACCATCGCCGTTGTCCTCGCCACGATTAACGTGGTGGGCGGATTCCTGGTGACCGACCGGATGCTGAAGATGTTCCGCAAAGAACGCCCGAAATAACTCTCTGAGGATCCATCGTTTATGAATGCTCTTGTTTCCCTCCTGTATCTTCTGGCATCCGTCTTATTTGTCGTCGGGCTTAAGAAACTGAGTTCTCCGAAAACTGCTCGTCAGGGCAATGGCTTGGCGGCGCTTGGAATGCTCATCGCCATCGTCGTCACGCTCACCGATCAAAAAATCCTGGACTTCACGTATATCATTGCCGGTTTGGTGCTGGGGTCCGGTGTGGGAGTCTGGCTGGCACTTCGCGTGCAAATGACAGCAATGCCGCAAATGGTCGGTGTGTTGAACGGATTTGGCGGCGGAGCTTCGGCGCTCGTTGCTTTTGCCGAGTATCTGAGATTATCCGGTGACAAAGACCTGACGGTTTGGACCGGGCAGGCCAGTATTGATGTGCTCGTGACGATTGTACTCAGCATACTGATCGGAACGGTCACTATTGTCGGCAGTATGATCGCCTCGGCCAAACTCCATGGGATTATGCGCGGGGCACCCATCCTCTATGCGTTTCAAAAACAATCGAATGCTGTGATGGCGCTCGCGGTGATCGTTCTCGGAGTATTCTTTGTTCTGGATCCCTCGCTCTGGTACTTGCTGATCATAATCGCAGGTCTTGCGATGGTTCTTGGTGTCACAAGCGTGATTCCCATTGGCGGAGCCGACATGCCTGTTGTCATTTCTCTTATGAATTCTTATTCCGGCCTTGCCGGCGCCATGACGGGGTTTGTCCTTTCGAACGATGTTCTCGTTATCAGTGGAACCTTAGTGGGTACTTCCGGACTCATCCTCACCAAGATCATGTGCAAGGCGATGAATCGTTCGCTGGCCAACGTACTGTTCGCCGGTGTCGGGGCTGATTACGATCCGACCGTTCAGGCAACGGAACAGCGTACAGTAATTCGGTACACACCGCAGGACATCGCAACCATTCTGGAAAGTGCCCAATCGGTGATTATTATACCTGGCTACGGGCTTGCTGTCGCGCAGGCACAGCACGTATTGCAGGAGCTTGTCAATGTGCTCACACAGCGCGGCATGCAGGTGCGGTATGCGATTCACCCCGTCGCCGGCCGCATGCCCGGCCATATGAACGTTCTGCTGGCAGAGGCGAACGCCCCGTACGATATTCTCCTGGAAATGGATCAAATCAACGACGATTTTCAGAACACCGATGTCGCCCTCGTTATCGGCGCGAACGACGTGGTGAATCCAGCAGCACGTACGAAAAAATCCAGTCCCCTCTACGGAATGCCGATCCTCAATGTTGACTATGCCCGCACGGTCATTGTCTGCAAAAGAAGTTTGAATCCGGGGTTTGCCGGCGAGGATAACGAGCTCTTCTATAACGAAAAGACCATGATGGTTTTCGGCGACGCCAAAGACACTGTCACGAAACTCGTACAGCAGTTAAAAGCCTGATCTTCCGGCGCCTCTTTTTCGAATCCCGCCCTTTTTGTATATTCTCAGAGTCATGTCTGTCACAATCATCATACCCTCCCCATTGCGTATCCATACGGCGCAACGGGAACGAATAACGGTCGAAGCGGCCACGGTCGGCGAGGCGCTCCGTTGTCTTTGCGAGAGGCATCCGGGGATACAAAACCATCTCCTGAGCGAAGACGGTGGCGTGAGAAGATTTATCAATGTGTACGTCAACGACGAGGATATTCGTTTTCTCTCGGATCAAAAAACAGGGCTCCGGGAGACCGACGTCGTCAGCATTATTCCATCAATTGCCGGAGGGTAGGATAAGATGAATTCGGGCAAAATGAGTCCGGAGCAATTGAAGCGGTACGGCAGGCACATCATCCTGCCGGAAGTGGGGAGGGAGGGACAGGAACGGCTCAATCGGTCCAGTGTTCTCATCATCGGTGCGGGGGGATTGGGCTCTCCGGCTGCGCTGTATCTCGCGGCGGCCGGCGTCGGGACAATCGGGCTGGTCGATTTCGATTCAGTGGATCTCACGAATCTTCAAAGGCAAATCCTGCACACAACAGACTCTGTCGGGACATCAAAACTCTCGTCCGCAACACAGCGAATTCAGGCGCTCAATCCTACGATTAATGTTCGTACGCACGACACGCATCTCACGTTTAAGAATGCGATGGACATCATTTCCGCATATGATGTCATAGTTGACGGAACGGATAATTTCCCAACGCGTTATCTGGTGAACGATGCCTGCGTATTCCTCGGCAAACCCAATATCTACGGCAGTATTTTTCGTTTTGAAGGACAAGCGTCGGTTTTCCACGCGTCAAAGGGTCCATGCTACCGGTGCTTGTATCCCGAACCTCCGCCGCCGGGACTCGTTCCGAGTTGCGCTGAAGGAGGGGTCTTTGGTGTGCTTCCGGGTATTGTGGGGACGATCCAGGCAACCGAAGCCATCAAAGTACTGCTGGATTTGGGAGAGACGCTGATCGGCCGTCTTCTGTTGGTCGATGCGTTGACGATGGAATTCCGGACGATGAAGCTGAGAAAGGATGATCAATGCCCCGTGTGTGGACCGAAGGCAACAATCAAAAAACTGATCGACTATGAAGACTGGTGCACCGGTATCGCCGGAAGCAATCCAAACCAGAATGTTGGCGATGTGATTTCTGTTCAGGAATTGAGTGGAAAACTTCGGGAGGCGGATACGTTCCAGCTTGTCGATGTTCGGGAGGACTTTGAAAGAGAGATTGCAACGATCGGGGGCATTCCTATCCCTCTGCGTGAACTACCCGGTCGAATGAGGGAACTCGATGTGACTCGGGAGGTGATCGTCTATTGTCATACTGGTCAACGAAGCGGGAGAGCGGTTGCCTTCCTGCGGGATCAGGGATTTTCGAAAGCAAGGAACCTCCTCGGCGGTATCGAGGCCTGGTCTCAACTGATCGATCAATCTATTCCGCGCTATTGACCGTCAACCCAATGAACGCGAGCCCTTTTCATCCTGATCGATACCGCCCGCTATTTCCGTTTCTTAAAAACGGCACGATATTTCTTGACCATGCCGCGATCGGACCTGTTCCCGAGCCGGCACGAAAAGCCATTGCGTTGTATCTCCAGCGGCGCAGTGAATCGGACATCAATGTTTTCCAGTCCTTTCTGAAGGTCCATGCGCAGACAAAAAAGCGCCTGGGGGAGTTGATCAATGCGCCCGCAGACCGGATAGCATTCTGTGATAATACGTCCCATGGTTTGAACATCCTGGCAGCAGGCTTTCCCTGGAAGACGGGGGACCGTGTTTTATTGACGGATGTCGAGTTTCCCGCCAACGTTTATCCATTCCTCAATCAAAAACGGCATGGGGTGGAAATCGATTTTGTCAAATGCCGCGACAACAGGATTGTTCTTGAGGATATCGAGCGCGGGCTGACTCCGAACACAAGAATTCTCTCGATCAGCTTTGTGCAATTTCTGAATGGTTTTCGGTCCGACCTCGCCGCGATCGGCGCATTGTGCAAAGACAAAAATGTGCTTCTGAGCGTCGATGCAATACAGGGGGCCGGAGCCGTGTCAATTGATGTGAAGGTCATGAACATTGCTTTCCTCGCATGCGGGGGACAAAAATGGCTTCTCAACACCGAAGGGACGGCGTTTGTGTACGTTTCGGAGGAAACTCAGGAAAGAATCCGGCAAGCGTATCTTGGCTGGTTGAGCATCGACGATTTCTTCAGCGATTTCTTCCGGTACCGTCTGGACCTCGATCCGACTGCACGCAGATATGAAGGTGGGACGTTGAATGTTGCGGGGATCATCGGACTCAATGAATCACTGGCTGTTCTTCTGGAAGCTGGTATCCCACAAATCGCCCGTCACCTAGCGGAATTGACCGGGCTATGCATCGAAAGGATACAGCGCGAGCAAGTGGAATTGCTCACCTCTGCCGTGCCGGAAGAGAGGGCAGGGATAGTCACGTTCAGGCCCCGGAATGCTCAGGTCCTGTTCGAAAAACTGAAAGCACGAAATATTATCGTCTCCCTTCGGGAAGGGTGTATTCGTTTCTCGCCGCATTTTTACAATACTCGAGAAGAGATTGCGACAGCGCTTGACGTGGCGTTTAGCTGAGTGAGGTTAGTGGCGCAGTTTGCGTGTTGGTGCATTAGTAGTTTATGATTGCACTTCCGGGCGTCTCTTTTTACCTTTTACGGGCGCTCGAAATGACTGAGTCCCGCCTTCAATGCTCCGATCCTTCGTTTCCAATACCGGCGTATATTTCCTTGCGGCCATTCTGGCCGTTGCTTCCGTTCATGCGCAGGAGCGTGTGACCCTTCGTTTGGCCGATTGGGCATCCCTTGATGAAATTCCGCTCACTGAAACAGTCCTCGATAAATTCAGAGCACGCTATCCGCACATCGATGTTCTTCATGAGCCCACCGCCGGGCGTTCTTATGAAGAGAAGATCCTGACATCCCTTGCATCCAACGAACCTCCCGATGTGTTTCTTCTTGATTCAAAACTCATTCCAACCTTCACCAATAAGCGCATCCTTCTCGATCTAAACCGTTTCGTCGGGGAGCTTGCAATTGACACCGCCCAGTGGTTTCCAAACGTCACTGCCATTGCCCGCAGGGACAGCGGATTATATGCATTTCCCAAGGGCTTCACGCCGCTGATGATTTACTACAACAAGGCTCTTCTACGGGAGGCCGGGCTCCCCGAGCCGGAGGCCCGGTGGGATTGGAACGACTATGTGCGTTACGCGCGCAAAATGACAGTAGACCGTGATGGGGACGGCAAGCCTGAACAATACGGAGCGGGATTTTCGAACCGGTACTACTACTGGATTCCATGGGTGTGGACCGCGGGTGGCGACGTTGTTCGTGCAGACGGACTCGGAGCGAGCGGCGCGTTGGACTCCGGTCCGACAACGGAAGCGCTTCGGTTTATGATTGATCTTGTGCGGAAAGAGAAGGTTGCGCCGGTTCTCGGCAGCTGGACGCAGGTGGAGAAAACCGGGGCATTGACGGCTTTGTTTGCCAATGGCAAGATTGGAATGATCCTGGACGGCCATTGGAGACTCCCGGAACTTCTCAGGTACATTGAACAGGGATCGCTCGATGTTGGTGTTGCTCCGTTCCCCCGATATCCCGGCGGTCAAAAACATAATGTCATGTATGAGTCCGGATGGTGTGTTCCCGTGAATGCGAAAAATCCGCGTGCTGCGGCTCTCCTTGCCGCATTTATGGCCGGCGAGGAGGCTTGCAGAATCCGATCGACCAAACAATTGGAAATCCCATCGGTCATCAAAGTAGCGTTTGAGAATGTGCACAATGATCCGCTCGGCATTGAGGCCGCTTTTGTTGCTGAAGTGCCGTTTTGCCGTCAGCCGTGGGGTTCCGTCATCGAGAGGTTTTCACAAATCGAGTGGACACTCCAGGACGCCGTCGATGAAGTCCTGATCAACAACCTTCGATTGGAAGAAACGCTCGGGCACTATGCGAAGCGCATTGATGGAGAACTCGAGTCGATTCGCGCTCACCAGGAGTTCGGATTCAGTCCAATCCAGGACCATTCCGAAATCATCTGGTTTCTCTTTGGCACCGCAGGAGTCGTTGTCGTAGGCGCGGCAATGCTCTATACAATACAATCAAAGCATCAACGTCGCCGACTCCGCACATCATCTGCCTTTCTGGCCCCTTCGCTTCTGCACCTCACGGTCTTTGTGTTCACCCCCATTGCTTTCTCCGCGTATTTGAGCCTTCATCGCTGGGATATCGTCGTGTCGGAAAAACCCTTCGTCGGTCTGGAAAATTTTCTGGAAATGGCCGGCGATCCGTATTTCTGGAACGCCCTGACAAACACGTTTTTTTATTCCCTCAACGTACCGATTGGGATGATGCTGGCTCTCGGAATCGCCCTCCTCCTGAACAGGAGTATGAGCGGTATTCACGTTCTTCGGACAGTTTATTTCTTGCCGGGCATAACATCATTTGTCGCCATCGCGCTTGTGTGGATGTGGATCTATCATCCGACCTTCGGATTGGCAAACGCGGTGCTGGGGTGGGTGGGCCTACCCGAACTCTCCTGGTTGAATTCCACCGACACATCGATGATGTCCGTAATGCTGTTCAGCGTGTGGCTCGGCCTGGGTGTGCAAGTTGTGATATTTCTGGCGGGATTGCAGGGGATTCCGGAGGAGTTCCATGATGCGGCTCGGATTGATGGCGCCAATACCTGGGATAGGTTCGTCCATATTACCCTGCCTCTCTTGAAACCGACGACATTTTTTGTTCTCATTACTTCGCTGATTGGTGCATTTCAGGTTTTTACGTCAATTTATGTCATGACAGCAGGCGGACCAACAAGAAGTACCGATGTTTTTGTTTATCATATCTACCAGGCCGCATGGGAGCAGCTCCGAATGGGATATGCCTCTGCCATGTCGTGGGTCCTCTTCGTTATCATTATGATCGCGACGTGGATTCAATTCAGGTTCTTTGGAAGAGGGGTGGAGTATGGGTAAAAGAAGTGAGAAGTGAAGGAGTATATGAGGGAATGGGAATGGGAATGTGAGGGTACGAAACAACGAATCAACGAGACTCCGCCGAAGGCGGATGCGCCTTTGGCGCAAACGAACCAACGAATCAACGAAACAACGAAAACCGGCTATGAAAACATTAACCACCTTACTTGCTTCTTTCTGCATCGTTCTTGCTTCTTGTTCAGGGGGTGGGGGATCGAAGCCCTCTAAAGTCATCGGAGTAGCGCTGTTGACGAGGGCGCATGTGTTTTATCGCGATCTTGAGGAGGGTCTGATGTCGGAGGCCAGGAAGCACAACTACGAACTGATCGTCACCACGGCAGAGTTTGACCTTGGGAAGCAAATCGGCCAGATCGAAGATTTCGCTACGCGCAAGGTCGATGCTATTATCGTATGTCCTGTGGATTCAAGAGGTATCGGACCGGGCATTCGAAAGGCGAATGATGCCGGAATCCCTATTTTCACTGCTGACATTGCCGCTCAGGAGGGGATTGTGGTTTCCCATATTGCATCGGACAATGTTGCAGGTGGACGGCTTGCCGGCGAATATCTTGCGAAAGCTCTCAACGGCAAGGGATCGATCGCAATTATCAATCATCCTGCTGTCACCAGTGTGCTTGACCGGGTACAGGGATTCAAGGAAGCGCTGTCCGCATTTCCCGGGATCCGGATTGTCGCAGATGTGAGCGGGATGGGTGTACGGGACAAGGCAATGCAGGCTGCCGCCGATGTGCTCCAGGCGCATCAACGGCTTGACGGGATCTTCGGTATCAACGACGATTCTGCCCTCGGCGCTCTGGATGCCATTCAGCAATTCAAACGTGAGGGAATTGTCGTCATCGGCTACGACGCAACGCCGCCTGCCGCGGACGCTATCAGGAAAGGCACCGCTCTGAAGGCCGATGTTGTGCAATACCCTGATAAGATCGGAGCAATGACCGTTCAGACGATTTTTGAACATTTTTCAGGAAAGCAGGTTCCATCGCTGGTCCCGGTTGTGGTCGGCATTATTGACAAGGCGGCACTTGATCAAATGGTGCAGGAGGAGTGAAGTGAGCGATCTTCTGCACATGAAGGGAATCATCAAGGACTACCCAGGCGTGCGTGCGCTGGATTCTGTTGATTTTGATCTTCGCACCGGGGAAGTTCACTGCCTCGTTGGCGAGAATGGTGCCGGCAAATCCACACTGATAAAAATTCTGGCCGGAGCTGTCACAAAAGATGCAGGGACCATCCTCTTGGAACAAAGGCCTGTCGAAATCCAGTCCCCGATCGATGCTCAACGCCTGGGGATCGGAATCATCTACCAGGATTTCAAGCTCGTTGATGAACTGAGCGTTTCCGAAAATATTCTATTGGGTCAGGAACCTCAACACGGCAGGTTCATTCGCCTTCTGAATCGAAAAAGGGAAAAAGAGCGGGCAAAAGAAGTGTTGGGGCAATTAGGGGAGGATATTGACACTAATACTCGGGTGGGTCAACTCAGCACGGCGAAACGGCAGATCATCGAAATCGCCAAGGCCCTTTCCCGAAGTGTCCGCATTCTCGTTCTGGATGAGCCGTCCGCCGCCCTCACCGATCACGAATTGCGAAACCTCTTCGCCATCCTTGGTCGTTTACGGTCCGAAGGAGTAGGGATTGTCTACATCTCTCACCGCCTGGATGAGGTATTTGATATTGGCGACCGTGTAACCGTTTTGCGGGATGGTGCCCACATCCACACAGCTCCGGTGCAGGAGGTGGACCGAAAGACACTGATCCGCTACATGGTTGGGAGGGAACTGGAGCAGGAGTATCCAAAGGTTCACACTGAGCGAGGCAGTGAAATACTTCGCCTCGAAGGTGTTTCCACAGATTTCCTCGAGGATATCGGCTTTTCAGTTTTCCGGGGAGAAGTGTTTGGGATTGCAGGATTGGTGGGGGCCGGGAGAAGTACGTTAGCACACACGCTTTTTGGTGCAGTCCCGAAATATAGCGGGCGAGTGTTTCTCGATGGAAGGGAATTCAACCCACGATCACCCCTGGATGCCATTAACGCGGGAGTCGGCTTTCTCACGGGAGATAGAAATCGCTACGGGCTCATTTTACCTATGAACGTCCGCGAAAACATATCGCTGTCGAATCTCCGCCAGGTGCTCCGGGGAATGATGATTGACCGCAGGAAGGAGCGGGGGGTGGCAGAATCGTACTCGGGGCAACTTAGGATCAAGACCCCTTCTGTCGAATCGGTGGTTGAGGGGCTCAGCGGAGGAAATCGTCAGAAGGTCATTCTGGCCCGGTGGCTCTTCACTCAATCCCGCCTATTAATATTTGATGAACCCACGGCGGGAATCGATGTGGGGGCTAAACGGGAAATCTATTTGCTGATCAACGATCTCGTTCAGCGCGGAGTCGGCATCATTATTCTCTCCTCCGAGCTCCCGGAGCTTCTGGGTATGTGCGACCGAATTGCCGTCATGTGCGAAGGCCGAATGACCGGGATTGTGAGCCGGACCGAGGCCACTCAGGAATCGATTCTTGCTCTCGCAACACAATTCTCCGGAGAGGGTACTCATGCGCGTTAATTCGGCAGCATTGAGAACGATGTTGTCGGAGTACGGCATCGGCATCGCTTTTGTATTGGAGTTGATCCTTTTTTCCGCTTTGTCGCCGCATTTCGCAACAATCGACAACCTTCTGAATGTAAGTCTCCAGACGTCCATCACGGCGATCATTGCCGTGGGAATGACTTTTGTGATCCTCACGGCAGGGATTGATCTCTCAGTCGGATCACTGGTCGCATTTGCAGGTGTGGTTACGACATTCGTACTGCGGATGGATGTGCCCCTTCCCGTCGCATACATTCTGGGAATCGGAACGGGCCTCTTGTTCGGAGCGTGTTCCGGAGGCTTGGCCGGCCTCCTTGTGACAAAATTTCGCATCACACCATTCATCGTTACCCTCGCGTTGATGACCATTTGGCGCGGTGCTGCGTTCGTAGTGACCGAAGGCAGGCCTGTGTGGGAACTTCCCGAAGGATTTGCCGAGATTGCGCGGGGCCGGATTTTCTTCATCCCAATTCCGACCCTCATCATGTTGATCGTGTTCGGGGCGGCCCACTTCACTCTGACGCAGACCCGGTTCGGACGTTATGTGTACGCCGTGGGTGGCAACATCGAAGCTTCGCGTCTCGCAGGCATCAACACAAACCGTGTGTTGCTAAAAGTGTATGTCATATCGGGAGTTCTTTCCGCTCTCAGCGGAATCCTCCTCGCCTCTCGCGTGAACTCCGGTCAGCCGAATGCCGGACTGATGTACGAGCTCGATGTGATTGCAGCCGTGGTGGTGGGCGGAACGAGTCTCTTCGGCGGGAAGGGGACGGTTTTGGGAACATTAATCGGATCGTTACTGATCGGGGTGTTGCGGAATGGATTGAACTTAATGAACGTTGAATCATACGTTCAGCAGGTCGTGGTCGGTGTTGTGATTTTACTGGCAGTGTTGTTGGATCGCTTGAGAAAGTCATAAATTGCCCCGGCGCGCGTAATGCGGATGGTTAAAAATATTGCCCACTACGGACTGTTGATTGTTCCTGCCGTGTTTATGCTTCTCCCGTTTTTGTGGATGATCAGCACGGCACTGATGGCCGACCTTGAGGTGTACCAGTATCCCCCAACCTTTGTTCCTTCCGAGCCTCGTTGGTCCAATTTTTCCGAGGCGCTGAGCATGCAGCCCTTCGGCCGTTTTTTCCTGAACACAGTCATCGTCGCCGCTGTTTCGGTCGCAGGACAGCTTCTCTTCTGCTCAATGGCCGCCTATGCATTTGCCCGGCTGCAATTTGCCTGGCGCGACAAGATTTTTGGGTTGTATCTGGCGACAATGATGATTCCCGCGATTGTCACGGTTATCCCCGCCTTTCTGCTGATCAACATGTTCGGATGGATGAATACGTATTGGGCGTTATTCACTCCGACCGTTTCAAGCGTGTGGGGCATTTTCCTTTTACGCCAGTTCTTTATGACGATTCCGAGGGACCTGGAAGACGCGGCGCGAATCGATGGAGCCTCGGAATTCACTATTTTCCGGAAGGTCGTTCTTCCGCTTTCGAAGCCGGCTCTCGCAACGCTTGCGATTTTCGCGTTCATGGGTGTGTGGAAGGATTTCTTATGGCCGCTCCTGGTCACCAACCGGATCGACATGAGGACGGTTGAAGTCGGAATCGCAAATTTCAGCACGCTGTATTCCACAGACTGGCCTCATCAAATGGCAGCGGCTGTCGTGGTCATGCTTCCCGTCATCATTGTTTTTCTTCTCACGCAAAAACACTTCATTCGGGGTATTACGATGACCGGCATGAAAATGGTAATTTGGACGGTGGTTTTACCCGGTACTCTTCTTTTTGCGCAGGACGGAATGATCCCAGCATTCGAGATAAAGCAGACCGACATTGTCCTGGAGCGGCTTGCACAACCGGGGACGTATTTCGATAAGGTTGGGAGAAAATTCGCGATCCTCGGGAACGAAGGAGGTTCGTTCGAGGCCTGGGCATATCCCCTTAAACTCTTCCGTAACGTTCAGTTCTCTTTCTTCATCGGCAGCTCAACCGAGGCTGTCGAGGCAAAAGATATCGTCCGGTACATTTCGGTCGACCCGGCAGTAACCCGATTGACTTATACATTTCAATCGTTCACCGTACAAGCGTTATTTATAGCCTCCATCAGTGAGCCTGGGGGATATGTTCTTCTTGACGTCAATACCACGGAGCCGCTGACCATCGTTGTCAGTGTTCTTCCCGTTCTCCAACCGATGTGGCCTGCAGGAATCGGAGGCCAGTCCGCCCGGTGGATGAGCGATCTTAATGCCTATCAAGTCACGGAACCAACGAGAAACAACACGGCCTACATAGGTTCACCGGCGGCAACCGGAATTTCATACACGCCCGCACATATGCTCTCGGATGTCCCAAATCAATTCAAGATCGAAATCCCGAAACCTGAAGCCGTGCGCGGGAGGTTCATTCCGATTGTTATGACCGGCGGCCGGGGAGAGCGGGACAGTATCAGGACAACCTTTGTTCGCCTCACAAAAACCATCGAGAGTCAGTACCACAAGACCGCCGCGCATTACAGAGATTTGCGCGCGCAGACAATGAAAGTTGAAACTCCGAATCGCGATCTGAATCTGGCATTCGAATGGGCAAAAATTTCATACGACAATCTGTTGGTGGATAACCCTGACGTTGGATTGGGCATGGTGGCGGGATTGGGTGCATCAGGTACCGGTGGGCGGCCCGGATTCGGTTGGTTCTTTGGTGGAGATACGTATATTAATTCGTTCAGCCTGGTTGCCTATGGCGCATTGAAAACCGTGCGCGATGCGTTGGCTTTCACTCAGAAATGGCAACGCGAAGACGGGAAAATGGCGCACGAACTGACTCAGGCGGCAGCGTATGTCAACTGGTGGGAGGATTACCCTTACGGTTACATCCACGGTGACACCAGTCCGTTTTATATTTGCGCAATGGGGGACTATTATGATCACTCCGGTGACAGTCTGTTTGTCCGGGAGAGTTGGAAGAGTCTCCGGAAAGCCTATGACTGGTCCCTGGCAACAGACGAAAATAATGATGGTCTGATGGACAATAAGAAAGCGGGTCTTGGAGCGTTGGAATACGGACCGCTGACCGACATTCAATCTGATATTTATGCCGGAGCCATTTGGGTGCGCGCGGCCGGTGTCATGCCCAAACTTGCACGCGTTGCCGGGGATCGGGAATTCGAAAGGACATCGGAAGAATACAAGAATAAAGCCGGGCGGGCCTTCAAGGAGAAATTTTGGGATGCAAAACATCGGCAGTACTCATATGCTTTTACGGCCAAGGGTGAGCACGTTGACATTGTTTCACCGTGGAGCGCGGTTGGACTCATGTGGATGCTTGGAGATTCAGCCCGGAGTGTCCCCTCTCTTCAAAAATTGAACTCTGCTGAATTGACGACAGATTGGGGTATCCGGAGTATTTCAAACAAGAGTGCGTATTTTGAGCCTCTCAATTACAGCTATGGAGCAGTTTGGCCCTTTTTGACGAGCTGGGTGGCGACGGCCCAGTATAAGCACGGATTCTCTCTTCAGGGATTCAATTCCCTGATGTCAACGGTACGTCATACGTTCGATAACTCTCTGGGTCAGGTCACAGAAGTGTTTTCGGGCTCGCAGAATATCTGGCCTCAGGAAGCCGTGGCACACCAGGGATTTTGTACAGCAGGAGCGGTACTTCCGCTTGTGCGGGGGATGTTCGGACTGGAACCGGATGCCGCGAATCGTACGCTCGCTTTTTCTCCTCAGCTGCCGGCTGATTGGTCCCAATTGATCATTCGGAACTACAGGGTGGGCGGCCACACCTTTAATTTTGAATTCGCCGAAGACAATGGCTGGAAAATGTGGAGGATCGTCGCCTCTGAGCCCGGCTTCACGCTTCGATTTCATCAGCGCCTCAGTCAGGATGCAAGGATTCGATCCGTTAAGGTCCATGGCGGAGGACATCCGGACCAACAGTATGAACCGAGCGGATCAGATATCGTTTTGGAAACACCGGTTGGCGGAGAACGAATTATCGAGATTGCGTATGAGCCGGGATTTGACCTGCTTTCGCCGGTGATCGATACCAGGACGGGAGACGTAAATACGGGATTAAAAATAATATCGACGGAATGGAAAGGTCAACGACTCACGATTGTTGTCGAGGGTCTGGCCGGACAAGTCTATGAGCTTGGCGTTATTCATCCGAAAAGAGCAAAATCCGTATCAGGCGCAGAACTCAAGGGATCCACTCTGATCATTGGAATTCCCGCGGGCCTTCAAGGTGAATTCTTACGAAAGAGTATTGTTGTCGAAACGAAGGCGCGTTGAGCTCGCGATACTCTAAAGGTATGGCTGATCAAAAGAAGGACCCTAAAAGGGTCCTGAGAATCTTGTCAGGCCGATTTATCGGTCTTTCTTCGACCAGCGCCGTCCGCGACGCGTGAAAAAACCATGGATCCACTCAAACTTCTTCATCGCACCGACAAATGGTATCTCGGAGGTGGAAACCGTCTCCAATGGGCCCCGTCATTCCCGCAGTATCTTGATTCCCCGGGGTACTGGGATCCTGCTTCGTATTACAATTCTGAGATTGGCCCGTTGTTCACCTGGACGATTGTCAATGATCAGGGTGTCGAGATCCCGGCCAAATGCGGAAAAAGAGAATGGTCCCCGGATGCCCTGCGACTGAAATTCCAATGTTCCGGGGATGAGTCGCAAATTGAAATCATTGAATCGAAATGCATCCTTCCGAATGATGTCGCTCTTTCTTCCCTGAGCATCAAACGCAAGCCCGGACGAAAGAAGCGCCGACTTCATCTCGTTGTCTGGGCCGCCCTGGCCAATGGCGTCGAGGGTGAGCCCGTGTGGCTCAACGATGTAGCTGCTCGCAAGGGGGCGGTGTCTTTCACGCGCCATTCTGCACAACCCAACCGGCCTGATGTCGTTGCTGCCTGTTCTCTCGGTATTGCGGGAAAAGCACGATCCTTCTCTGTACTCTCCAGCGAAGGGGGATCCATACCGCCCCAATGGTCCCTTACTCCTTTTGCCGAGAAATTCCGCAATGGGACACTTCCCAATCGCATTCAAACTCAAGGGGCTTTTACCAGCGGAATGTTGTTTATCGCTCTCCACATCGTAATTTCCTCATCGGACCAAACCGCATCAATCGGTTTTGCAAGTGCTCCAACCTCGGCGGAGGCATCCGGCAGTCTTGCCTTGGTGCTGAAACAAAAAGATCCCGCCCGGTTAAGTGCGCTCAGCTGGAAAGACCATTTCTCCTCCGTGCCCATGTTCGAGTGTTCGGATGAACATTTCACGCGGTACTACTGGTATCGGTGGTACGGATTGCGTCTCAATACCATGTATGGAGGCGAGGGGAATTATCACAGTCCGTTTGTTTGTGAGGGTATAGGATATTTTCGGGCCCCGATTTCGTACAGCGCGCCATGTCACATGCTGGAAAATCGCTGGATGCACGAACCGGAACTTGCGCGGGGAAGCATACAGGTCTTCCTTGATAATCAACGAGACGATGGAGGATTCCGGGGGTACATCGACGTGAATTACTTTCGACAGGAGATGTTCTATCACGCGAATTGGGGGAACGCTGTCACCCAGCTTGACCGTATCCATCCCTCAGAGAAGTTTCTGGCATCGATTTCCAGGGGATTGGAGCGCTATGTTCGATACTTTGATACGGAACGGGACAAGGAAGGGAGCGGGCTTTATGACATCATCAACCATTATGAAACCGGACAGGAATTCATGCGCCGCTACACGGTTGTCAGCGAAAATGCCGACCGTGAGAATTGGGGCGGGGTGTTCAGGTTGAAAGGGATCGATGTGACCGTGTACACGTACGAGTTGAAACGTGCGCTCGCCCGCGTTGCCGAACGATTGGGGGATAGCAAGCAGTCTGAACAATGGAAGTCCGGCGCCGATAAGATCAAAGAAGCGGTGCTTTCACAATGCTGGGATCCGAAGAGCGAGATGTTCTTTGACGTCGATCCGGCCAAGGGAACAAGAACAGGTGTGAAGGCCGCCACGTGCTTTTATCCTTATTTCACCGACATTGTGGATGAGCGTCATCTGAACGGGCTGAACCGCCATCTCCTCAATCCCGGGGAGTTTTGGACGAAATTTCCCGTACCGTCGACAAGTGCAGACGATCCTTCGTTTTCTGCTGAGGGAGAATGGAAAGGCAAAAGAATGAACTGCCCGTGGAATGGGCGCGTTTGGCCGATGACCAATAGCCATGTTGCGGAGGCAATGGCAGTATCTGCTCTGAGATTCAGCAATCCGTTCTTTCGCAGAAAAGCCGCGGAATTCATCGGGAAATTCATTCGAATGATGTTTTTTGAGGGAGACCAAAATCGGCCGAATTGCTTCGAGCATTACAATCCGATGACAGGCCACCCGAGCCGGTACCGCGGAATCGACGATTACCAGCACTCGTGGGTTAATGATCTGATCATCAAGTATGTGTGCGGAATCCGCCCGGATGACCTCACCGTGACGATCGATCCGTTTCCGTTCGGATTAGCATCTGCGAAAATTCGGAATGTGCTTATTCGAAACAGGTTTCTGGACGTGACAATCAAGGGGAAGCGTTTCCATGTCAGAATTGATGGCTCGTCCCATGCAGAGAGTACCATTGGCACTCCTATTGTTCTGCAAATCTGATCCCATCCCAATAACCCAATAACCGCCAACCAATATCCAATCTTCTCCCGATGACCGAACTCAAACGCGCCTTGACGTCTTTCGATATGACAATGATTGCCATCGGGGCATCTGTTGGATCGGGAATCTTCCTTACGCCGGCCCTTGTCGCCGGGGCACTACCGTCCCCGCTTTGGATTCTCGGGGTGTGGTTGCTCGGCGGAGTAATGGCTCTCTGCGGGGCGTTGACGTATGCCGAATTAGGGGCTATGATGCCTCGGGCCGGAGGGCTCTACGTGTTTCTTTCGGAGGCCTATGGCGGTCTTTTTGGATTCTTGTTCGGATGGGCGTACTTCCTGGTGGTGAACACCGGTTCTCTGGCAGCTTTGGCTATCGCGTTTTCAACCTACTTTGGTTTTTTTGTGCCGCTCAGTGATGTTGGAATTACGCTCGTAGCGATTTCAGGACTGGTTCTTGTTACGGTGTTGAATGTGGTGGGAGTGAAGGCGGGAGGGATATTTTCGGATGTGTTTACCGTGCTCAAACTTCTGGGCATAGCGGTCCTTGTATTTGCGGGACTTGGGTGGGGATCGTGGAACACAACGGATTTTGCCCAGCCGCTCACTCTTCCCGAAGGTGAGCTTTGGAGCGCCCTGGCCCTCGCGATGGTGAGCGTTCTCTGGTCCTACGGCGGCTGGCAGCACGCAACCTTTACTGCTTCAGAAGCGGTCAATCCTCAGAAAACGGTCCCCCGTGCGTTGATTCTTGGCGCTGCAATTATAACGGCCGTTTACATTCTGGCGAACCTGGCGTACATGTTCCTCATGCCGCTTCCGGATGTGGCTTCATCTTCCCGCGTGGCAGCAGACGCCATGACGGTTGTCCTCGGCGGTTTCGGCGGCGCCTTTATCTCGCTCACGATCTTCATTTCGACCTTCGGCACTTCGGGAATTTACACGCTTACCGCTCCTCGTATTTACTATGCGATGGCGCGCGATGGCGTGTTTTTCAAGCGGGTTGCAGAAGTTCACCCCCGTTTTCGCACACCGGCGTATTCCATCGTCTTTCAATCCACATGGGCCATCGTCCTCATTCTTTTCTGGGGGACGTATGAGAGCCTGATTTCCTACGTTGTCTTCACGGACTGGATTTTCTTCGGCCTCGCAGCCGCGAGCGTCTTTGTTTTTCGGCGTCGGATGCCTAATGCCGAGAGGCCGTATCGTACGCCGGGATATCCCTTCACCCCGCTGTTCTTCACCGGAATTTCTGTCTGGTTCGTCCTCAATACGTTTGTCAGCAAACCAGAGGAATCGTGGGCCGGAATTGCCTTCCTGGCGCTCGGAATTCCTGTTTATTACTTTTGGAAACGGCGGTCGATGTCCGAATGAAAAAGTGTGGCAGAAATCAATTGAGCAGAATACCATGATGAAAATGGTCCTTCAATAATGCGGGTCGGATTTCTCGTCACGGATCGGGCTCAACTTGGGCCCGAGGAAAAGTTTGCCTGGAAGTGGCTTTCGAAGCTTCATTCGCCATCGCGGCTTGTCGCTTTCGATGAAATGAAAAGTCGGAGAAAGTCGTTCGATGTGCTTTGGTGGCATTACAGTGGTTCTGTCGCGATCCCCGGGAGTGCGAGAGACCCGGCAGTACTTGGTGCAGTTCTCGATCATGTGAAGAGTGGAAAAGGCCTGATTCTTTCACTCTTAGCTGCACCCTATGCGCTTGACCTTGGCGTTGAAACAGTGAAACCGAATGTTGTTCGGCTGGGAGCGTGGGGCGAGGAGTCCTGGATCAAAGACTACCCTGATATCAGGGGATTCGGAAGCAAACAGGGTCACCCCGTTTTTGACGGACTTCAAGGGGCTGTTTTCACCTGGAATCCCGAAAAGCAATCTGAATACGCTGGTTCATTCTACTCAGCTCCTCAAACACCGTCCGGCGGCAGGATAATTGCCGTTGAGCGGCAATATATCCGGCTGAACGAGGATCGCAGGATCATGTGCGAATATGAAGCCGGCAAAGGTAGGATCCTCACGATAGGGTCACACGTGTTTTTCGGCAATCCCAAGGACCGGTTCAGGCTCCATCTTGAAAAACTGCTTTCCAACTGCCTCAACTATGTTGCCAATTCTACGAAATCCCAACTGAGGCGAACGTATTGGAATTTTGGGCCGCGGGTCATTGGCAAGGTTCAAACCGTTGAGAGTCCTGCCATAAGGAAAAAGCCTGCTGCAAAAGCGCAGATTGTTTCCGGCCTGGCTATTTCAAGGGAGCCGGGAGAAGTGAGGAATGCATCGTTTGATGTTGGAGGAAAGCGCATTTTGATCATGGGGAAGGAACAAACCGGGATTCAAGAGGTGTGGAGCCACCCGTTTCGCCTCATGCGGAATGTTCGTATCGGATTCCGGCTGGGGTCAGATCCAATAACATGGTGCGATCAAATAAAGCCCCAGATAATGATCAGGCCCGAGTCGTTTACTCGGGTTTATTCTGTCGGAGAACTGCGCCTTGAGGAAACAACAGCCGGATCGCCGGATAGTCCCGGAGGAGTCGTCATGCTGCACATCGATTCCAATCACCCTCTCAACGTCATTGTGACGGGAAGCGTGGATTTGCGGCTGATGTGGCCGCACTCTGAACAAGCAACGGGTTCACTCGATATCCTCTGGGATAAGGGATTGCAAGCCTATGTAATCTCAAATGAGAGCAAAACCCTGACCAGTGTAGCCGGCATTAATGGGACAATCGCCTGGCACGGAGCAGGTCAATTCTCCGGATTTGAATTAATGGGGGATTCGCTGCGCGGAATTCCAACAGACCACCCAGAGGTAGGATTTGGATTTCAGCTGACCGTCTCCGGCCATCACGACACGTTGTCGTTTGTCTTCGCGGGATCTGAAAATCCGGAGGAAGCCGAAAACACGTACCGCCGCGTGGCAGCAGATCCTCCCGCCGTTTCGTCAGACCAGGCGAAACATGTGCGCGATCTGTTCCGTCATCACACAACAATCGAGTCCCCCGATCCCGTATTCAATGAAGGTTATCGATGGGCACTTGCCTCGACGGATCGTTTCTTTGTTGAGACTCCTTCACTTGGCTCCTCTCTTATGGCGGGATTCGGAACGACCGAGCGGGGTTGGGACGGCGGCCAAAAAATCAGCGGGCGGCCCGGTTACGCATGGTACTTCGGGAGGGACGCCTGTTGGACGGCGTTTGCCATGTTGGTGTACGGTGCGCACGATATCGTCCGGGACGTTCTTCGATTCCTCGGCGATCACCAGGACCTCAACGGGAAAATTCTCCACGAACTCACTACCAGCGGGCATGTTCACTACGATGCCGCCGATTCGACGCCCCTGTACATTATGCTGATGGGTCGTTACCTTCGCGCAACCGGAGACACAACATTTATCCGGTCTCAGTTTGCACGTCTCACCAAAGCAATTGAGTTTTGTTTCTCCACTGACACGGACAGGGACCACCTCATCGAGAATACCAATGTCGGGCACGGATGGGTGGAGGGTGGAAAGCTGTTTCCCGTTCACACGGAACTCTATCTTTCAGCGTGTTGGGCTTCTGCGCTTGGAGAATCGGCCCATATTGCCGAGACGCTGAAAAAGACCTCTTTGGCAAAAAAATGGCACAACAAGGAACGGTCGGTCCGGAAGGCTATCAAGGAACGGTTCTGGAACGACCGGACCAACTTTTATAACTTTGCGCTTCGGTCTGACGGTTCGTTTGTTGAGGAAAAGACCGTTCTTCCGGCTGTGGCAATCCTTCTGGGATGCACGGATCCTGAAAAGGCGGAGCATTGCCTCGCCGAGTATGCGGGTTCTGATTTTTCTGCCGATTGGGGAATGAGGATCATCGGGAAAAACAATTCCCTGTTTAGTCCGGATGGCTATCACAGCGGCAGTGTTTGGCCGTTGTTCACAGGGTGGACGGCTCTTGCGGAGTTCTCCTCAGGTCGATACGTTCAAGGGTTCGCGCATGCAATGAGTACGATGCTCATATTCCGTCATTGGGCGGCTGGGTATGTGGAAGAAGTATTGCATGGAAATGAATTTCGTCCTGCAGGCGTTTGCTCGCACCAGGCCTGGTCGGAGAGCATGGTGTTACAACCGTTTCTGGAGGGGATGCTCGGTATCCGATATGACGGCAACGGTTCGGAGGTGACAATCCGACCCTACATTCCGCCTTCATGGGAGACCACACGGATTCGCAATATCAGAGTCGGAAATCATCGCCTTGACCTTGTCATCGAAAAACAACCCCGGAAAATAACGTACACGATCCTTCCGCAAAAAGTGTCAAAAGGGGTAGTTCAGTTGGAGCCGGTGTTACCTTCCGGTGCACGCGTCAACAGCTTCACTGTCTATGGGAAGGAAGGGAAGAAAGCCGCCTCGCCGCAGAATACGATTCGCGTTTCGCTCATGGTAAAAACAGTTGTGAGTGTCGAACATTCAGGGGGTGTTGCGCTGGAACCCCCCATTCCCGTTTTGGAAGAAGGGGCAACATCAGGGAATATCAGGATCATCGGAGAGGAACACGGGCCTGATGGTGTAACGTACATTGTCGAAGGAATTGAGGGGAAAAAGTATGATCTTTACTACGAAGATTCAGCGGGAATTGTTCGGGGCGCCCGAAATGCCGAAATCGTCGGACGCAAGGACGGGCTTTTTATACTCCGAATCGCAATCCCCGGCGCCGATCCTGCACAGTACAGGAGGACGAAAGTGAGTTTGCTGACGTGAGCAAAACGGATGCATCCGAATACTCCCTTGAAACACTCTCTGAAGCGGTACAGTATATCGAGTTTGTTTACGACTTGATGCGCCCGTACCTCGGCCAGAGGGTATTGGAGCTTGGCGCCGGCATCGGCAATCTCACACCGTTGTTTCTTGGCGGCGGAACAAGCGTGGTGGCAATCGACATCGACCCGAACCTTGTTCGCATCCATCGTGATCGCGTTGGCGATCATTCCGGTCTGACGGTGGAGTGCGTGTCGTTACAGGAGGTTTCCCGGCGCCCGCACCTGCACGGCATGTTTGATTCCATCGTCTCTTCAAATGTTCTTGAGCACATTCCAGATGGAACAGTGGAGGAAGTTGTTCGCGCAATGCACATCCTCTTGAAACCCGGCGGTTATGCCGTTCACTGGGTGCCCGCGTTTCCGGCACTCTTTGGCAGCCTTGACGAGGTATTCCATCATTGTCGCCGGTACACGAAGGCATCGGCAAGAATTCTTTTTGAATCAGCCGGATTTGAGGTCGCTTCGGTTTCGTACTGGAACATGCCGGGCTTTTTCGGATGGTGGCTCTACGGCCGCGTTCTGCGGGTGCATTCGATTCCACGGGCTTCAGCGCTGACGTTCGACAGGTACATTGTGCCGGTCCTGCGCGTTCTCGAACCGAGGATTTGGAAACCGTTTGGACAATCTCTTCTCATTGCCGCCAGGAGAAACGCTTCATGAAGAAACAGCCGCGCTTTAAACTGTCGATCATCATCCCCGTGTACAATGAGGAGCAGACGCTTGAAGAGATCGTGCGTCGGGTGCTTGCAGTTCCCGGGCGAAAGGAAATCATCGTTGTGGATGACGGATCGGGTGACGGGACAAGGGCAGTGATGGAGAGACTGCAGAAGAGTCATCGCAAGGAGCTTATCTGCCTGTACCATGCGATAAATCAGGGAAAGGGGAAGGCCATCCAGACGGGGCTTTCCAAAGTAACAGGCGAGGTCGTCGTGATTCAGGATGCCGATCTGGAGTACCATCCTGAGGAGTACGCGAAAGCGCTCGAGTTCATTGAACAGGGCTGGGCAGACGCCGTCTACGGCTCACGGTTCCTTGGTGCGCACCGTGTGTTCCTCTTCTGGCACTATATTGGCAACAAGATGCTGACATTGTTGACAAACATGATGACGTCCGGAATGCTGACCGACATGGAAACGGGGTTCAAAGTCATTCGCACCGAAGTCCTGCGGTCGCTCGACATCCGGTCGTTCACTTTTGATTTCGAGGTTGAAGTGACGGTGAAGCTGTTTCGCGGGGGGTACAGGGTCTACGAAATACCGATCACCTACACGGGGCGTGGGTACGAAGAGGGGAAAAAGATAACCTGGCGTGACGGCGTCCGCGCGCTCATCGCCTTGTGCAAATGGGGCCTGGTAACCGGAAGGAAAAGACGACGGTAATTATTTCACGGCTATCGGTTCAATGCGAGTGCCGATTGCCCTGTAGGCAGGATAATCCGGGAATCTCTTCATGAAGATCTGGTTATCCTCCGCGAGATCATTCGCGTAAATGACCGGAGATCGCAAAAACGGATCGTTCTGCGGAAACACGCTGCCGTAGTAAGATTTTACAAAGATCACTCCCTTTTCGATTCCCATCTTTTCCACGGTTCTTATCACATCAGCGTTCACGCCCCAGTAACTCTGCCCGTACATCTGAATGTGCGGCGGAAGGTTCGTCACCAAACCAACGACAAAGATAAATGCCAGTCCCCCCAGCGAGAGTATCCGAACCTTCATCCGTTCTGTACGGAACCCGAAAACATCGTTCCAGAGCGTTGGGAAATGCTGGATGCCCCGGGCAGTAATAAGGATCAACGGTACGGAAGCTTCAAAAAGAAACCGCGGGCCGAAACACCAATCCTGGAACCAATAAAAGAAGTAGGCGATCGTCACCAGAGCGAACGACGCCACGAGCATATAATCCCATCGATTGTGTTTTCCGGAGAAGAACAACGGCATAACGAGCAGGAGCGAAGGGATGGGAAGTTCGAAGAGGTATTTGTTCAGCCCGTTGAGATTCGAGAGCATCTGCTGTAAGCCGCGAAACGGTGTGTGAGTTTCTCCCCAGCCGCTGTGGCCAAATCCGGGCTGCACTTTATCGCCCCAAAGCACCTGGAACCCGAAGAGAAACGGGTCCCCGTTGGTCGCCCAATTGAATGCAAGGAGTAGTCCGATAAAGAGGGAAAAGGCTGCGGCGAATCCGGTCACGGCAAACTTGATTTCCGGCCAGCGTTTGAACATCAACACAAATCCATAGAGAAGAAATGGAGCGGCAAGTGCGGGGGCGCTGTAGGGGCGAATGTGTGTCAGCCAGCCCAGTGCCCCGCCTGCCAGCAGTCCGTGGAGAAGAGATCCGGTTCTCAGGGACTTGGCGAAATAGAGAATGAAGATCACAAAGAAAAAAAGCGCCGTTGTATGATTCATGAATTCGGATGACATGAAGAAGACAAACGGCGACAGGAGCGTAAGGCCGGCGGCAATGCGGCCGGCCGTTTCGTCAAAAATCTCTTTCCCCAAGGCGTACGCGGCAATAATGGTGAAGGATCCGAAGAGCGGATTAATGATCCAGGGCGCATTGATAAGATTTCCTGCAGCGAGCAAGATTGGGTGGCCGGGGGGATATTGAGAATACCATTTGCCGTCATTGATGATCATGTGAAGAACGTTAAAAAAATCCGGCGGCCACGGCGGAGCCGGGGCCACGAGGGCTCCCTGCGCGAGGATGTTTCCATGGAAAAGCTGTGCTATGCTGTCCTGAACGTGGGGAATATGGTCAAAAAGCGTGTAGGAGATGAGATTCGTCAAAGCAAATCCCGTAATTGCCAGCAACCCCACGTAGATAGTTGGTTTGGAGGAGAGAACGGCGTTTTTGAGAGATTCATAGGCCCTGCCCAGCGGGTCCGTAAACCTTGGGTAGAGGGAAAGGAGTGTCGGGCCGGCCGCGATCAACATCAGTGCAAGGGCAAGGCTCGACACAACGAGGTAAAATGTTACCGATGTCCCGTCCCGGACGAAGTCGAGTTCCGCAGGCATCAATGTGAAGACAAAAAGATCAAACGCAATCAACCCGCCGGCAAATGCACGGATATTAAGGCGAAAAGAGCGCCAGGCGTGTCCCAATTCCTTTTGGGGAAGAGCCGCGACGACCAGGACGAGCAGGATGATGACGGCGATGAATGCTACTTTGGTCGGAAGGAGAAACGTCGATGGAACGACGGCGAGATTGATGATGAAGCAGACGGTTCCGTCAACCACGGTCCTGGTGACATTGCTCAACCTCCAGGGAGACTCATGCGGAATGAGGGTCAGGAGGATAAACAGGCCCAGAAGGAAAACGGCAACCTTCAGTACTATGGAAATAATTCGCAAGGGTGAGTGACCGTTGTTGACAGTAGGGAAGGAGGGCTGCGGTTAACGAGCTGAATAAGTTGAAGATTTTTATTTAGAGGAGCAAGTTCAATTGAAGCATGAGGTCTCGCTTGTCTTACAAAACGGGACTCGCTCAATCCCGCCAAACATCTGTGGACCTCCAGGGGGGATTTCGCTCGTCCAAAAAAAGGACTCGCTCAACCTAATGCTGTTCAAATCTTCAATCTACGATCTGCCATTTTCCATGTTAAGTGCCCGGAACCCCGATAGAAAGCATCGGGGCAGGCAGGATCCCGCCAACAGTCGAAGAGCTCTGGGGCGGGATTTCGCTCGTCCAAAAAACGGACTCGCTCAACTTATCGATGAACGCTGTTCAAATCTTCAATCTACGATCTGCCATTTTCCATGTTAAGTGCCCGGAACAGGACTTGAACCTGCACGTCGTTGCCAACACTAGCTCCTGAATCCAAGCATGTCAATCCTGTGCTCGCAAGATCGCTAAATCTGAATCAATTTGAATATTTTTCTTTACACGAGCAAGGTCAAAATCACCGCATTTCATGCAGCGTGGTCACAAAATGGTCACACCTTGGTATTGGATACCACTAAGTGGTAAGAGGTAGTGCAGGATGTGGGGACGTGTTGGGAACACGAAGTTAGGTATTCGGGGAATTGCATGATGCGATGAATAGGATTGATTTGCAATCCTAAGGCGGGTCATTCGACTCGCAATGTTTTGTTGAACCTCAATACGAAGGGGAGCCACTGTTGGCTCCCCGAAAAAAGAGCCCACAGAGATTACTCGTTGTTATTTGTCGCGGCATCTGAGGATTCA
>Ga0302046_10000694_pt1 | contig 32821 bp, 33 predicted proteins | sample RVTome_11_FD_200261 | JGI IMG/M metagenome (GOLD analysis project Ga0302046, IMG submission 200261) | Soil microbial communities from uranium-contaminated site in the Upper Colorado River Basin, Wyoming, United States - RVT147D111 (version 2) ...
GACGTCGAGTACGATGCCGCGCCCCGCGATGCCTGCGGATTTCAAGGCCTCGTCGATGGCGGCGACGCCGGGTGCGCCGGTCGCCGTGCCGACGACCGTCGCGCCCTCCGCGCCGAGCGCGAGCGCGATCGCGCGGCCGATGCCCCGCGAAGCACCGGTCACGAGCGCGATTTCACCGGACAATTGCCGTGTCGTCATGATTGCTGGCTCCCACCTGCCGCGCGCAGCGCGGCATCGAGTGTCTCGGGCGATTCGATGGCCTGCATTTCGAGTTCCCGCCCGCCGGGCGCGCGGCGCGCGAGCCCCAGGAGGACCTTACCGGGCCCGCATTCGAACAAGTGCGTCGCCCCCGCTCCGATCATGGCGGTCACGATAGCGGACCAGCGCACCGGATTGAACAATTGCCGGTACAGGCCGTCGCGTATCGAATCGGCGCCATCGTAGGTCCCGCCGTCGAAGGAATGCACGCGGATCGCGAGCGCGCGAATCGGCAGCGCGCGCAGGCGCTCGCGAAGCTCCTCCGCCGCCGGCTTCATCAAGGCGCTGTGCGACGGCGCGGAAACCGGCAGAGTCACCGCGCGCTTCGCGCCGCGCGCCTTGCAGGCGGCGACTGCGCGCGCCACCGCACTCGCGTGTCCGGCGATGACGAGCTGCCCGGGCGAGTTGTAATTGACCGGTTGCACGACTTCGCCCTGCCCGACCTCCGCGCAAACCGCTTCGATGATGGCGTCGTCGAGTCCGAGAATCGCCGCCATGGCGCCGGTGCCTGCCGGAACCGCGCGTTGCATGGCCTGGCCGCGAAAGCGCACGAGGTCGACGGCGGCGGCGAACTCGATCGCGCCGCCGGCGACGAGCGCGCTGTATTCGCCGAGGCTGTGGCCCGCGAGCATCTCGGGCGCCGGGCCATCGCGCCGTCGCCAGGCGCGCCAGGCCGCAACCCCCGCGGCGAGCATCGCGGGCTGCGTCCGCTCCGTTTCCGCGAGCCGCTCCTCCGGACCTTCCTGGGTCAGCGCCCAGAGATCGTAGCCGAGCGCGGCCGAGGCCTCCGCGAATGTCTCCGTCACGACCGATTCCGCCGCGGCGAGCGTAGCCAGCATGCCGACGGACTGCGAGCCCTGGCCCGGAAACATCATCGCCAGCTTCACGGACGCCTCCCCTGCCCTTCGGCAGCGGGGATTATAGGTTGAGCGCGTCGTCACAACGCGACCGCGCCCGCCGGGGGCGGCGGAACCGCTCTGTTATCATCGGGTCAGAGGGGAGAGTCCCATGCTGCCGATGCCACGTCGCGATTCCGGATTCACGTTGATCGAGATCATGGTCGTGCTCGTGATCATCGCGATCCTCTCCGCGTTGATCGCGCCGCAGATTCTCGGGCGGGTCGACGAGGCGCGCGTGACCGCCGCCAAGCAGGACATCCAGACGCTCGGCACCGCGCTCGACTTCTACCGGATGGACAATTTCCGCTATCCAACGACCGACCAGGGACTCGAGGCGCTGGTCAAAAAACCCGACGATCCGACCGTCCGCAACTGGCGCCCGGACGGTTACCTGAAGGCCAGGTCCGTGCCGAAAGATCCCTGGGGCAACGAGTATCGCTACCTCCAGCCCGGCAGCCACGGCGGCGGCTACGACCTGTATTCGCTCGGCGCCGACGGTGAAACCGGCGGCGAAGACGCCGATGCGGACATCGGCAGCTGGAATCTCGAGTGACCGCCTGAAGGCCGCAGGCGATGGCCGTCGCCCGTTCGCGCCGCCGCCAGCGCGGCATGACCCTGATCGAGATCCTGGTCGTCGTCCTGATCATCGGCATCCTCGCGACCATTGCGACACTGTCGGTCGGCCTGCTCGGCGAAGACCGCGAGATCGAGCGCGAGTCCGAACGACTGAGCGATGCCATCGCACTCCTGCAGGAACAGGCGCAGCTCGAGGGCCGCGATTACGGAATCCTGCTCGAGACCGCGCGCTACGAGTTCCTTCGGTTCGACGGATTCGATCAGCGGTGGAAGGAGGTCGAGGACGATCCGGCGCTGGCCCCGAGGCAACTGCCGCCGGATCTCGCCTTCGAACTCGTCATCGAAGGACGGCCGATTCTCCTCCGGCGCGAATCGCGCCCGGAAGCGCGCTTGCCGCAACTCGTTGCCTGGGGCAGCGGCGACATGACGCCCTATCGGCTCTCGCTCGTCCGCCAGGGAGGCGGCCGCATCACATTGATCGGGAATGCGGATGGAACGATCGAAATCGAGCGTGGCGATGCGCGCTAGATACAACCACGGGTTCACGCTGGTCGAAGTCGTCGTGGCGCTCGCGATCGTCGCGATCGGCATGCTCGCGGTCTTCAAGACGATCGGCGACACCGTAAACAACGTGACCTACCTCCGCGACCGGAGCTTTGCCGCCTGGATCGCCGATAACCGGATCACCGAGATCCGCCTCTCCGGCGAGATGCCTTCGGTCGACGAGACCGCCGGTGAGCTCGACTATGCCGGCCGCCACTGGCACTGGGTCACGCGGGTTTCGCAGACGCCGGTCGAAGGGCTCCGCCGCATCGACGTGAGCGTCCGGCGCGAGGGCGATGCGGAAGACTCCGCGCTGGTGAGCCTCGCGGGGTTCGTGGGTGCGACGGCGATGGCTGCTCCACCGTCGGGAAGGTCCTGGAACCGCGGCGAGGCCAGCGGCGGCGAGAACGGCGGCGAGGACGAAGATGAAGAAGAGTCCGGGGGCGTGGAATGACGAGGCGGTCGCGTCAAGGCGGCTTCACGCTGCTCGAGGTCCTGGTCGCGACCGTGATCCTCGCCGTCATGGGCCTGATGGCTTATCGCGCTGTCAGCGAGACCCAGGTGGCGGTCGCGGCAGCCGACGGCCACATGGACCGGCTGCGGAAGGTGCAGCGCGCCATGCACTTTCTGGTGACCGACTTCCGGACCCTCACGCGGCGACCCGTGCGGGAGAGCATCGGCGACGGCTACCGCGCTACCGTCCTTCGCGATCCAAACGCGATCTCCATCGTCGAGCTGTCACACGCGGGCTGGCCGAACGGCGCCGGCACGCCGCGTGGCACCGGGCAGCGCGTCATGTACCGTCTCGAGGAAGGCAGGCTGATCCGCGAGCACTGGAACGTCATGGACCCGACGCTCGCGACGCCGCTCGTCACGCGCGAGCTGCTGGACAGGGTCGAGCGCATCGAGATCCGCTACATGAACTCCAGCCGCGAGTGGCTCGAGCAGTGGCCGCCATTCGGCAACACCGCGGACCTCGGCTTCTATCAAAGGCCGCTTGCGGTCGAGATCACGCTCGTGCTCGCCGATTACGGCGAGCTCAGCCGGCTGGTCGAGGTGTCGGGATGAAGGAACGCGGCGTTGCGTTGATCACGGCAATCGTGCTCGTCGCGATCGCGACGGTGCTCGCCGTGCACGTCGGCACACGCGCGGCGCTCGATCTTCGTCGCACCGCGGGGCTCGTGGCGCTCGACCAGGGCTGGCACGTGGCGCTCGGCGCCGAGGCCTGGGCGGCGGAAGTGTTGCGTGACGATCTGGAAGACTCGGACAAGGATCATCAGGCGGAGGCCTGGGCGCAACCCTTGCCGGCGTTGCCGGTCGACGGCGGCGAGGTGCGCGCGGCGCTCGAGGACATGCAGGGACGCTTCAATCTCAACAATCTGATCGACGGCGACGGTCGTGTCGATGGCGATTCGGTCGCGAGATTCCAGCGCCTGCTCGCAAATGTCGGCGCCGATCCGCGCTGGGCGGCGATCATGGCCGACTGGCTCGACAGCGACACGATCCCGGAACCGGAAGGCGCGGAGGACGGGACTTACCTGTCGCAGAATCCGCCCTATCGCGCGGCCAATGCAGTCATCGCGACCACGACCGAGCTGATGGCGCTGCCCGGCATGACGCGGGACGAGTTCGAACGGATCCGCCCTTATGTCGCGGCACTCCCGGTCGGGACGGCGATCAACATCTGCACGGCGAAAGCGCCGCTGCTGGCCGTACTGGTCGAAGGCGGCACGGATTTCGGTGAGGCGGAATCTCTTGCCACGAACCGCAAGGACGACTGTTTCCCCACGGTGGAAGACCTGCGCGGAACAATAGGCGACGAGCAGGTCGATGCCCTTCTTTCGTCCAAGACAATTGCCGAAACTACCGACTGGTTCCGCTCCGTGACGGCTGTCCGTATTGGCACCTCGGAACTCACGCTGTACAGTCTGATCGAGCGGAACGGGACCACCGGGATCCGGACCGTGCTGCGTTCGACAGGGACCGAGTAGCCCGAATGAATCAATTCCTCGTCCTGCGGCTCGCCGACCCGATCAGCTGGGTCATTACCAGCGCGGATGGCGGACGTCTCGGGCCTGTTTCAACGGGCAACCTGCGCGACGCCGCGCCGGTCGCGGCGGAGCGGCAGGTCGTCGTGATCGCGCCGGGATCGAGCGTGACGCTCGCGCGCCAGGAGCTCCCGGTCAAGAGCGGCGCGCGCATCGCGCAGGTCGTTCCTTATGCGATGGAAGAATCGCTCGCGGGCGAGGTCGAACAGTTTCATTTTGCGATCGGGCCGACGGACGATTCCGGTGCGACGCTCGTCGCGGCGCTGCGGCGCGAGGAGTTCCGCGGCTGGCTCGACGCGCTGGCCAACGCGGGCATCGAGCCGCAGTCCGTCGTTCCCGACACGCTCTGCGTTCCCGACAATCCAGCCAAGATTGTCGCGGTCATCGATGCCGGCCAGTTACTCGTGCGCGCGCCCGGCGCGCTGCCGGTCGCGCTCGACGCGGAGCCGCTGACCGAGACGTTCACGCTCGCCGGCCTCGAGGGAGACGATCGCCACGTCCAGCTCTACGTGTCGCAGCAAGAGTGGCAGCATTCGCGCGAAATGATCGAGGCGCTCCGGGAAGTGACCGGCAGCCTCGATCTCCAGATCCTGCCCGACGGCGCCCTGCCCCTGTTGGCGTCTGCCGCGGTCAAGGCGGGAATCCCTTCTCTGATGCAGGGCGAGTTTGCGCGGCGCACGGGCTGGCGCGCCGAATGGCTACGCTGGCGCGTCGCAGCACTCCTCGCGATTGCGGCTCTCGTGCTCCATCTCGGCGTTCGCGGATACGACCTGGTTCACCTGAACAGCGAACAGCGGCGACTGGATGCGGCGATCGAGCAGGCAGCGCGCATCGCGCTGCCGGATGTCGAGCGCATCGAGGACGCGCGCGCGCAGGTCGAGCAACGGCTGGCCGGCGGCGGCGCCGGCGATCCCGACGGGCTCCTCGCCCAGCTCGCCGCGGTCGGCGGAGCGCTCGCCGGCGCGCCGGGTCCCAGGCTCGAGTCGCTCGGCTGGCGCGATCGCTCGCTCGAGTTGCAGATGCTCGCGCCGAACACGGATTCCATCGCACGGTTCGCCCAGGGGATCACTGCGCGCGGCCTGACGGCGGACGTCGCTTCGACGACCAATAGCGAGAAAGGCGTGCAGGCCCAGGTGCGGATCGCCGCGGGACCGCCGTCATGACATTGCGCGACTGGTACACGAAGCTCGATGAACGCGAAAAGCGGCTGGTGCTTTGGGGTGGCAGTGGCGCGGCTGTGCTGCTGCTCGCCGCGCTCATCTGGCAGCTGGGCGCATCGGTCGCTGTCGCCGAGGAGCGCGTCGAGCGGCGCCGCCAGGATCTCGCCTGGATCGAATCGGTCACTCCGCGGCTCCAAGCCGCGCCCGCGGCGCGCGCCGGCGAGCCGCTCACGATCGCCGTTGATCGCATGGCGCGCGAAGGCGGCATGGCAGAGTCGCTCGCGGCCGTGGAACCTGCGTCGTCGGGCGCGCTGCGCGCGCGTTTCACCGGCGCTTCCTTCGACTCGCTGACGCTGCTGCTCGCGCGGCTCCAGAAGGAGCGTGGCGTCGTCACCGAGACCGCAAGCGTGTCCGCGACCGGTGAGCCGGGCCTCGTCGACGCCACGCTGGTTTTGCGCGGACCCTGACGCCGATGTTGCGGCGGAGCCTCTTCGTCGCGGCGGGCATCGCCGCGTTCCTCGTATTCCTCGTGGCCATGGTGCCCGCCAAGCAACTCGCGAGCCGTTTGCCGGCCGGGATCGTCATGACGGGCGTCGGCGGCACCATCTGGTCAGGCCACGCGACCGGGCTCGTCATCAACGGCTGGGCGGCCGACGGCGTCGAATGGTTCTGCCGACCCTGGCGAATCCTGCTGCTCGAATGGTCGTGCCATGTCAGCCTCCGTCCTCCGGGCGGCGAGGTCGCGGGAGATGTTTCGGGTGGCTTCGGCGGCAATGAGGTCATGGCACGCGCAATCACCGGTCGATTGCCGATCACCGCATTCGAGGGAATCGTCACCCCGCGCGGCTGGACCGGCGTTCTCGAAGTCGACGTGGACGAAGTGCGCATCGTGGAGCGGCGGCCGACGGACGCTGCCGGCACGCTCTTTGTGCGCGCGCTTCAGGCGCCGGGACCGCGAGGCCAGTTACTCGGCGACTTCGAGCTGGCAGTCGGAGAAGGCGCCGTTGGCACGGGAACGCTGACCGGGCGCCTCCGCGACCTCGGCGGGCCGCTACGCGTGCGGGGCGCTATCGAACTGCAACAGGACGGCCGCTACCTGATGAGCGGCGAGGCCGCGCCCGGCCCCGGCGCCGGACCCGCAATCTTTGACACACTCGCGTTCCTCGGCCCGCCCGACAATCTCGGCCGTCGGCCCTTCACCATCGAAGGCAGCCTCTGACGGTGCCGGGTCGAACATTCGAACTTATTGGGCGATCAATAAGTTCGAATGTTCGAGCCGGCACCGTCATAACTCGCGCCAGGCGTCGAGCAGCGGGAAAAAGAGGCCGACTTTCAGCGGGCGATCCGGATCGACAAGCCGCATGACGCGCGCATAGCGCTCGAGCTGCCCGCGATAGCGGTCCAACTCGTTGTCGAGAAATGCCTCGCGATCGCCGCCCTCGTGCGTGCTGGTTTTCCAGTCGACCACCCAACGCACGCCGTCGGCGTCGACGAAAGTGCGATCGATCCGCAGGCTTTGCAAGACGCCGTCGATGACCGCGGTCAGTGCGAGTTCGCTCACGCCTTCCAATGCCTCCGGATCGAGCAGGCGCCGAGCGCGTTCGCTGCCGGCAATCGCCGACATCGCGCTTCCAATCCGCTCGAGCGCCGCGGGCCGGTGCGCGTCGTCGATGCCGAGTTCGCGCAGTTGGCGCTGCCAGCGCGCCACGGTCGCATCGTCGTTTTTCGGCATGATGCCGCCATCGGCGATGCGCTGAAGCTCGAGATGCACGATGAGGCCAACGGCCTGCGCGATGGCGCCCGCCCAGTCGAATTCCGGGCGGATCGAGCCTTCCGGTTCGCCCGAGATCCGCAGCACGGCCCCGCGAGGCGGTGACGGCGGCGTCGGCGATACGAAACCGGCGACGAGACGCCGCGGGGGCGGTGCCGTGAGTCGCCGCCTGCCGTCCCGAGGCCGGTCCGTAGCCACAGGCAGGGCCGCCCGCGCCGCAAGCGCCTGCTCGAATTGGCCCGACAGCACAGGCCAGAAAAATGCGAGCAGGCTGGCGGGCCGCGGACGGCGGAGCACCGGTCCGTCGCCAGTCTGGCGGATGCCCGCGTTGCCGATCAGGTGCAGGCGCCGGCGCGCGCGCGTGGCCGCGACATAGGCGATGCGGCCGAGTTCCAGCGCCTCGCGTTCGGCACCGAGCCTGCGCATCCAGCGCTCGAGCGCGTCGACGCCGCCGTCCGCATCCGCCGCGTCCGCGCGGCTTGCGAGCACGATGCCGCGCTCGCCCGGACCGGTCGCGACCGGCGTCCAGTACAGCAAGGGGCGCTCGCTCCCGCGTGGGCCGCGCTGCAGGTCCGGCAGGATGACGACGTCGAACTCGAGCCCCTTGGCGCGATGGATCGTCATGACATGCACACGCGCGCTCTCGCTGCCGACCGGCGAGGCCATCACCCCTGCCACTGCGGCGTCGATTGCCGAAGCTTCCGGGCTGCAGCCCGCTTCAAGTTCGAGTCGATCGAGCGCGCCGAACAGCAGTTCCGCATTCGAAATGTCCGATGCGTCCGCGATCGTGGCCGGTCCGTCGAGTGCGAGCCACGCCGCCTTGACCCAGCCGCCGAGCGATCGCCCTCCGCGCCCGGTCTTCGCCTCCTCGAGCACCGCACGCAGGCGCCGGACGCGCGCGGCCGAATCGGCCGGCAGCAAGCCCAGCAGGCTCGCATCGCCGATGTGCTCGCGCACGGAAACGCGGGCGTCGCCGCGCGCGAGCAGCAATAAATCGGAAAGTGTGAGTCCACCGTAGGGCGCGCGCAGCATGGCGAGCCATGCCGTGCGATCGCCGTCGTGCAGCAGGGCCCGCGCGAGCGCGATCAGGTCGCGGATGGCCGGGCGGTCGAGCAGCGACTCCAGTTCCACGCCGCGATATTCGATGCCGGCTACACGCAATGCCGCGAGGATTGGCGGCAGCGAGGGCCGCCCGCGCACCAGGATGGCGATCGAGGGCGGCTTGCGGTCCGCAACAAGTGCGTCGCGCACGACGTCCATGACCTCGGCAGCCATCGCGCGCTCATCGGCGTCGAGGAGCGCATGCACGCGCACGCCGTCCCCGGCCGCGTCCGGCTTCGCCGCGGCCGCGGGCGAGTAGCGCACGGCGCCGCGCTCGAAATCGTCGGCCCGCGGCATCAACGCCGAGAACGTCGTGTTGACCCAGTCGACGATGGCCGCGCTCGATCGGAAATTGCGGCCCAGCCGTTCGGCGGCCAGCGGCACGGCGCCAATTCCACGGCGCTGCGCCTGCAGGAACAGGGTGACGTCCGCTTCGCGGAAAGCGTAGATCGATTGCATCGGATCGCCGACGCAGAAAAGACTGCGTCCGTCGCCCGGCTGCCAGCCGGCGACCAGCAGACTGAGCAGTCGTTCCTGCGAAGGCGACGTGTCCTGGTATTCATCGACCAGCAAATGGCGGATCCGGTAATCGAGCGAAAGTGCGAGCTCCGTCGGCGCCGATTCGTCGCCGAGGGCGTCGCGCGCCGCCGCGGCAACCGCCGGATGATCGAGGCAATCGCGCTCGGCGAATAGCGCCAGCAACTGCGCGACCGCGTGCGGCAAGACCGCCGACAGCGCGTCGATGCGTTCCCACTGCCCGTCGGTCAGCGCCGCGGGCGGCAGCTGCCGCAGTGACGCGATCGCCCCCGCCAGTCCCTCGTGTTCCGCCAATTCGGCAAGGAAGTCATTCATCTGCAGCTTGAGCGCCTTCCAGCCGGCGCCCTCGCTCGCGGGTAGAAACCCCTGCCTTGCGTCGACCGTTTTGCGCAATTCGCGCGCCGGCGCCGCCCTCAGCAGCAGCTCGGCGAGGGCGCACCATTGCGGTACGGCGTCGGCAACCGGCGGCGGCAGGTCCCGCAGTTGCGCGAGCGCCAGGACTGGACCCGCGATTGCGCCCGCCGCGGTCGCGGCGCGGCAGATTGCGAAGAAAGGCTGCCAGTCCACGGCGGATAGCGCGGCCGTCACCGCTGCGAACTCCACTTCCAGCGCCGAGTGCAACAGCCGGTCGATCTCCGCCCGCAATGCCGTCCGGTCGGAAGAATCCAGCAGCTTTGGCAGCCAGAGCTCGCGCGCGCCGAGCATTCCTTCGATCAATTGCGCGAGCAGCCGCGGGTCGTGGTTGAGCGCGCGCGCGAGGCGCTCGAGCTGCGCGGCGACCGGTCCCTCCTCGTCCAGCATCGCGACCGTGCGCCGTGCCGCCGCCGCGTACAGCAGCCGCGCATCGTCGAGGAGCGCCGCCGACGTGCCGATGCGCGCCGCAAGCGGCAGTCGCCGCGCGAGCCAATGGTTCAGACCGTCGATGGTCTGCACGTGCAGCCGCGCCGGATTGTGCTCGAGGCCCCAGCCGCGCTCGCGGCTCCGCGCGAGCGCCACACACGCGTGGCGATGCAGCGCTTCGACATGCGCCTCGGCGCCGGCGGCGAGCGGCAGTGCCGCCATCTCGAGCGCTGCGAGGATCCGGTGGCGCATTTCCGCGGCCGCCTTGCGCGTGAACGTGATCGCGACGATCTGCTCCGGGCATTCGACGTCCGCGAGCAGGCGCAGGAAGCGCAAGCTCAGCAGGCTCGTCTTTCCGGAACCCGCTGGGGCCTGCACGATGTACGAGCCTGACGGCTCGATGGCGCGTTCACGGGCTCGGCGATCTTGCGCCGCCGGGTCATTCGTCATGGGCATCTTCATCGCCGGCGTCCTCGGGCGACGCCGGTTCGACGCGGCAGAGCGCGCCCAGGTGGCAATGACGGCAAGTTTCGGCCGCAAGTTTCGGGTTCACTTCGACGCGGCCGGCGGCGAAGTCCTCCGCCAGCCGCGCGAGCCAGGCATGCCAGTGCGCGATCACCTCATGCCATTCAAAACCGGTCTCCTTGTCCTCGGTCAACGGAAACTTCGAGGCGGGCTGCAAGCCGGCAAACGCTTCGCCGTCGCGGCTCACGCCGACGTATTTCGCGCGCGCGGCTCCGATGCCAGCGAATGCGATGCCGGTTGGCCGGCCCGGATGGAGAACGGCATACAACGGCAGTTGCGGCGCCTCCATGCGCGCGCCCCGCCAGGCCGAGTTCGCAACCAAGCCGGTCTTGTAATCGATGACGATGAGCTCATCGCCGACTCGATCCACCCGGTCGACGCGCAAGCGGAGTTCGAGTCCGCCGATCGGGAGCGTGAGCGGGCGTTCGGTCTCGACGACCGTGAACGGCGGGCGCGCGCGATCGAGTTCGAGCAGGTTGCCGATGGCGCGCCGCTGCCAATCGGCTTCGAGTGCGATCGTGCGCGCGCCGGTCCCGGCCGGCACTGTGGCCGCGATGGCTTCCTCGACCGCCGCCGCAATGCGGCCCTTCCGCGTGTCGTCGTCGAGTCCCACAAGCGCCTGTTGCGAGCCGAGTGCGGACCACACCGTTTGCAGGGCGCGATGCAGGACGACACCGCGCAAGCGCCGGTCGAACCCAGCCTGCGGTTCCTCGAGCGGCGATGCGCCGAGGCGCAACTCTGCAAATGCGCGGAAAGCGCATTGCGATTGCAATTCGAGCACGCGCGCGCCGCCCGGCACGAGAGCCGCGGCCACGGGCGCCGCCGCGGCATCCGGCACGGGCTCGAGCCGGGCCGCGTCGAAGGCGAGCCGTTCGCGCGGCGGCAACGACGGTAGCGCCTCGAGTTGCGATGCGTCCGCCGGCACGAGCGGCGAACCATCGACATCCGTGTCGTTCTCGCAGAGCGGCCACGACAGGACGAGGGCAGCAGACTGTGACCGCCAGCAGCCGATGATTGCGCGCGCTTCCGCGACGCAGTCCTCGGGCGTCACGCCCGGCATGCCGAGCTGCCGCTGAATCTCGATCGGAAGCAGAGGATCCACCGCGACGGGACGCGGCCAGGCGGTGGCGGAGAGTCCGGCGACCCAGAGGCTGTCGAAATGCACGCCCGCGTCTTCGTAGGCATCCAGCACGAATACCGCCGGTTCGCCGCTCTCCGGCTGAAACGGCGCAGCGGCGAGGCGGCGCAACTCGCCGAGTGCCTGGACCGCATCGAGATCCGGCGCGACGGCGGCGAGCGATGCGAGCTCCAGCAGGAGTTCACGGAACCGCCGCGCAGCCTGAAACTCCCGGCTTCCGAGCGCCATTTCACCGGGCCAGCCCCAGGCTGCCAGACAGGCGCCGAAGGCTTCGGCCCAGGCGCCCGCGCCACGGCGCGTTGCCCCGCTCAGGCTTGCGGTCGCAGCACGTAGCGCCGCCGCAAAAACGGTCGCGCCTTCCTGGGTGGCGCGCCGTGCGAGCAGACGGCCGGTCACCCTCGCCTGCCCTTGCTGCTTGCGCAGGGAAAGGTCCGTGGTGAGGCGAGCGGCGCGCTCCGACTGCGCCGCCGCGAGATGCGCACTCCGCAACAGCCGACTGGCGACGGTCCAGTCGACCGGGCCCGCTGCGCAAGCGAGCGACGCGAGCGCCGCATCGACGATCGGCTGGGATGCGAGCGCGTGGCCGCCAGCAAGGTCGAATACGCGCTCGTCGCGGCCGCTCCCCGGCAGTTCCAGCTCCGGCTGCAATGCCGAAGCGAGCGCGCGCTCCAGCGCGCCGCGATTCTCCTCGAGGTCCGGCACGATCACGGCGTGAATCCCGCCCGGCGCTCGTTCCACGCGTTCGCGCAGCCATGCGAGCATGGCTGCGCGCTCGGAATCCGGATCGCGCGCGGCATGGCGCCAGCAGTCGCCGCTGCCGGCCTGTGGCTCGATCCGCGCGATGGAACGTCCCTTGGCCGACATCGCGGCACACAGGGCGGCCGTCGCAGGCGTCAGACGGCGAAAGCCCGCGATCATCAGCGGTGGCCCCGCCAACGGCAGGGCTTCGGTTGCTACGAAGAGCCGCGCGAGGTCGCCGCCGTCACAGTAGTGGCGCGAGCTGAGCTCTGCCTCCACCGCCCGTGCCCAGCCGAGCAATGCCTGCTGGTCGCGCGTCAGCGGCCAACGCGTGAGCTTTTCCAGGTTCCCGCCATGCGTCCGGAGCCTGAGCCAACTCGCGCGGGCCCGCGCACCGAGATCGGCCGGATCCAGGAGTCCGGGCGCATCCCGCGCCGCCTGCCGCCACCAGAGCCAGCGCAAGGCGACAGCCGGCAGGATCCCGGGCAATGCCGGCCGCTCCGCGGACGCTTTCTGCCATTGCAGCGTGAGCCAGGCATCGAGCGGCAGCACCTGTGCCGAAGGCCAGACCGCGCGCCCGGCGGCGACCTGGGCGCGATCATGCAAGCGGCGCAGGATGCGGGCCTGGCGCAGGTTCTGCGTCAGCAGCAGGCCGCCGGCCTCGAGATGGGCGATGCAACGGGTGTTCGGACTCAAAGAATGGCGCCCCTGTTTCCGGCGCCAGCATAGGCCGGTGTCAAGCTCAACGGATGAGCCTGCCGGGGATCAGACGGATGCAAGCGGCGGCAGGCCGCCAGGCCACTCGCCTGCCCGATGACAGGCGACGAGCCGCGACTCGCCGGCCGGCTGCAAGGCCGGGCGTTCGACGCGGCAGCGCGGCAACACGTGCGGACAGCGCGCCGCGTAGGCGCAGGCGGCCGCGGGCGTCGAATCGTCCACGGCCGGCCGCGCCCGTGCCGCCCTTCGCAGCAGCCGCCCGCGTGCGCCGGCGTCGATGCCGGGCACGGCATCGAGCAATTCGCGCGTGTACGGATGCAATGGCGTTTCCACGATGGCGCGGCGTTCCGCGGTTTCGACGATTCGGCCGCGGTACATGACCATCACGCGCCGGCACAGGCGGGCGACCACTGCCAGGTTGTGGCTGATGAAGAGGCTCGCAAGTCCGCGTTCGTCGCGGATGCGTTCGAGCAGGCTGACGATCTGGCCCTGCACCGACACGTCGAGCGCGCTCACAGGTTCGTCGCAGACGACGAACCGCGGGTCGACGACGAGCGCGCGGGCGATGACGGCGCGCTGGAGTTGACCGCCGCTCAACTGATGCGGATAGCGCGCGGCAAGGTCGGCGGCGATGCCGACTTCGTCGAGCCGCTCCTGCGCGCGCCGCGCGCGATCCAGGGCGTCTGTATCGGGATCGAGCCCGCGGAGCGGCTCAGCGACGCTCTCGAGGAGCGTCATGCGCGGATCGAGGCAGGCATGCGGGTCCTGGAAAACGTATTGCAGTTCCCCACGCAGCGGGCGAAACGCACGCTGACCGAGCCGGTCGATACGCGCTCCCCGCCACCGCACTTCGCCCGCGGCAAGCGGGACGAGCCGCAGGATCGCGCGGCCGAGCGTCGTTTTTCCGCAGCCTGATTCACCGACCAGACCCAGCATTTCATGTTCGCCGATCGCGAAGTCCACGCTGTTGACTGCGACGAGCTCCCGAGCGCCCGCACCGTATTGTCGAAACCGGACTGTGACGCCTCGCAGCTCAAGAAGGCTCATGGCAGACCTGCCAGAGTCGGTACCGCCGCGAGCAGGCCTGCGCTGTAGGGATGCCGCGGACCGGCGAGAAAGTCAGCCGCCGCGGCCGTCTCGACGAAGCGCCCGCCCTGCATGACTGCGATGCGGTCCGCGAGCGCGGCGACGACGCCCAGATCGTGCGTGACCAGGAGGAGCGCCATGCCGAACTCGCGGCAGAGCTCGGCGACGAGCGCAAGAATTTCCGCCTGCACCGTGACGTCGAGCGCGGTCGTCGGCTCGTCCGCGAACAGGAGCCGCGGCCGCGCCACCAGCGCGAGCGCGATCGCAACGCGCTGGCGCATGCCGCCGGACAGTTCGTGCGGGTATTGCATGAGCCTCCGTTCCACGTCCGGCAGGTGCACGCACTCGAGCATGCGCCGCGATTCGGCCCGCGCCGCTTCCTGCGTCATCCCATGCGCGGCCATCCCGACTTCCGCGAGCTGCGGGCCGATGCGCAAGTGCGGCGTCAGGCTGCCGGAGGCGTCCTGGAACACGAAACCGATGCCGCGGCCGCGAACTGCGGCCACGTGGCCCACGCCGAGCAGTTCCTTGCCCTCGAAACGCACCGAGCCCCGTGCGCGGCCATTGGCGGCGAGCAGGCCGATGCAGGCGTGCAGGAGCTGGCTCTTGCCGGATCCGGATTCGCCGACGATCGCGACGCTCTCGCGCGCATCGACCGTCAGGTCGACACCGTCCACGGCGCGCACGGCAGGCGTGCCGGAGAATTCGACAGTGAGCGCACGTATTTCAAGGAGTGGCATCAGCGGTCCCGCGGATCGAGGGCGTCGCGCAGGCCGTCGCCCAGGAAATTGAACGAGAACACGAGCAGCACCAGGCATCCTGCCGGCACGGCGAGCATCCACGGTGCGGTTTCCATCTCGGCGGCGCCGTCCGCGATCAGGTTGCCGAGGCTCGCGAGCGGCTCCTGGAGGCCGATCCCAAGGAAGCTCAGGAAGCTTTCCACGAGGATCACCTGCGGCACCGTCAGGGTCGCGTAAACGATCACGGGACCGAGGAGGTTCGGCACGATGTGCCGTCCAACGATGCGGAGCGTGCCCGCGCCACCGACGATCGCGGCTTCGACGAACTCACGCTCGCGGAGTGCCAGCGCCTGGCCGCGAACGATGCGGGCCATCGTCAGCCAGCCGAAAGCCCCGATCGCGACCAGAAGCGTCAGCGGCCCGCGGCCGAAGACGACAGTCAGGATGATCACGAAGAACACCTGCGGCAGCGCATAGAGCACGTCGACGAAACGCATCATCAGTGCATCCGCGCGGCCCCGCAGGTAACCCGCGAGTGCGCCCCAGGCGACGCCGATCACGAGGCTGACGAGCGTCGCCGCGAGTGCGATCGCGAGCGAGACGCGAAGGCCATGAAGCGTTCGCACCAACAGGTCGCGACCGAGACGATCGGTTCCCAGCCAATGACCGTCCGCCTCGAATGGCGACGCGGCCATGTTTGCCCAGTCGATCTCGTCCTCGCGGAAGCCGACGAACGCAGGACCCGCGATTGCGGCGATCAGTAGCGTCCCCAATACGACGAGGCTCGCCATCGCCGCGCGATCGCCGCGCAATTGCCCGAGCGCGTCATGCCACAAGCCACTTTTCACAATCGCCGCTCCGCCCGGATGCGCGGGTCGAGCCAGGCATAGACGAGGTCCGCGGCCAGGTTCAGCACGATCATCAGAGCGGCGTAGACGATGACCATGCCCATGACGAGCGTGTAATCGCGGTTGAGCGCGCCCTGCACGAGATGCCGGCCCATTCCCGGCAAGCCGAATAGGGTCTCGACGACGAGCGAGCCGGCGAGCACCGCGGCGGCGGCAGGCCCGAGGTAACTTACTACCGGCAATAACGACGCCGGGAGCGCGTGCCGCACGATCACGGCGCACTCGGGCAGGCCGCGCGCGCGAGCCGCGCGGATCCAGGGCGCCCGCAGGATTTCGAGCAGGCTGCCGCGTGTCAGGCGCGCCAGATAGGCGATGACCGGAAGCGCGAGCGTCACGACCGGCAGCACGAGATCCGACGGGCGGCCGGGCATCCATCCCGCAACCGGCAGCCACCGGAGCCAGACGCCGAACAGGAGCGCGAGCAGGGGGGCGATCACGAACACCGGCACTGAGATCCCCGCGACCGCGAATGTCATGACCAGCCGGTCCGCCGCGCGGCCGCGCGAGAGCGCGGCCCAGACGCCGGCGGGAATGCCAAGCGCGAGCGCGAGCCCGAGGGCGGCGACACCGAGCGTGAGGCTGACCGGCAGGCCGCTCGCGATCAGCTCGCTGACCGTGAAATCGCGGAACTTGAACGAGGGACCGAAATCGCCGCGCGCGAGGCCTGCGACGTAGCGGCCGAATTGCACGTGCACGGGCTGGTCGAGGCCATAGGCCGTTTCCAGGTTGGCGCGGATTTCCGGCGGCAGCGATTGCTCCTCGTCGAACGGGCCGCCGGGCGCCAGGCGCGTCAGGAGGAATGCAAGCGCGACGATGAGCGCGAGGGTCGGAATCGCACCCAGGAGCCGCCGTACGACGAAAGCAAAAGCGCTCAATTCGCGCCGCCCGGAATCGCTGGTGGTGAACTCACTCGAAATAAACAGCTTAAGTTATTGAAACACAATGCTATGTTAGCTCAACTCGCATGAGTCCGATACGATGCGGCGCGAACGGTGGAGACACACGAATGCGCAGGATACTGGTCGGCATCAAGCGGGTCATCGATTACAACGTGCGCGTGCGCGTGCGGCCGGACGGTACCGGCGTCGTCACCGACGGCGTCAAGATGAGCATCAACCCCTTCGACGAGATTGCGCTCGAGGAGGCGCTCCGCATCCGCGAGCGCGGCGAGGCCGATGAAGTCGTCGCGATCAGCGTCGGCACGGACGACACGCAACAGCAGTTGCGCAATGCGCTCGCGATGGGTGCCGACCGGGCGATTCTCGTGAAGGCTGACCCGTCCGTGGAAGCGCCCGCGGTTGCGCGGGCCCTGCTCGAGCTCGTGGAGCGGGAGAATCCGCGACTCGTCATCCTCGGCAAGCAGGCGATCGACGACGACTGCAACCAGACCGGCCAGATGCTGGCCGCGCTCTGGAATCGCCCGCAGGCGACGTTCGCGTCGAAGATCGAGCTCAAGGGCGACGCGGCCCGTGTCACGCGCGAAGTGGATGCCGGTCTCGAGACGATCGAAGTGGACCTGCCGGCCGTCTGCACGACCGATCTCCGGCTCAACGAACCGCGCTACATCAAGTTGCCGGACATCATGAAGGCCAAGAAAAAGCCGCTCGACGTGACCGACATGGCGGCGCTCGGCGTCGATCCGGCGCCGCTGCTCAAGGTGCTGAAGTACGAGCCGCCGCCGCAGCGGCAGAAAGGCGTGATAGTCAAGGACGCCGCGGAACTCGTCACGGCGCTGAAACAGAAAGGACTCGTTTGATGAACCGCGTCCTCATCGTCGCCGAGCACACGGATGGAAAGCTGAATGCGGCGGTTGCCAAGTGCGTTGCCTGCGCCGCGGCAATTCCCGAGGCCGAGATCAGCGTCGCCGTGCTCGCGAAAGACGGGAAGGCCGTGGCCGATGCCGCGGCCGCGATCCGCGGTGTGGCGCGCGTCCTGCTCGTGCGGAATCCCGCGAACGAACCCGCGCTCGCCGCGGTGCTCGCGCCGCAGGTTGTAAAACTCGCGCATGGCTACGGCCATGTGTTCGGCCCCTCGACGACATTCGGCAAGGACCTGATGCCGCGGGTCGCGGCGCTGCTCGGCGCGCCCCAGGTCAGCGACGTCATGGCGGTCGAATCGGCGACCCGATTCCGGCGCCCGGTCTATGCCGGCAATGCCATCGCCACCGTCGAGGCGCCGGCCGGCCGGCAGATTGTGGCGACTGTCCGGGTCGCGTCCTTCCAGGCGGCGCCCGGCGGCGGCAGCGCGCCGGTCGAGACGCCGTCGCTCGACGTCGAACTGCCCGCACATACGCGCTTCGTTTCCGTGTCCGCGGCGCGGAGCGACCGCCCTGACCTGCAGACCGCCGCGCGCGTCGTCTCGGGCGGCCGGGCGCTCGGCAGCGCGGAAAACTTCGCCGTGATCCAGCGTCTCGCGGACCGGCTCGGCGCCGCGATCGGCGCTTCGCGCGCGGCGGTCGACGCGGGCTACGCGCCGAACGAGCTCCAGGTGGGGCAGACGGGCAAAATCATTGCGCCCGAGCTCTACGTCGCCATCGGCATCAGCGGCGCGATCCAGCACCTGACCGGCATCAAGGACGCGCGCACCATCGTCGCCATCAACAAGGATGCCGAGGCGCCGATCTTCGAGGTCGCGGACTACGGCCTGGTCGGCGACCTCTTCACGGTGGTGCCGGAGATCGAGAAGCTGCTGTAGTCGCGTACAGCAGCCAGAGCGAGAGTCCGAGAATGACGAGCCACGTGCCTGCCGTCCCATAAAAACGGCCGAAGGATCGGCCCGTGCTCTGCGCCAGGCCCCAGGCGTGCAGCACGCGGCTCACCAGCAAGATGAGGCCAGCGCAGTGAACCGCGGGTGCGGGCAGACCCGCGATCTCCGCGAATACGAGCAACAGCACGGCAAATGGCACGTACTCGGTGAAGTTTGCCTGCATGCGCACGGCCTGCTGCATCGCGTCTTCCGTTCCGACGCCAAGGCGCACGTCATACCGCCACCGCAAGCGCACGACCTGGGCCGACAGGACGATCAGCAGCAGGCCGAGCAGGCCCGCATACACGAACGAGATCGGCCCCGCGATCAATTGAGCCGGGCCAGCACATTTTCGGCGCTCGAGACCTTGAACTCGCCCGGCGCTTCGACGTGCACCTGCTTGACGACGCCGTCCTCGATCACGAGCGCAAAGCGCTTGCCGCGCATGCCCATGCCGTGGCCGCGGGCATCGAGCTCGAGCCCGAGCGCGCGCGTAAAATCGCCGTTGCCGTCGGCCGCCATGACGATCGCATCGCCGGCCCCCGCCGACTTGCCCCAGGCGTTCATCACGAACACGTCGTTCACGGCGAGGCAGACGATCTTCTGCACGCCCTTGGCGCGAAGCGCCGCGGCCTTCTCGATGAAACCCGGCAGATGCTTTGCACTGCAGGTCGGCGTGAACGCGCCTGGCACCGAAAACAGCACGACGTGGCCGTTGCCGAGGAGTTCCCCGGCGTTCGCGTTCATCGGCCCGTCCTTGCCCATCAGCTTGAGCGTGCCTTCGGGAATCCTTTCACCAGCCTTGATCGTCATCGTGGCATTTCCTTCGATTGAGGGTTTTCAGGTCGCAATTCGATTTGCCGGCTGCGCGGCGCCGGGAAAGCTGCCCGCCTTGACGAGCATCCCGGGCACCGCGTGTCCAACGTGCTGTTCGATCCAGCGCGCCGTCGCAATCGCGCGCTCGAGATCCACGCCGGTCTCGATCCCCATGCGCGAAAGCATGTAGATCAGGTCCTCGGTCGGAATGTTTCCCGTGGCTGCGGGCGCGAATGGGCAGCCCCCGAGCCCGCCGAGACTGGCATCGAGGACCTCGGCGCCTGCCATTACCGCGGCGTAGGCATTGGCGAGGCCGGTGTTGCGCGTGTTGTGAAAATGACCGCGCAGGCTCATGCCCGGCAGGGCCTCGGCGAGCCGCCCGAATATGTCGCTGACCTGGCCCGGCACGCCGACGCCGATCGTGTCGGCAATCGCGATCTCGAAGGGCGCGCCGTCGGCCAGCGCGCGCGCGATGTCCACGACCCGCTGCACCGGAATTTCGCCTTCGAAGGGGCAGCCGAATGCGGCAGAAATCGTCACCTGCGCGCGAATGCCGGCAGCCTGCGCAGCCGACGAGATTTCGCGCCAGGTCCGGATCGACTCGGCACTGCCGACGCCCTGGTTGCGGCGATTGAACTCGTCGGTCGTGAACACGACCATGCCGATTTCCTCGCAACCCGCCGCGGCCGCGCGATCGAAGCCCGCGCGATTGAGCACGAGGCCGATGTAACGCACGCCTTCATTGCGCGGCAGCGCCCGCATCACCGCCTCGGCGTCGGCCATCTGCGGCACGCGCTGCGGATTGACGAAACTCGCGACCTCGATGCGCCGGAGCCCGGCGTCGACGGCGCGGCGGATGAATTCCACCTTCACCGCGGTCGATACCGCGGCCGATTCGTTCTGGAGGCCGTCGCGCGGGCCGACCTCGACGATTCCGATCTGCTTTGCCGGTTTCATTTCGCCGGATTGTATACGCAAAAAGGCCGCGGCGATTCCGCGCCGCGGCCTTCGCATCCATCCCAAACGCTGCGACGATCAGCCGGTCATCGACATCCAGAGGTCCGCCACGCCGCGCATCTTGTCGTTCGCGGCCGCGGCGGCCTTGAAGGCATCCTTCGCTTGCGACGTCTTCTTGCTGTTCGTGAGCGATATGCCGAGCAGCATATTGAGATTCTCCGGGCTCTTCAGCTTGCCCTTGTCCACGCCGCGTTTCGCCGCTTCGCTTGCCTTCGCGTAATTTTTCAGCGTGAAGTACGCCGTCGCCAGTTTGGCCTCGGGCTCGCCGGTCGCGATCGCCTTGGCTTCCGCTTCCTGCTGGGCCAGTGTCGCCTTGACTCGAACGACCTGGAATTTCGCGTCGGCGAGCAGGCGGTTGTTGCGGTCGTCCTTCTTGATCGCGCCGGCAGCCATGCCTTTCTCCATCATCGTGACCGCTTCGCCCGGACTCGAGAGGTCGAGCGCCGTCTCCGCGTACTTTTCATAGTGCTCGCCCGACAGCAGGCCGCGCGCCGCGCCGAGACGATAGACGTTGATCATGACGACGGGATCCTTGGCGGACTGTTCCTCATAGGCGCTGGCCAGCTGCTTGAAGACGCCCGCCTTCGGGGCGACCGCCATGAGCCGATGCAGAGTCTGTATTCGCTTGGCTTTGTTGTTCGTCTCGAAGTACGCGGAGTTCAGCATTTCGAGTAACGGCACCACCTTGGCCGTCCGCCCGGCCTTCTCGTTCGCGGCGATCGCCCGCTCGAGCGTCGTCGTCGCCTTCTGGTAGTCGCGCAACTGTATCTGGCAGGTCGCGAGCAGGGTCAGGTCATCGGCGTTCAGCGCACCCTGCGCCGCGAGTTTTTCAAAGGTCGCCGCGGCATTGCGGTAGTCGCGGAGCGCGTAATGGGTCGTCGCCTTCAGGCGCAGCTTTCGCGCGAGGTCGGCGCCGGTCACGCGGCCGGTCGCGAGCCGCTCGTCCACGGTCTGCAGCACGAGCTTGTGGTCCTTGGCGCCGCTCGCCGCCCAGATCAGGAGCTCATTGACGCCCTGCTCTTCCTGCGGCGACAGCGGCGCCTTCGCCTTGGCTTCCTTCAAGAGCTGGATCGCCTCACTGTAATTGCCTTTCTGCCCCGCCGTCTGGGCCGCCTGGACCTTTTCCGCGACCTCCTTGCGCCAGCCCCCGGCCCGCTCCTGCGCGACCGCATCGGTCGCGAGGGTGAGCGCCGCGAGTCCGGCGATAGGCAGCGCCATCAGCATCGCCAGCACGCTGGCACGAAATTTCGACGTCTTCGACATCACAGGTCTCCTGCGTCAGCCGGCCGCCGGGGCCGGTTCGGTGGTCGTTTCGGACCGCGTGACGCGGATCACCCAAAGGCCCGCGATACGCTTCATCGGGCTGCCTTCAGCCGCCGCGGCCGCCGCCGCATCGAAGGCCGCGCGCGCTTCGTCGCGCCGGCCGAGCTCGAGCAACGAGGCTCCCAACAAGAGATTGGCGTCATCGAGGCGCGCGACTCCGCCCTTGGCGATGCCGCGGCGGGTCGCCTCAACGGCCTTCTCGAATTCGCCGGTACTGTAGAACCCGAGGCCGACCTTGACGTCCACTTCGCCCTTCGCGTTCTTCGCCGCTGCCGCCGACTCGGCTGGCAGCGACTTCTTGTCCTGCGCGACGGCGTTCCTGGCTTCCGCCAGTGTCTGCTGATTGGTGCCCGCGCTCGGGACGATGCCGTCCTTCATGCCGCGCTCGAGGGCGCGCGCGGCTTCGCCGGGACTGCCGGCAACGAGCGCCGTGTCGGCGTAGTTCAGGTACCCGCCGACCGTCGCCAGGCCGCCTTGCGGATCGCTGACGGCGAGACGGTAAGCATTCAACATAACGATACGATCGTCCTGCGATTGCGCCTGGTAGATGGCCACGATGCGGCTGTAGTACTCCTTGTCGGGATAGTAACCGACAAGCGACTCGAGATTCGCCACGCGCCCCGCGTCGTCCTTCATCTCAATGAAGCAGCGGTCGCGGAGCTGGAACCACATCTCCTTGGGCTTCTCGTTCTTGCTCGCGCTGGTCTCGATCGCCTTGCCGAGATACTGGGCCGCTTCCTGGAAGTGATTGGCCTGGAGATGCAGGCGCCCGAGCGTCTCGTACTCGTCCGGCTGCGCGTCCGGCGTCGCATCGACGAATTGCTGGAAATGCAGCAGGGTCTTTTCCTTGTCCTGCTTGGCGCTGTAATGCGCCGCGAGCTGCCGGTGCATCGCGCCGACGTTCTCGGGATCGGCAAAGCCTTCGGCCAGGAACGATTCGATCGCGGCCGCGAATGCGTCCTGGTCGCCGACGCCCTGGGTTGCCTGGAGGCGCCAGGTTGCGATCGCCTTTTGCTCGTCGCGCGTCTGTGAAGGCAGGGCTTCCAGCTCCGGCAGCCCGGCAAGCACTTCGGGCCATTTCTTGTCGTTGACGGCGGTCTGCACCTTGGCGGCCAGCTTGCGAAACTCCTTGCTGTACTCCGACTTCGGCTCCTCGCCTTCCTTGCCCTTCGCCTCGCCGGCTTGCTGGCGCGACGGTGCCGGTTGCTGGTACTGGGCGACGGCGATCGCGGGCAATGCGAATGCCAGGGCAAGCGCGATGCCCAATGTGGCCAGGCGGTTCGATCCTGAGATGCGTGCAGTCATTTCCCCTACCTCGGCGGGCTAACAGCCGGTCTTGTCGCGTGGGGCGGGTTTATACCGCAAAACCCGCCTGGCTGTCTGCCCGGTGCCTACTGTGATGGACTGCAGGACCCTGCCTGCGGTTCCAGCCCGGAAAACATACCCGCGAATTCAGCCCCCGTTCAGCAGTCATCCGGCCAATAAAAAGGCCCGCCGATGGCGGGCCCGGCCGACGATTTTTCCGGTCCGTCTCTCGCTAGCCGCCGCGGTACTGACCGACAGGCGGCGGTTCGGCGATGAATCCGACCTTCCGCATGCCTCCCCGCTGCAGCACCGCGAGCGTATCGGAGACGTGCTCGTAACGGGCGCGCTTGTCGGCCCGGATATGAACCTCCGGCTGCGGATCCTTGACCGCTTCCTGCAACACGTAGTTGAGGAGCGAGGCGCGGTCGACGCTGTTCTCGTTCCAGTAGATCGAGCCGTCGAAATCGATCGAGAGATTGATGTTTTCCGGCTTGGTTTCCGTCGGGCGATTCACTTCCTTGGGCAGGTCGATCTTGACCGCCTGCGTCATCACCGGGACCGTGATGATCATGATGATCAGGAGGACCAGCATGATGTCCACGAGCGGAATGACGTTGGGCTCGACCATCGGGTCGTCCTCGTCCTTGCCGACCGTAATGGCCATCGCTTACTTCCCGGGTACGCGCGAACCGGCCAGCAGGGCTGCCTGGACGTCGTGGGCGAAGTAGTTGGCGCGCTCCATCAGGGCCTTGTTTCCGCGCTGCAGTCCGTTGAAACCAAGCACTGCCGGCACCGCGACTGCGAGACCCATCGCCGTCATGATCAATGCCTCGCCGATCGGACCGGCCACCTTGTCGAGGGACGCCTGGCCCGCGATCGAGATGCTGATCAGCGCGTTGTAGATGCCCCACACCGTGCCGAACAGGCCGACGAAGGGCGCCGTCGCTCCGACCGAGGCCAGCACGACCATGCCGCTCTGCAGGCTCGACTGCAGCATGTTGGTGCGCCGCTCGATGTGCGACGCCACCCAATCGCCCAGCTCGATGCCGCTCGTGACGTCGCGCGCGGTGCTCTTGCGGTGATGCTCCACCGCTTGGAGGCCGTCCTGGGCGATGTCGCGGAAGGGATTCACCTTGCCCTTCAGCTTGCCGATGCCCTCATGCATCGATGCCGCCGACCAGAATTGCTTTTCTGCTTCTTTCGCCACTTTGCGAAGCATGCGCTGATCGAGCCACTTGTTGATCATGACGAGCCATGACCAGAGCGACATCACGATCAGGATGACGAACACGCTCTTGCCGACATAGTCGCTCGTGGTCCAGAGCGCCTCGATGCCGTACGGGTTTTCGGTCATAACGGTTTCATCGGCCATTCTGCGGTTCCTTTAACGGAAATTATTCTCCGGAAAGTCGGTTCTGCCAGTTGCGGCGGTACGACCTTCCGGTCCCTGACAGTTACTGCTGTGTCACTCCAGCTTGAAGACGATGGGCAGCGTGGCCTGCGCGGCGACCGCCTGGCCGTCGCGCTTGCCGGGTTCGAACGGCAGGCGGCGCACCACGCATTCCGCCGCACCGTCGAGCCGCGCGAATCCGCTGCTCTGCGAGACGCTCATGGCGCCGACCTTGCCGGCGGCGTCAATCGTGATCGTGAGCATGACCCGGCCTTCTTCGCTCAGGCGGCGCGATGCCGACGGGTAGCAGGCGGCGATCGCGGCCATGATGCGATCGCCACGCGCCTTGATGCGGGGCGGAGTGATCTGTACCTGGCGAGCAGGAGTCTGCGGCTGCGGGCGAGGCGTCTCCTGGACCTTGGCGGTGATCGCCGTCGTCGGCCCTTCGAATGCCGGCAGGTCGATCAGCGGCGGCGGCACGACCGGCGGCGGCACATCCACCGGCGGCGGCGGCGGCGGCTCGTCAAGGTCTTCCGGCGGCGGTGGCGGCGGCGGAAGATCCATGATCGAAAAATCCTGGACGATCTGGATGCCGGAGCGAACCAGCCCCGCCCTCAGCGCCAGGAAAAAGATGACGTGGAGAATGACGATCCCGACGAAAACCGCCGTTGTACGTGAGGTTCCCGCGGAATAGGTATTCGCCATACCGGACCTTCTCTCACCCCTCGTCCGTTCTAGCCGGTCGCACGCCCCGTCTGCCGGGCCGCGGCCCCCGCCAAATTCTTGTCGGTGCGCCTGCCGGCGCACCCCAAATTCCGGCTACGGCCACCTTAGCGGTTGGCCGTTTCGACTGCAAGCACCGGCCGGCAGCGGCGTCAATTCAGTTGGAAAACGATCGGCAATAATGCCTCGGCCTCGACGGCGCGGCCGTCGCGCCTGCCTGCGACAAAGTCGAGCGGCTCGATGACACAACCCATCGCCTCGTCGAGGCGCGAGAAACCCGAGGTCTCGGCGACGCGCCAGGTTCGGGCTATTCCATCGGCGCCGATCGTGATGCGCGCGACCGCGCGCCCCTCCTCGCCCAGGCGCCGTGAAGCCGCCGGGTAACACGAGTCGATCAAGGCAGCCAGGCGCCTGTCGCGCGTGCGCAGTGCAGGCGGCAGGTATTCCGCGCCCGCTGACTTCTCCGCGCCGCTGCCGACAGCAGGCAGCTCAGGATCAGCGCGCGCGGTCGGAGCGGCGTCCGATTCCGGGAACACCGGGATGTTCAAGACCGGTTCGACCACGTGCACGAAGTAATCATCGGCCGGTTCGTTCCGATCAGGCGCCGCGACCACGGTCGGCTCCTCTTCCTCAAATGTCACCTGGATCGGCGGCGGCTCCCGCTCCAGGGCAATCATGATCCTGGGTCCGAGGCCGCTCGAGACCAGCACGAAGAGACCGAAGTGAAGTCCGAGAATCGCCGTCAGCACGACGGATTGACGTGCGGCGCGCACTGTACAGGTCGCTGTCATTGGCCACCTCCAGGAGGCTCCAACGCCTTCAACGCTCACCGGCCAGGATTCGGGTCATGCGGTGAGATGCCACCGATCGAAATCAAGGTAGTCCCGCCCTCGCCCGCCCGCAAGCGGCCCCCGATGGACGGCGATCAGGTGGCGGTCACGGCCGCCTTGCGCTCGCGCATCACGATCACGGTGATGCCCGCTAGTGTCAGCAGGCCTCCGATGATCATCCGCCAGTCGAGGACGTCGCCGAGCAGCAGCACCGAGAACATGACGCCGAGGAGCGGCGTGAGCACCGTGACCGGCGCGACGCTCGTGACCGGGTAGCGGCGGATCAGGGCGAAGTAAGCGGTGTGGGCGAAGAGGCTTGCGAGCAGCGCGGAATAAAGCAGGCCGCCCCAGCCGAGCATGCCGGATTGTCCCAGGCTCGCGAGCTGGCCGTCTTCGAGGAGCAGCGACAGCGGCAACAGCAGCGGCAAGCTGCCCCAGGCGAGCCAGGCCTGAAGCTCGAGCGGTTCGAGCTCGCGCACGCGCTTGATCGCGATCAGACCCACCGCGCCGACGAATCCGGCGGTCACGATCAGGATCAACCCAGGCCAGGAGGCGAACACCTCTGGATTGAAGCCCAGCACGACGACGCCGGCGAACGCCATCGCGATCCCAAACCAGCGCCGCCAGCGAATCCTTTCTCCGAGCAGGAATACCGACAGCAGGGTCGCGAACGGGACGCCGAGCTGCCCGGCGATCGCGACCGACGACATGTTGCCGGACAGCGCGACGCCCGAATACATGAGCGCGAACTGCAGCCCTCCGCTGCAGGTCGCCGCGATCAGCAGCCAGCGCATCTCGCCGCGCCGGATCCGCAACCACGGCCAGACCGCGAGGCCCACGATCAGGAATCGCAGGAAGCTCAGGAACACCGGCGGAAATCGGTCTGCGCTCAGCTTGATCGCGACGATATTGAAGCCCCAGACCGAATTGATCAGCGCCAGCTGCCACAGGTGCGTGCGATGGAGCTCGGTCACGCAGGAACCAGCAATTCCGGCGCGGGCGGCCGCAGGTTGTAATGGGACGCCATGGCGTGCCCGTACGCACCGGCATCCGCGATCAAGAGGACGTCGCCCTCTTCGCAGGGTGGCAGTTCCCGATCCGCGCCGAGCACGTCTCCGCTCTCGCAGATCGGGCCGACGACGGTGCAGGTCTGGCCTGCGGGCTCGTCGAGCCGCGAGAGATTGACGATTTCGTGCCAGGCGTCGTACAGGGCCGGGCGGATCAGCGAATTCATGCCGGTCGCGACCCCGACATACCGCTTGCGGCCCTTGCCCTTGGTCTGCGTCACGCGCGCGAGCAGCACGCCCGCGCTCGCAACCAGGAAGCGGCCGGGCTCGAGCCACAGTTCGAATCCGGGCTGCGCGCGGCGGAATTCACCGAGCGCCTGATCGAACGCGCCGAGATCGACCGGTGGCTGGCCGGCCCGATCGGGAACGCCGAGGCCACCGCCGAGGTTCAGGATTCGAGCCGCGGGATACTGGCCGGAATTTTCGGCCAGGATCCGCGCCGGCTCGAGCCAGCCCTCGAGGTCGAAATTCCCGCTGCCGCCGTGAGCGTGCAGCCCGACGACGCGCGCGCCCGCGGCGGCGACGGCCGGCGGCAGTTCGGCGAATTCCTCCGGCGGGACGCCGAACTTCGAATGCAGGCCGATGGTGCGGACTTTCTCGTGGTGGCCGTGACCGCGTCCTGCGTCGAGGCGCAACAGGATCTCGCGGCCGGAGAACAGGTCCGCCCAGGAGCGCAGGACATAGAGATTATCGACGGTGACCAGCAGTCCGAGGTCCAGCGCCCAGCGATACTCGGCGCGCGGGGCGAAGTTGGGCGTGAACAGCAAGCGGTCGCGGGCGATGCCAGGGACCGATTCCAGGACCCGCTCGACCTCGGCGCGCGACACGCATTCGAATCCGATGCCGGTCGCGGCAATGGCGCGCAGCAGCCTGGGATGGGGATTGGCCTTGATCGCATAGAGCACGCGGGAGACGGAGCGCATGGCGAGCAATGCGCGCGCCTGCGATTCGACGGTCGCGAGGTCGTAGACGTAAGCGCAGTCCCGCTCGCCGAGCGTCGTGAGCAGTGTGTCCCGCTTCACCTGCCACCACGGCACCGTGCTCGATCCCTTCATGTCCGAATTCCCGGCCGTGACCCCACAAAAACGAAAGGCCGCAGTCCTGTTGGAATGCGGCCTTTCATCGGCACCGCCGTCCGCGGTGCGACAGGCTCAAGCTTCGTCGACGTCGTTGAACTCCTCGAGTTCGCGCTGGAGCCGCTTTTCGGCCAGCACGTCTTCCACCTTGCTCCAGGCGGATTGCTGCACCGGGCGGCGCGGACCCTTGGGCCGGCGCTCGACGACGATCAGCCGGTCGAGGTCGCCATCCTGCTCCGCGGACTCCCCGAGAAACTCGTCCTCGAGGTCGAAAGGTTCATCATTGCGCTCTTTCATTCCGTAGAATTCCTAGAGAAATCAATGATTTCGGCAACAAACCCGACAAGCGCCGGGCTGCGCAATATATACGAAAAGCAGCGTTTTTCAACCCGCCGGCCGGAGGGCCGGATCGGCACTAATCCCGGAGTTCAGCGCGTTTCACAGGCCTGGAGGCACTCGCTGTACTTGTCGTCGCAGACCTGCATCTTGCCGGAGTCCCCTTCTGCGGCCTGCATGCACTGGTCCGACTGGGTGTCGCATTGCTCGATGCACTTTTCATCCGCCATCGGCCGCGCATCCGAAAGCGGGCGAATGTCGTCGGCGAGCGCCGGCGCAGCGGCGAACAGGAGCGTCAGTGTCACGGCGGGCCAACGGCTCTTCGGCATGATCATCGCCCCGTTTCCTTCAAGCAGCCATCATCTATACGGCACGGCGCGCTGCTCTGCAAATCACTGCAGGCAGCTTGTGTCGCTGGCGCTGAATGCCGGCTGAACGGCGGCGCGGCGCGGGTTTAGGCCCCGATTTCGGCCGCCGCCTCCGCGATCAGGACGCGCCCGAGCGGACCCAGTGCACCGAAGCGCTGGTCGCGCGTTTCGCCGTGAAAATAACGATAGTAAATCTGTTGCACGATCACGGCGAGCCGGAACAGGCCGAACACGCGATAGAAACGAAAATCAGGCAACGCCCGGCCGCTCATGCTGACATAGGACTCGAGGACTTCCGAACGGTTGAGTGAGCCGGGCAAGTGGGTCGGCAGCATGCGGGTCGCCAGCAGCTCGGCGCTGTCGTCCGCCTGGACCCAGTAGGCGAGCGAGCAGCCGAGATCCATCAATGGATCCCCGACCGTCGCCATTTCCCAGTCGAGCACGCCGATGAGCCGCGCGGGATCGGCCGCGTCGAACACGACGTTGTCGAGCTTGTAATCGTTGTGGATCACCGCGGGATACCGGGATTCCACTGGCTGGCTTGCCGCGAGCCAGGCCGTAACGGCGTCCGCGGACGCGACATCCGGCGTCCGCGCGCGCTCATAGCGTTCGGTCCAGCCTGCGACTTGGCGTGCGACGTAACCTTCCGGCCGGCCGAGCTCGGCGAGTGCGGGGGCCCGGCAGTCAAGTCCGTGCAGTCTGGCAAGCGTGGCGACGAGCGCGTGCTGTTGCGCGCGCACCATCACGGGCGTCGCCGCCAATCCTGCGGGATAGTCGCGCCGCAGGATGATCCCGCGTATGCGCTCCACGAGGTAGAAAGGCGCGCCGATGACCGACTCGTCGGCGCAGTGATGAACCGGGCGCGGGCATTCGGGAAAGTCGGGCGCGAGCGCCGACAGCACCCGAAATTCGCGGCCCATGTCGTGGCCGGATCGCGGCCGCGTGCCGATCGGCGGGCGGCGCAACACGCATTCGCGGCCGTCCGCGGTCAGCAAATAGCTGAGGTTCGAGAATCCGGCCGGGAATTGCCTGATGGCCAACGGTCCTGAGAAGCCGGCAAGGTGTTCCGCCAGGTAAGCGCCGAGGCGCGCGGCATCGATCGCCTCGCTGGTGAGTACTTCGACGGCTTCGTCGATCGAGCTCATCCCTCGCGGGTACGGAGAAGCTGCTTTGCCACCGAGATCTTGTGCACTTCGTCCGGCCCATCGTAAATGCGGGCCGCGCGCTCCTCGCGGTAGAACCACGCCAGCAGGGTGTAGTCGGTGACGCCGAGGCCGCCGTGCACCTGCAAGGCGCGATCCACGACCTTCTGCAACACTGCCGCGACATGAAACTTGATCAGCGCGATGTCGCCGCGCGCGGCCTTGACGCCGTTCACCCCGATGCACCACGCGGTGTGCAGCACGAGCAGGCGCGCGGCGCGGATCTCGGCGGCGCACTCGGCGATCCAGGCACGCACGATGTCGCTTTCGCCGAGACGCCGGTCGCCCGGCCCGATGACGCGCGACGCGGCGCGGGCGACCATCAGTTCGAGCGCGCGCTCGCAGATGCCGAGCCAACGCATGCAGTGGTGGATGCGGCCGGGCCCGAGGCGGGCCTGGGCGAGGCGGAAACCCTGGCCGCGCGTGCCGAGCAGATGCCCCGCCTCCACGCGGCAGTTTTCGAGCTCGATCTCGCCGTGCGAAAAAAGATCCGCGCCGGCGTGACCCATCACAGGCGTATTGCGCACCAGCCGGTAGCCCGGGGTGTCCGCGGGAACGATGAAGAGGCTCGCGCGGTCGCGCGGTGCGGCGCCCGGATCGGTGATCGCCATGACGATGCAGAAAGCCGCGCCGTCGGCGCCGGTGGTGAACCACTTGCGGCCGTTGAGGGTCCAGCCATCGCCTTCCCGTTCCGCGCGGGTCGCGAGCATCAGGGGATTGGCGCCGCTCGAGTCCGGCTCGGTCATCGCGAAGCAGCTCCGGAGTTCCCCGCTCGCGAGCGGCTCGAGCCACCGCTTCTTCTGCTCCCGCGAGCCCGCTTCATGCAGCAACTCGACGTTTCCTGCATCGGGCGCATTGCATCCGCAGACGTAGTGCGCCAGAGGACAGCGGCCGAGCGCTTCCGACACCAGGCCGTAGGTCAGCAGGTCGAGCCCGAGGCCGCCATACTCGCGCGGATAGACCGGTCCCCAGAGGCCGAGCTTTTTCGCCTCGGTCCGCTTGCGGCGCAACACCGGCAGCAGCGCCGCGAATCCGGATTCGAGGAAAGCCGACTCGAGCGGAACCAGCTCGCGGTCCACGTACTCGCGATAGCGACTGACGATGAGCTCCTTGGCGGGCTCGAGATTGAAGTCCATTCAGGCGAGCCACCCGCCGTCGGCCGTGAGGCAGCTCCCGGTGGTGTAGGAGGCGGCGTCGGAAACGAGGTAGAGGACCGCGCCGGCCATTTCTTCCGGCTGCGCGATGCGGCCCATCGGGACGAGCCGTTCCATCGCGGCGCGCAGCTTTTCATTTTCGTGCATGGCGGCGGCGAAGCGGGTCTCGACAAACCCCGGGACCAGCGCATTCACGCGAATGCCGTTCCGCGCCCATTCCTTGGCGAGACCCTGCGTCATGTTGACGATCGCCGCCTTCGTCATCGAATAGCACGCCTGTCCATCCAACGGCCGGAAGGCGTTGACCGAGGCGACGTTGACGATCGCGCCCTTGCCCTGCGCCAGCATGCGCCGCGCCGCCTCGATCGAGGTCCAGAAATAGCCGCGGATATTGACGTCGACGGTCTTCTGGTAAGCCGCGAGATCCATGTCGACCGCGGGACCGTAATAGGGATTGGTTGCGGCGTTGTTGACGAGGATGTCGATCCGGCCGTGTTGGGCATCGATTGCGCGCAGGACCGCGGAGATCTGGCCGGGCTCGCCGATGTGACAGGCCTGCGCCGAGGCCTGGCCGCCCGCCGCGCGGATCTCCGCGGCGACGGCTTCGCATCCGTCGAGTTTGCGGCTCGCGACCACGACGTGGGCGCCGTGACGCGCGAGCAGGAGCGCGATGGCGCGGCCGATGCCGCGGCTCGCGCCTGTGACAAGCGCGACGCGGCCGCCCAAGTTAAAACTGTCGCCCGTCAAGCTGCGCTCCCTTCACCGGCCCCGGCGCCGCCCGAAAGCATCCTAGCATTCCGGCCCGGCACGATCGGCCGCTACAATTCCCGGTGCGCGAGCCTGCGCTGCTTGTGGACTCCGACATGCTGATTCCGCGTCGCGACCTCGATTTCCACCTCTTCGAGGTGCTCGACGCCGCTGCGTTGTGCCGCCTGCCGCGTTATGCCGAGCACGATCACGCCGTGTTCGACCACGTCATCGATTCCGCGTACCGCGTCGCGGCCGAGCGCTTCGCCCCCTTCGCCGCGGCCTGCGATGCGACCGAGCCTCGCGTCGTTGACGGACGCGCGTGGACGATTCCGGAAACCCGCGCCGCGCTCGCCGCATACAACGAGTCCGCGTTCACCGCAGCGACTTTCGACGCCGCGGACGGCGGCCTGCAACTGCCGCTGCTGATCGCAAAGGCCTGCACTGCCGTGTTTTCGAGCGCCAATGTCGCGTTCCACTCTTATGCGGCACTGACGGCCGGCGCCGCCGACCTGCTGGTCACATTCGGCACCGCGGACCAGCGCCGTCGGTTGGTGCGGCCGATGCTGGCCGGGCGCTTCACCGGAACGATGTGCCTCTCGGAACCGCACGCCGGCTCGTCACTCGGCGACATCCGCTGCCAGGCCGTGCGACAGCCCGACGGCGGTTACCTGCTGAGCGGCACCAAGATGTGGATCTCCGGCGGCGATCACGACCTCGCCGAGACGATCGTGCACCTGGTGCTGGCGAGGACACCGGGCGCTCCGGCTGGCGTGCGCGGCATTTCGCTCTTTGCCGTGCCACGCGACGTAGTCAGCAAGGATGGATCCGTCGGCCCATCAAATGACGTGCGGCTCGCGGGCCTCAATCACAAGATGGGCTGGCGCGGAACGACGAATGCCGTGCTCTCGTTCGGCGAGGAAGGAGACTGCCGGGCGGAACGGGTCGGCGAGGAGAATCGCGGCCTCGAGTACATGTTCCAGATGATGAATGCCGCGCGCATCGGCGTCGGCATGAATGCCGTCGCTCTCGGTTACGCCGCTTACCTGGAGGCACTGGCTTACGCGCGAGATCGGCCGCAGGGCCGGCCGCTATCCGCGAAGAATTCCGCTGCCCCACCGGTGCCGATCCTTCGCC
>Ga0302046_10000695_pt1 | contig 32801 bp, 25 predicted proteins | sample RVTome_11_FD_200261 | JGI IMG/M metagenome (GOLD analysis project Ga0302046, IMG submission 200261) | Soil microbial communities from uranium-contaminated site in the Upper Colorado River Basin, Wyoming, United States - RVT147D111 (version 2) ...
GCGCTGAGTGGACTGGTCGGCGATCTATCCAAGGTCTGGTTGAATGGTGTCGGCATCGACGCGATGGCGGGCAGCTACCCCGAGACCGTGTTCGTGATGTTCCAGCTGACGTTCGCGATCATCACCCCGGCGCTGATCGTCGGCGCGTTCGCCGAGCGCATGCGCTTTACCGCGATGTTGCTGTTTACGGGCCTGTGGGTGCTGGTGGTGTACTTTCCCGTAGCCCACTGGGTCTGGGGCGGCGGTTGGCTCGGGGCGCTTGGATTTCGCGATTTCGCCGGGGGCGCCGTGGTTCACGTGACGGCGGGCACGGCCGCCCTTGTCGCCGCGCTGGTCATGGGCAAACGCCAAGGCTTTCCGTCCACGCCGATGCCGCCGCACAACCTTCCGATGACGGTCACCGGCGCCTGCATGCTCTGGGTCGGGTGGTTCGGATTCAACGCAGGCAGCGCGCTCGCGGCGGACGGTGCCGCCGGAATGGCGATGTTGGTCACGCATATCAGCGCCGCGGTCGGCTCGCTAACCTGGATGGCGGCGGAATGGATCAAGTTCCGCAAGCCCAGCGTCTTGGGCATCGTTACCGGCATGGTCGCGGGGCTGGCGACCATCACGCCGGCTTCCGGCTTCGTGGGTCCGCTGGGTGCGCTCGTGATCGGCTTCGCCGGGGGCCTGGGCTGTTTTCTCGCAACCCAGTTCATGAAGAGGACTTTGAACGTTGACGACTCCCTCGACGTGTTCCCCGTCCACGGGGTCGGCGGCATGATCGGGCTGTTGCTGACGGCACCGTTCTCGGCCGCGAGCCTCGGGGGTCTGGGCTTGGCCGACGGTGTGACGATCGCCGGTCAGCTCGGCACCCAGGTGGTCGGCATCCTCGCCACGCTTGCCTGGTGCGCGGTGGCGAGCGTGGTGCTGCTCAAGCTGATCGGCTCGTTCACGCCGCTGCGCGTCTCGCCGGAGGAGGAGAACGAGGGTCTCGATCTGGTGCTTCACGAGGAGCGCGGCTACAACCTGCAGCCCTAGTCGCGGGTGCGAGGCGCGATACGCCGGGCCCGGTGTCGTTGCCGGGCCCGGTGCGTCATGCTCGTGCCTGCTGAGCTCCGTTGATGGCGACCTGCAACACGGCGCTGCCGGAGATTTCGCCTCCGCGTAGGCGCTCGAGGGCTAGGTTGGCGTCCGCCAGCGGGTGGATTTCGGTCTGCGTTCGCACCGGGATTTTCGCGGTAAGCTTCAAGAACTCGAGGCCGTCCTGGCGCGTGAGGTTGGCGACCGACAGCAGTCGGCGCTCTCCCCAGAGCAGCGCATAGGGGAACTTAGGGATCGGCGACATGTGTATGCCGCCGCAGACGACGGTGCCGCCCTTGCGCACGGCGGCCAGGGCAGTCGGAACGAGCTCGCCCACCGGCGCGAAGATCAGCGCCGCGTCGAGCGGTCGCGGCGGCTTGGCGTCGGAAGCGCCCGCCCAGCTTGCGCCTAGCTCCAGCGCGGCGGCTTGCGCGCGCGTGTCTCCGGGACGCGAGAACGCATAGAAGGCCCGCCCCTGGTATCGCAGGACCTGAGCGAGCACGCGTGCCGCCGCCCCGAAGCCGTAAATACCCACGTGTTGCGCGTCGCCGCACATCGACAGCGCCCGATAGCCGATGAGCCCGGCGCAAAGCAGCGGTGCCAGCGCCGCCGCCGGCGGCTTAGAGTCCAAGGGGAAGCAGAAGCGCGCGTCGGCGCACAAATACTCCGCATAGCCGCCGGGCAGCGTGTAGCCCGTGAATTCGGCCGAATCGCAGAGGTTCTCGCGGCCGCCGACGCAATGGGCGCAAACGCCGCAGGTCCGCCCGAGCCACGCGACCCCGACCCGGCTGCCTGCGGTAAGCTCCGCCGAGCCCGGTGCGACGACCGTGGCCACGACCTGGTGGCCCGGAACCAGGGGGTAGCCGATGTTCGGCAACTCGCCGTCGAGCAGGTGCAGGTCGGTCCGGCAGACCGCACAGGCCTCCACGCGCAACAAGACCTGCCCCGGGCCGGGGACCGGTGTCGCAAGCTGGGTGAGCTCGAGGCGCCGGCCGGGCGCCTTCAGCAACATGGCCTGCATGGAATGCCTGTGCCCGCCTGCGCCCGGCTCAGCGAGGCTCCTGCTCGACCTCGACGAAGTATCGGAACTCGTGGCTATAGCGCAGGGCCTCTGTCGGCGCCGGCTCCCCGGCCGCCATGCGCGGCCGGAACACGGCTTCGTTGAGGCGCTGAATATAGCTTTGGTCAAGCAGTCCCGGCGGCTGGCTCGCGGTGATCTCGATGCGCGCGGCGCGGCCGCTGGCGGACAGCCCGAAGCGCGCGGTGACGAAGCCCCAGGCATAAGGACGGCGTTCGACGCGGCTCAGATCGACCGGGCTTGCCGGGGGGACGAAATTGAGCATACGCGGACTATCGAAGAAGTCCTCGGCCGTATCCGGCGATTCGGAGGCCAAGCTCGCGTACGCGTCGCGATAGTAGCCGAAGGCAGCCTCGGTATTCCCCGCGGTGAGCTCCCAGTCGCCGAGGATCGCCAGCGCCCGGCCGCGCGCCGCCGGGTCGGAATCACCGCTTGCGTCCAGCGCTTCGAGCAGGCGCTGCCGCGCCGGGCTCGTCGCACCGCTGGCGATGTCGATCCTGACGAGCTCGCCGAGAGGCTCGAGCCACGCGGATGGCGGCGTTGCAGGATCCTCGGCGAGAATTGCGAGAACGGCTTCGTATTGCTCCCGCGCCAGCGCCCGCATCCGCGCAAGCTCGTAATATTCGGCGAGGCGGACGTGAAACGGGATGACGCCCGCGGTCTCGGCGCCGAAGTGCCTGACGGCGACCTTGAGCAGCTCACGTTGTGTTTCCTGAGCCTCGCGCGTGTCGCCGGCAGCCTCATAAACACCGGATATCTCGTCGAGAAGCTCGGCCTGGTCGAGATTGAACAGGCCGAAGTTGCGATGACTGATGTGCCGGGCTTGCTCGAGCAGCGTAAGCGCCTCCGCGTATTCACCACGCCGCGAGAACACATCCGCGAGGCCCCGGTAGACATCGATCAGCAACGGCGAGAACTCACCTTCGGCACCGCTCACGAGCTCGATGGCCTCGAGATACGAGTCCTCGGCGGCGTCGAGATCGTCCAGTGCCGCCTGGGTCGCCGCCTGCGCCGAGAGCGCCTGTGCGGCTTGGCGTTGCTCGGCGGGGTCCGTGCGCTGCGCCACGGAGTCCACGCCGGCGCCTTGCGCCGCCGCCCCGGCGAGCAGCAGCAGGCTCACCGCCGCGGCGCTGCACGCCTGCCTGAGACAGCGCGCCGGGCTCATTGATCGGGATCGTAGTGGAACGAGAAATTCCGCACGATCCCGGTCGCATACACCAGTTCCCCATCAACGACCCGGGGCCTGAACCTCGATCTTCTGATGGCGCGAAGCATCGTGTCATCCTTGAAGCCCGCCGGCTCGGCTTCGATCACGACGGCATTGAGAGGATCGCCTTCTTCGTCGACGTCGAAGGCCACCAGCACGTGACCCGGAACGACGCCGGGATCACCGGGATCGGCCAAGCCGCGGCTGCTCGGATACTCACGCAACACGTAACCCGGTTCGGCAAACCACTCCTGCCTAATCGTCTCGCCGTCCTCGACGTCCCCGAGGAGCTGCCAGGCGCGTACGTATTCCTGTCCGGTTGCGCCGACGCGGCTGAAAGCGGTGTACCAGTCTCCGATGTCGCGCAAAACTCTCGCCAGCACCAGCTTATCCGTGCCCATCTCGGCGATCTCCAGCGCCCGCTTCAAAGAGCTGATGCCCCGCCCCTCGGCAAGCTTCTGCGCTCGGTAGCTGTTGCCGATCTCGCTCAGCGGGACGATCAACGAGGGGCTGTCGACGCCCTCCCGGGCGCGGACGATATCCATGGCTCTGACGTATTGGACTCGGCCGGCCTCGAACTGAAAGGCGCTGATGAGCCACTCGGCGTAACCGTAGATATACGGCACGATCTCCAGCGTGTCGGTGGCGTGCACGCGCTCCATGATATTCAGCGCATCCTGCTGCTGCTCGTGTGCTTCCTCATAGCGCCGCATGCTCGTGAGCGTGGCCGCGACGTGGTAGACGATATCGATCTGGTCCTCGTTGAGCAGGCCGTAAGCACGCCGATTGACCGTTCGGGCTTCCTGAAAGATACCGAGCGCCTGAGGGTAGTCGCCCGTCGCGTGGTAGTTGGCGCCCAATGAGATCAGGGGACTGATGATCGACTCCGTGAACGGCCCTTCAACCTCTCGGAACATCTCGATGGCATCCTGAAAGCTCACGTTGGAGTCCTCGTAGTGCTCGAGATTGCGCTGGATGACGGCGAGGTTGCTCAGTGCCGTGGCTACCTCGACGCTGGGCCTGCCGAACTCTGCTGCGGTCAGGTCGACCATGTTCTGTGCGACCGGTAGAGCTTCCTCGAATCGGCCCTCCCTGACGAGATCGACGAGCACGATCTGCGCTTCGAGGCGGCTGAGATATTCTTCACGCGGCACCTCGATGCCTTCGCCGAGGGCCGCCGCATCCTCTGTCGTCACTGGCTCCGCCGCCGCAGGCTCCGTTTCCGGCGCCTCGTCGGCCTCTTGGCCATACGCAGCAACGCCGACTGCGATCAAGGCGAGCAGCCAGCCGGCACGGCCACACCGGAGCCGCCCCGCCGGTAGTCGGCTTGGCTGATTTTTAGCCATCTCGATGCATTCTATCGAAATTAACGGAACTCCGCGCCAGCTCGCCGACTCGAGACGTTTATAGACTCAGTTTCGGGCGCCCGGGTTCCTGGTCGCGGGCCCGCAAAAAATCTTGTGGAGCGTACGAGCATGTCTATAATGGCGCGCGGATAAAGGGATTTTCACCAGAGATGAGCATCGCAACGACGGTAGGAGATGCGCTCGAATTCGAGGGCATCGAGTTTCGAGTCCTGCGCCCGCTGCCCACGGATTCCACGGCGGAAGAGCTACGCCGGCTCGGCGTGGAGCCGGATGGCTGCGCCAAGGCCGTGTTGCTCAAGGATGCGCATGGCTATGTCTTGACGGTGACGGCCGCAAACCGCGTGCCGGACATCGACATACTGCGGCAAGAGCTGCACCGGAGCCTGGTTCGCGCCGAGGATGTCGACCTCGACGACCTGTTCTGCGATTGCACGGTCGGCTGCGTGCCGCCGCTCGGCCCGTGGTATCGCATTCCGACAGTGGTCGACTCCAGTCTCAGGAAACAAGCGAAGATCTACTTCGAAGCCGGGGAGCCCTGCTCGCTGGTCCAAGTGACGGAGCAAAGCTTCGAGAAACTGCTGGACGGGGCCGAATACTTCGCCTTTTCCCGCCGAGTCGGTTCCTGATATAAGCACGACAGGGATGGCTAGAGTGTCGAGCCGGGCGCAGCGCTGCGCTGATATTCTAAAGGGCTCATCGGAGGAGTATTCTTACTGGCCCCGTTCGCCGCTTGAATGGCTTCGTCCCAGCTCCACCGCCATCCGAACCAGTTGACGCCCGTTCGAGCACCGTTCGCATGAAACCCACGCCAACTACCGGAACCGAGTATTTTCATCAAGTCGTGGATTGCCAGTGGGCCTGTCCGGCGCACACCGACGTCCCCCAGTACATTCGCTTGATCGCGCAGGGCCAGTTCACCGAGGCCTATTTGCTCAATCGCAGCTCCAATGTTTTTCCTGGAATCTTAGGCAGGGTTTGCGACCGTCCATGCGAGCCTGCCTGCCGGCGCGGCCGCGTCGAGGAGAAGCCGGTCGCGATTTGCCGGCTGAAACGCGTCGCCGCGGACAATCGCGGCGAGGTCAAAGATCGCCTGCCGAAAGCTGCGCAGCAGAAGAACGGCAAGCGCGTCGCGCTGGTCGGCGCCGGATGCGCTTCCCTGACGGTGGCAAACGATCTCATGCCGTTGGGTTACGAGTGCGTCGTCTATGAAGCCTTGGACAAGCCCGGCGGCTTGATGCGGAGCAACATTCCTGCGTTTCGTCTGCCCGCGTCCGTTCTGGACGAAGAGATGGACTACATCCTCGACATGGGCGTGGATCTTCGCCTGCGCACGCCGGTGCAAAGCATGAGCCGCCTGCTGGAGGAAGGATACGATGCCGTGTTCATCGGCAGCGGAGCGCCGAAGGGAAAGGACCTCAACATTCCGGGGCGAGACCACGACGACAACATTCATATCGGTATCCAGTGGCTGGAGTCGGTGGCTTTCGGGCACGTCGACAAGATAGGCGAGAGCGTATTGATCATAGGCGTAGGCAACACGGCGATGGACTGTTGCCGGACGTCGCTGCGGCTTGGCGCCAAGAGCGTCAAAGTCATGGCCAGAAAGCCGCGTGAGTTCTTCAAGGCATCGGACTGGGAGCTCGAGGACGCCGAAGAGGAGGCGGTCGAGATCATCGTCAATCATTCTCCCAAGACGTTCGTGATCGAGGAAGACAAGCTCGTCGGAATGACGTTCGACAGGATGGAGTACGACATCGATGCGAGTGGCAGGATCACCGCCACGCGCACTGTCGGCGAGGTGACGATCCCCTGCGACGACGTCGTTCTGGCGATCGGCCAGGACAACGCCTTCCCCTGGATCGAAAGAAACTTGGGGATAGAGTTCGACAAGTGGGAGGTGCCGGTCGTCGATACCGCCACCTTCGAGTCGACGCGTCCGGGCGTGTTCTTCGGCGGCGACGCTGCTTTCGGCCCGAGGAACATCATCTGGGCCGTCGAGCACGGCCACCAAGCGGCAATCTCCATCCACAAGTACTGTCAAGGCACGCCGTTGACCGAGCGCTTGCCCAGAGGCGTGAATCTGCAGAGCGCCAAGATGGGCATACATGAATGGAGCTACAGCAACGATTTCGATCCCCTGGCGCGGCGGCTCGTGCCCAACGTCGACCTCAGGGAACGGTTCAAGAAGCTCGACATCGAGGTCGAGCTGGGGTTCTCGGCGGAGCAGGCCGCGTCGGAAGTGGAGCGTTGCCTGAATTGCGATCTGCAGACCGTGTTTTTTCCGGACCTCTGCATAGAGTGCGACGCTTGCATCGATATCTGCCCGGTGGACTGCCTCACGATCACGGCGAACGCCGAAGAAGAAGATCTCAAGAAATCACTGAAAGCGCCGATCTTGAATCCGGAGCAGCCGTTCTACGTTTCAGCCCCGTTGAAACAGACCGGCCGCGTCATGGTCAAAGATGAAAACATCTGCGTGCATTGCGGCTTGTGCGCGGAGCGTTGCCCGACGAGCGCCTGGGACATGCAGAAGTCAACGGTCAATATCCCTTATGCCATCGATGAAATGAGGCAGGATCAAGCAAAATGTCGGCAACGAAAAGCCGGATAAACGATTTCGTAATCCGGCTGGCCAACGTCAACGGCACCGGATCCGCGAGCGCGAATACCCTGTTGATGAAGGTCATCTTCAGGATGGGTGTTCCCGTCATGGGCAAGAATTTTTTCCCCAGCAATATCCAAGGGCTTCCCACCTGGTATGAGATCAGGGTCACCAAGGATGCCTATCTCGCGCGATCGGGCAACGTCGACGTGATGGTCGCGATGAACGCCCAAACCTACCAGAAGGATCTCAAGGACGTCACCAGCGGGGGCGTGCTGATCTACGACTCGACCTGGCCCAGGGACCGCGTCCTGTCGCGGCCGGATGTCACGATCTTGGGAATTCCTCTGGCGCGGATGTGCAACGAGCACTTCAGCAACGCGCGGGCTCGCATTCTCATGAAGAACATGACCTACGTCGGCGCGCTCGCGGCGCTCCTGGACTTGGACATGGATATCATCAGGACGCTCATCGAAGAGACCTTCGCTTCGAAAGAGACGTTGATTCAAGCCAACATGGATGCCATCGAGCTCGGCGCGGCTTACGTCCGAGAGCATTTCGAATGCCCGCTCCCGACGCGAGTCGAGACGCTGAACAAGACCTCCGGACATATCATGATCGACGGTAATACAGCGGCGGCGCTTGGATGCGTGTACGCCGGCGCAACCGTGGGAGCGTGGTATCCCATTACTCCGTCGACATCATTGATGGATGCTTTCAAGGCGTTCGCCGAGCGCTATCGTGTCAACAAGGAAAACGGTGAGCGCAACTATTGCATCATTCAGGCCGAGGATGAGCTCGCAGCGATCGGGATCGTGCTCGGCGCTTCCTGGAATGGCGCGCGGGCGTTCACGCCGACGAGCGGTCCAGGCTTGTCGCTCATGAACGAGTTTCTGGGTTTCGCCTATTTCGCCGAGCTGCCGGCCGTGCTTTTCGACGTGCAGAGAGTGGGTCCCTCGACCGGAATGCCGACTCGAACGCAACAAGCCGACATTTTGGCTGCCGCCTATGCGTCGCATGGCGATACGCGGCACGTGGTGCTGTTCCCGGCCGACCCCAAGGAATGCTTCGAGTTGGCGGTAACTGCGTTCGATCTGGCCGACCGCCTTCAGACACCCGTGATCGTGCTTCTGGATCTCGACATCGGCATGAACGATTGGATGTGTGAGGAGCTGCGCTGGGACGACGCCTACGTTCCAGATCGCGGCAAGGTGCTCGACGCCGAGGCGGTCGAGCAGGCGCAGAAGTTTCATCGCTATCTGGATCGGGACGGCGACGGAATTCCCTATCGAACCTACCCGGGGGTGCACCCGAAAGGCGCCTACTTCGTAAGGGGCTCGGGACACAACAAGTTCGGCGCCTATACCGAGGATTCCGAGGAGTACAAGGAAGTCGTTGACCGTCTCATGACGAAGTGGCGAACGGCCGCGCGGCTCGTTCCCAAGCCGGAGATCCGACGCAGCCGCAAGCCGACGGACATGGCCATCGTCTCGGTCGGCAGCTGCGACAACGCGGTGCTGGAAGCGATCGACAAGCTCGCGGCGAAGGGGATTTATCTGAACTATCTGCGCGTGAAGGCGTTCCCCTTCGGCGACGAGATCACCGAGTTTCTGGAACAGCATGACAAAGTGTTCGTCGTCGAGCAGAATCGCGACGCGCAATTGAAAAGCCTGCTCGTCTTGGAGACCGACTACCCCAAGGCAAGAATGGAATCCATACTCGAGTACAGCGGCCTGCCGATGACCTGTCGTTGCATCATCGAGTGGTTGGAGCGAGCGGCTGCCAAAGGAGTCGCGGCATGACTTCTATCGCAAAGCCAAGAATCGTTCACGGCGGCCTCAACCGCAACGCTTTGGGTCTGACGATCCGTGACTACGAGGGCGGCATGTCGACTTTGTGCGCCGGTTGCGGTCACGACTCGGTAACCGCGGCCATCGTGCAAGCTTTCTTCGAGCTCGATATTCCACCGCACCGCGTGGCGAAGATGAGCGGCATCGGCTGCTCCTCCAAGACACCGGCGTATTTCCTCAGCGCTTCGCACGGCTTCAACTCCGTTCACGGCCGAATGCCGTCCGTCGCCACGGGCGCCGCGGCCGCCAATCGGGAGCTTTATCTGTTGGGAGTCTCTGGCGACGGCGACTCCCTGTCGATCGGTCTTGGGCAGTTCGCTCATGCCGTGCGCCGTAACCTCAACATGTGCTACATCATCGAGAACAACGGCGTCTATGGGCTCACGAAAGGACAGTTCTCGGCGTCTGCAGACGTCGGCTCCAAGGCAAAGAAAGGAGAAGTGAACCAGCAGCCGCCGATGGACGCCGTCCAGATGGCGATGGCGCTGGGCGGCACCTTCGTGGCGCGAAGCTTCTCGGGCGACAAGGCGCAACTGGTCCCGTTGCTCAAAGCCGCAATCAAGCATGAAGGCTTTGCGCTCGTGGACGTGCTCTCGCCTTGCGTGACCTTCAACGACCACGAGAACTCGACCAAGAGCTACGCTTACACGCGGCAATTTTTTCATCGCGCCGTGCATCTCGATTACATCCCGCCTGCCGAGGAGATCAAGGCAGCTTACGACGAGGGCGAGGTCATGTCGGTGGAGCTCCACGACGGCAGCAAGATCCTTCTGCGCAAGATCAGCGACGACTACAAACTCCACAATCGCGGTGCCGCGATCGACTACATTCGCGCCCACCACAGGAAGGGAGAGATCGTCACGGGCCTGCTCTACATCGATGGGAGCGAGCCCGAGATGCACACCCTGAACAGAACCACGGCTACGCCGCTGTCGCAGGTCGACTATCGCCGGCTCTGTCCGGGGGCGGAGACTCTGGGCAGGCTGCAGCAGCGTTTCCGCTAGGGCCCAAGCCGCCCCGGCGCGGCGCCCACCGCCGAAAACCGGGCGAAATTCTCAGTTCCAGCGACCGGGAGCGCCAGCCGGTCCCGGGTCACCGCAGTTGTGAACTAAGTCAACGTAATGGTCGGGTGGCTAGGGCACCGTGCGTCCGTAAGTGACTGGAAAATACAGAAATATGGATACCCCAATAGGAGCTCTGCGGGAGCGCTTGACCCAGCTTTTGGCGGACTGGGGCGCGGAAATGTCCATGGTTCTCAAGGAGCTCGAGGACACCCGTGCCGAGTTCAAGTCCCTCGAGGAGACGTCCAGCGGCAGCGAGGACGAGCTTCACGTGCTGACCGAGCGGCTCGCAGGCCAGGACAAGCTCATCGACACGCTCAAGGCCGACGCCGAGGAAGCCGCGTCGATGCGCACCTCGTTGCGCGACCGGGACGTCGAGGTCGAGAAGTTGAGCGCGGATCTCGAGAGCAAGCGCGAGTTGATCACCGCCCTCAGAAAAGACGCGGGGAAGGCCGACAGCCTCGGCAAAGAGCTCAAGAACAAAGACAAAGTGATTGCATCGTTCGCGAGAACCAAGCGACAGCTCGAGGAATGCATCTCCGGATTGGAGAAGCAGGTCAAAGACGCCGAGGACGCTGCCGCCACCAAGAGCGACGACACCACGGAGCTCGTGGCCGTGAGGGCCGAGCTCGACGCGAAGAACACATTGATCCAGAGCCTGCGAACGGACTCGGATCGCATCGAGCAGTTGGAGGAACGGCTCGATGAGAAGCGTGCGATCATCGCCAAGCTCGAAAGCTCAGTGGACAAGCAGGCCCAGACCATCGCCGAGCTCAAGACGAGCGTGACCCGCTGGACAGAGAAATTCCATGCCTTGAAGGCCGACGCCGATGACGAGCCGACGTTCGCCAGGACCATGCCGAGCATGCCGCCGATCTTCGCGCCCGAAGAGACGGGAACCCAGACCGACTTTAGTCAAATCGTGGAAGAGGCGGGGGCGCAGCCCGATCGAACGATCGCGATCAATATGCGCGATGCCCTCAGAGAGGCGCGCGAAGCAGCGGGTAAGCCGAAGAAAGAAAAGCTCGCCGGAAGCTAGAGCTCGAATACGACTAGCTGTCGTCAGCGCGTCTGGCGACGATCCTCAACCTCACCTCGAAGCTATCCGCGACTTGAAGCGCGCCGAGCATGACGCTGAACGGCGTCAAGCCGAGCTCGCCGTGCGTGAGCTCGGCCGATCCCTCTGCAACGATGCGTTCCTCGGACCGCGCGAGTGCGACCGCAATGTCGCGCCGGGCCGTAGTTTCCTTGACCAGAATCGAGACCTCGAGCGAATGCCGATCGGCGCCGCCGCGCAGGCTGCCTGTGATTCGAATGAAGGGATACGCTTCGGCATCGAGCAAGGCCGGCCCCAGCATGTTGGCTCGCGTGCCGTCGACGTCGGCCACCGTCGGCTCGCTCGAGAACGCTTCGCCGTATTGAGCGCGAAGGCGCTGCGGATCGACCTCGAGCGCGCTCACCGGCAGCTCGAGCGTGACTTCCGAATCCCCGGATTCGGTTGAGAAGGCCACGTGGCCGGAGAAGCCGCGCGCCGCGATGACATGATTGTGTCCCAGACGCGCGAGCGCTCCGGTGCGGTACACCAGCAAGTGGATTTCGCTTTCCTCCGGATCGATCAGATAGAGCTCGCCGCCGAAATCGGCCGGCGCGATCGCTTCCGCCGGGCCCGCCGGGGCCCGAAGCTGCGGACCCGGCGCGCAGGCCGCGAGCCCGGCGGCCGCTACGAGGGCGCCGAGCCCAACGAGCGGCAGCAGGCGAGCGCGGACAGGTCGGCCTAGAACGGAATCCATGAGCGCTCGGGCGACATGTGCAGATAACCGACGCTGACGCCTTGCCGCCAGCCGACGCCGAATCGCACCGGCGCGAGAATCAAGTCCTGCTGGCGGTTGTAGTTGACGCCGACACCGCCGATGTAATAGAGGCTGCCCTCGACACCGCCGAAGCGCTGAAAAATCTCCTCCACGCTCGCGAGGTTGTAGATCAGCACGAATGTCTTGGCCGCGCTGCCGCCGATGTCCAGCCCAACCGAAGGACCGCGCCAATAGACTTTCGACGTCGTGCCGTCCCGCAAGTAGAGCGTGCCGTGGCCGTAGCGCAGCCCCAGGCCTACGGCCCCGCCGCCCTCCTCGCCCTTGATGTAGGCGTCGGGGGGGCCGTTGTCCGTGAAAACACGGTTGACGATGTCGGCGACGCCTTGCGCTCCGCGGCCGAAGAAGCTCTCGGCTTCGCGCAATATGCTGTCCTGTTGATAGGGCTCCGAGGCTCGCGGCCGGCTCGTCGCCGTCGAGCTGGGCTGGCTGGCGCAGGCCGAGACCGCAATCGAAACGCACAGCAACGTGGCTTGAAGAGTGGTGCGCATCTAGTCCTTGAACAACGATTCGGCTCGTCTCAAGGCCTCGCAGTCGGCGGAGCGCGCGGCCTCGTCCTCGCTCGATCCCGGCGCCCCGCTCCGGCTGTCTTTGAACAGCGACTTGAGCGCAGCCTCGGCTTCCCGGTGGGCGCTCATGCGGCCGGGCGCGAACGCGGCTTCGCTCGCGATGAAGTATTCACAGAAATTGGCCTTGACCTTGTCGTGCACTTCCTCCGCCGCGTCCTCGGCGCACGCCTTCAGCAGCCGTGGATCGTACGACGCGCACATGCGGCAGGCACGCAGATCCGCCGCGCATTCCGGGCAACGGTCGTGCCGGCTCAAAGGCAGCGAATACTTTGCGAGAGAAGCACCGCAACGGTAACAGCGCAGAGAATGCATGAGCTCGTTCAGGCGGCAAGCGAAATCTGCTCGAGCGCCAACAACTTGCGTTTGATGCCGAGCCCGCTGGAGAACCCGCCGAGAGTGCCGTCGGCGGCGATGACGCGATGGCAGGGAATGACGATCGGGATCGGATTGGCGCCGTTCGCTTGGCCGACGGCGCGGGCGGCTCCGGGCTTGCCCACGCGCCTGGCGATCTCCGCGTAGCTTGCCGTCCGTCCAAAGGGGATCAGGCTCAGCGCCCGCCAGACTTCGAGTTGAAACGGCGTTCCGTCCGGGGCAAGCTCGATGTCGAAAGCCGTGCGTGAGCCGGCGAAATATTCCGCGAGCTGGTCGCTGAAGCGGCGCAGCTCGGGCAGCGTCGGCGAACAGGGCGCCGTCGCGCGGCCGAAGTCCAACCGCTTGAGCCGCCCGGCTCGATCGACGGCGAATGAGATCACGCCGAGCGAAGTATCGAGTTCGTCGTAAGCGTGGGCGCGGAGCATTGCGTATCCTCTGGATTCTCGCGCGGAGCGATGGCCTCGACAATATAGTCGACCGGATATGTCGGAGCAAAAAGGCGTGAAATGGCAGGCCGCTCCCCGGACGTGGGTGGTGGTGCTCGAAGGGCGCAGCGTCAAGCAGGCCGAGGAAGCGAGCTTCGTGCTGCGCGCTCTGGGCATCGAGCATCAGCTGACGCAGCTCGAAAGCCGCTGGCAGCTCAGCGTGCCGGCCGAGAACGCCGCCCAAGCCAGCGAGGAGCTAGAGTCCTATCGAGCCGAGTCGCGGCTCGATCCGCGACATGGACCCGTTCGTCTCGCCGAGGTGGACCGCGGCTGGGCCGGTGTCGCGGGTTACGCAGCCGTCGTGCTCATGGCCGCGATCGCCGCGAACCAGCAGCTGTTCGGTGCCCCTTGGGTCGCGTCGGGGCGCTTGGACGTGGATCGCGTGCTCGCCGGCGAATGGTGGCGCACCGTGACGGCGCTGACTCTGCACGTCGACGCGGCGCATCTCGCCTCGAATCTCGTTTTCGGCGGATTCTTCGGACTCTATGCCGGACGCTACCTCGGGAACGGGCTGGCGTGGCTGTGCATACTCGCCGGAGGGATGCTCGGCAACGCGCTCAATGCGCTGATCCAGCCTGCCGGGCATCGCGCCGTCGGCGCGTCGACGGCCGTATTCGCGGCGCTTGGGCTGCTCGCGGCCTACACCTGGCGCCGCGGCTTCTTTCGGCGCACGCATTGGAAGCGGCGCGTGGCGCCGTTGACGGCGGCACTGGGCTTGTTGGCCTTCCTCGGCACCGGCGGCGGCGTGGACGGCCAAGTCGACATCATGGCGCACTTGACGGGGTTTCTCGCGGGCTTGAGTATAGGCGCCCTGCTCGCCGGCGGCGATCTGCCGAGGCGCGCGGGCGCGCAGCGAGCCTCAGCGGGCCTGGCCGCGGCGATCCTGATCGGTGCCTGGGTCTGGGCGCTCGCAGCCGGCTGAAGGCGCGGCGCCCGTCAGCCCAAGGCCCGGCCGACGAGCTCGAGGAATTCCGCCTCCGTTTCGATGCTTTCAGCGGCGCGCGCGTCGACGGTGTAGCCGTGCTCATCGGCGAGGGCCTGATACAACGGCCGCCGATGCTCGAGCAGCCGCGGAAAGATCCAACGCACGAAATCGTCGGGGACGATCTCGTCGGTGCTTCGCAGCCGCCGTTCCTGCAGATACAGCGCGAGCTGCTCGTCGAGGAACTTCTCGTGATAGTACATCGGTTTGGGGTGGTCTTCAGCCCGCTGAATCATCGTTTGCTCCATCGTGGAGTCGGCTCGAAGGTAGAGGATCAGCGTATTGTCGGCGAGCACCGAGACCGCTTGGTCGTCGAGCTCGACGATGCTGCCACCGGCGTCGTTGACGAAGTGCTCGTAACCGTAGATCTGCTGCGCCTTGTCGATGAACTGCTCGACGTCCTTCATCGCGCCGATCTCGGCCTCGCGGTGCAGTCGCTGGCGCTGCTTGAATTCGTCGACGCTCGAGCCCTCGAGATCGCGGCGGCCGATCTTGCCGAGAAAAGTCGCGATAGGCGCGAGATTGTGGACCGTGATATTGCTGGCGATGTAGATCGAGTCGCTGCGCAGCAAGTCGCGCAGGAAGCCGATCTGCATGGCCTGACGCTTGATGTTGTCCAGAATGGGCTCCGCGAGGTACTTGGTGCCGATTCTGTAGTCGCCGGAATAGTGAAACCATTTGGACTTTGGCAGCTTGTTGGCCAGCGTGGTTTTCCCCACGCCGGACATTCCCAGCAAGGTAACCGCCTTGTTGGGCCAGTCCAGAAACTCACTGCGGCTCATCTTCATGATTGCGCCCGGCCTCAAAAATGGCCCGATTATACGGCGCCGGCGGCCGGAACCTACCTCAGTATTCCGTATGGCGGAGGCTGCTGGCGTTATGACTGTTTTTGCGTATGCTCCGTCCATGAGCGCAAGCTTTCATCCCGCCGTGGCGGCTTGGTTCGAACGACAGTTCGAGGCCGCGACCGAAGTGCAGAAACAAGCCTGGGCGGCCGTTGCCGAGGGCAGCGACACGCTGATCTCGGCGCCTACGGGCTCGGGCAAGACCCTGGCGGCGTTTCTCGCAGTGATCGACGGTCTCGTCAAGGAGTCCGTGGAGCGCGGCCTCGACGATCGGACTCGCGTGCTCTATGTATCGCCGCTGAAGGCCCTGTCGAACGATGTCCAGAAGAATCTACAGCTGCCGTTGGCGGGGATTCGCGATCAGCTTCTCGAAGGCGGTTATCCCGATGCGCCGATACGCGCCTGGCTGCGCACGGGCGACACGCCGCAGAGCGAACGCGCGCGCATGCGCAATCGCCCGCCGCACATCCTCGTAACGACGCCCGAGTCCTTGTACATTCTGCTCACGTCGGTCTCCGGCCGCGAGATGCTGCGCAGTGTCGCGACCGTGATCGTCGACGAGATTCATGCGGTCGCGACGAACAAGCGAGGCGCGCATCTGGCGCTGTCCTTGGAGCGGCTCGGCGATCTCTGCGAGCGGCCGCCGACGCGCGTCGGCATTTCGGCGACGATCAAGCCGATCGAGCTGATGGCGCGGTTCCTGGTCGGCACGGAGGCTGCGGACTGCCGCATCATAGATGCCGGCCACCGGCGCGACCGCGATCTTGCGATCGAGCTGCCGTCGTCGCCGCTCGAGGCGGTGATGGCGAACGAGGTCTGGGTCGAGATCTATGACCGATTGGCGGAGCTCGTCGCCGCCCATCGAACGACACTGATCTTCGTCAACACGCGCCGCATGGCCGAGCGCGTCGCGAGGCATCTCGCCGATCGTTGCGGGCCGGACCGGGTCACGGCGCACCACGGCAGTCTCGCCAAGGAGCACCGCTTGAAGGCCGAGGAGGCGCTCAAGGCGGGACGCCTCAAGGCGCTCGTGGCGACGGCGTCGCTGGAGCTCGGCATCGACATCGGCGACGTCGATCTCGTTTGCCAGCTCGGGTCGCCGCGTGCGATGAGCGTCTTCATTCAGCGAGTCGGGCGATCCGGGCACGGCATCGATCGCCTGCCGAAAGGGCGGCTGTTCCCGCTGTCGCGGGACGAGCTCGTCGAGGCGGTGGCGCTGTTAAAGAGCGTCGATGCGGGTGAGCTCGAGAGCGTCGAGCTCTGCCGGCAGCCGCTCGACGTGCTGGCGCAGCAGATCGTCGCCGAGGTCAGCATGCGAGAGGCCGTCGAGGTCGGCGTGCTCTATCGCAGCGTGCTCCGCAGCGCGCCTTACGCGGATCTTTCCGACAAAGATTTTCGCGCCGTGGTGAAGATGCTCGCCGAGGGCTACAGCACGCAGCGCGGGCGACGCGGCGCGTACTTGCATCTCGACCGCGTCAACGACGTGCTCCGCCCGCGCAGGAATGCCCGCTTGACGGCGGTGACCAACGGCGGTGCGATACCCGATCAGTTCGACTACGACGTCGTTCTGGTTCCCAACGAGCTCTTCGTCGGCACGCTCAACGAGGACTTCGCCTTCGAGAGCCTGCCCGGAGACATTTTTCAGCTCGGCAATGCGTCCTACCGGATCGCTCGGATCGAGCCCGGCAAGGTCTATGTCAAGGACGCCAAGGGGCAGCCGCCGACGATCCCGTTCTGGTTCGGCGAGGCGCCGGGCCGCTCGGACGAGCTGTCGGCGGCCGTCGCTCGGTTGCGCGAGACACTCGATACGGCGCTGAGCGTGACGGAGCCGCGGGCTGTGGCCGAGAAGCTCCAGACCGAGCTTAAGCTGTCGGCGAGCGCCGCGCAGCAATTCGTCGACTATCTCGCCGGCGCGCGCGCCGCGCTCGGGCGCCTGCCGACGGCCGGAGAGCTGATATTCGAGCGCTTCTTCGACGAGACCGGCGACGCCCACCTGGTGATCCATTCACCCTACGGCTCGCGGCTCAATCGCGCCTGGGGCCTCGCTCTGCGCAAGCGCTTTTGCCGGCGCTTCAACTTCGAGCTGCAGGCGGCCGCGCTCGAAGACGCGATCGTCATCTCGCTCGGCGCAGTACACAGCTTTCCGCTCGAGGAGGTCGCGGCCTATCTTTCGAGCCGCACGCTTCGCGGCGTGCTCGAGCAGGCGGTGCTGGCGGCGCCCGTGTTTCCAGGTCATTGGCGCTGGAACGCATCCATCGCGCTGGGCGTGAGGCGCTTTCGCAACGGCAAGCGCGCCCCGGCGACTTTCCAGCGCGCCGACGCCGAGGACCTGCTGGCGACGGTGTTCCCCGATCAGCTCGCCTGCGCGGAGAACCTTCCTGGGGAGCGAGAGATTCCCGAGCACCCGTTGGTGCAACAGACCATGCGCGACTGCTTGTACGGCGTCATGGACGTCGAGGGGCTCGAGCGGCTGATCGGCGGCATCGAGGACGGCCGGATTCGGATTCATTGCCGCGAGTTGACGAGCCCGTCGCCGCTGGCGCAGGAAGTGCTCTGCGCGAAACCGTATGCCTTCCTCGACGATGCGCCCGCGGAAGAGCGCCGCACCTTGGCGGTCGAGGCACGTCGCTACTTGAGCGTCGAGCAGGCCTCGGAGCTGGGCCGGCTGGACCCGCTCGCGATTGAAGCCGTGCGCGCGGAGGCCTGGCCCGCGCCGCGTGACCGTCACGAGCTCCACGATGCGCTGACCGGCCTCGGCTTCGTTACCGAGCCGGAAGGCCGCTACGGCCACGCCACCGACGGCGTGCTGCGGAGCTGGTCGAGCTGGTACGAGGAGCTCGCCGCCGAGGGTCGCGCGGTGCGCCTGCGCACGCCGGCCGGCGCCGTGCTCTGGGTCGCGGCGGAACGCTACGCGGAGCTCAGGCTCGTGCATCCTACAGCCGTTGCCGAGCCGCAGCCGGTGGTGCTCCCTACCGAGGTGACCGACGCCGAGGGCGCCGTACGCGAGCTCCTGCGCGGCCGCCTCGCGGCCCTCGGACCCGTCACGGCCGTGGCGCTGGCGGCGGCGCTGGGCGTCGCGGACACTGCGGCGAACCTGGCGCTGGCGGCGTTGGAGACCGAAGGTTACGCAATGCGCGGCCGCTTCGCGTCTCCTCAAGGCGGCGGCGACCGCGACGATCCCGAATGGTGCGAGCGCGGCCTGCTCGCCCGCATTCACCGCAAGACCCTGACGCGGCTGCGCCGCGAGATCGAGCCGGTCAGCGTGGCCGAGTATCAGCAGTTTCTGTTCGAGTGGCAGGGGCTCGGGCGTCACCGCAGGCGCGGAATCGAGGCGGCCGCGGCGGTGCTCAACGAGTTGCAGGGCCTGGGCTTGCCGGCGATCGCCTGGGAGCAGGAGATCCTTCCGGCGCGGCTCGACGACTATGCGGCCGAGTATCTGGATCAGCTTACGGCGAGTGGCGCGGTCATGTGGCTGCACCCGCGCGCGCCGCAGGCATCGTCGCCGAAACGCATGCTGCGCGCTTCGCCGGTCGCAGTGCTGCCGCGGGAGACGCTCGTGCATTGGCTGCCGCTGCTCGGGCCGCGGGCGTTGCGAGCGGCCGAGCTCAGCGCGCTCGCGCATCGCGTCGCCGACACGCTCGTCGAGCGGGGTGCGTCGTTTTTCCTCGAGCTCGTCCAGCTGACCGGCATGCTGCGGGTGCAAGTCGAGGAGGCCCTGGGGGAGCTGGCCGCATATGGCGCAGTCACCTCCGATTCCTACAGCGGCTTGCGGACGCTGGTGACGCCCTCGAGCCGAAGACGCGGCTTTCACGGCCGCGCTCGTCGGCGGGGGCCGGATCTCGATACCGCGGGCCGTTGGGCATTGGTGCCGGTCGCGGCAGACGCCGAAAGCCCGGGCGCGGCTGCGATCGAGCATGCCGCACGCAGCCTGTTGCGCCGCTACGGGGTCGTCTGCCGGCGAGCGTTGGAGCGCGAGCAGCACCTGCCGAGCTGGCGGCAGCTTCTGGCCTGCTACCGGGCTTGGGAGGCGCGCGGCGAGATTCGCGGCGGCCGCTTCGTCGCCGGGCTGGGGGGCGAGCAGTTCGCGCTCGCCGAGGCCGTGGCGGCGCTTCGTCGCTCGCGTCGGGATCGGGATGGTCGCGATTGGGTGGTGCTGGCCGCGGCCGACCCCTTGAACCTCGCCGGAATCTTGACTCCGGGCGGCCGGGTGGCCTCGGTCTACGGGCATCGGGTCGTGTTTCGTGGTGGCGTGCCCGTGGTCAGCAGCGTTGCCGGCCGCCGCGAATGCCTCGTCGATCTCGGGCCTGCCGAGCGCGCCGAGGCTTACGCGCAGCTCGACGCGGTGGCGGCGCCGCGCCGGCCCTGGCGGCGTTTGTCGACGACGGCGTAACCCGGCCCCAACGCTGGTACTGCAGCCGAAGGGACGCGGGAGCGAGGGTGTAGGCCCTCTCAGGCGAGGGGCAAACTCCTTCGAGCACCAATGTCCCCGCCGTCACGCCCCCATGCCGGCGGACGCGCGTACGGTCCGGTACTGTCAGTAGCCGCCGCTGAGGAGCCAGCGCCACTCGACGAAAGCGCGGGTCTCGTCGCTCTCTTCGCCGCCGACCACGAGCTCGCGGCTTTCGGCGCTCAAGCCGAGCGTGAGCTCCCCGGCCGCGAAGCGATGCACGTGAAGAAACTCCAGGCCGTAACGCTCCTGGCGCACCGGCGAGACGCTGTTGCGGGGATGATCGCTGCGGTTGATCTCGATGCGGCGCAGCTGCAGTTGCCAGGTGTGCCCGGCTTCCGTCACCCAGAGGCCGCCGAGCGAGGCCATGACGCCGTCGCCGTCGATCGTGTGGCCGATTGCGCGCCCGCGGTAGCGGTAGCCGTCGCGGTAAATGCCGTGGTTGTAGGCGCAGCCGAAGTTCGGATCGCTGTCGGTGATCGCGCTGCAGGTCGTCTCGCTGTACTCGAAATGCGCGCGGTAGCTGCCGCCCAAGGATTCCAGGCTGCGCCAGGTCTCGAGCCCCAACGTGGCGAGGTGCGCGCTCGGCAGGCCGTTCTGCTCGTCCTCGCCGATCCACTGCGTGTAGAACGCCCAGGGGCGGCTCAAGGCGTTGAAAGAATAGCGCAGATCCCAGCCGGCGAGCTGGTTGCCGGGCTCTTCTTCGCTGGAGACGTTCTGGCCGCGGTTGTCCTTGCCGAGCAACAGATCGGCGAAGGTGCCGAAGTCGCAGGGACGCCCTTCGCCGCACCATTGCGCGGTTCGAGTCAGGCCGATCTCGAGCTTGGGCGTCGGGCGAAAGCCGAAGCGCCAGCCGAAGAAACGCGCGTCCGGAACGTCGCGCTCGGACTCGAGCTGGCCGATCATGACCTGCGTCGTCCAAGGTCCGAGCCAGCGCAGCCAGCGGATCGACGTCGGCCGGGCTTCACGGCGCTGCACGCTGATCGCAGGGATCGGACGGGCATTGTTCGATAGTGCCAGGCTGCTTTCCCAGCCCGGGCTCCACCAGCGCTCGGTAGCGCTCGCGGCGACGAACCAGTTGCCGAGCGCAACGCCGGCATAGGAGCCGTCGAGCCGGGATTCCCGGCCATCGGCGGGATCGGACACCCAGGAGGCTTGAAGATCGAGGGCGAAGCGCCCGCCCTCCCAGGCGAACCGCGCCCCGAGCTTGCCTTCTTCCCGCAGCACGTCGTTGAAATCGCGCAAGCCTTGGGGCTGATCGCCGGCGCCCACGAACACTTGCAGGCGCACGGACTCATGCGGCTCTCGAGCAGGAAAGATGCGGTTCAGCGCGGCCAGCATCGCCGGATCCAGGCCGTCGCGGTCCGCGCGGTCCATCCGTACTCCGGTGAGAAACAGCGGCCAACCCGTGACGGGCGCATCGATGATGCCGGCGTCCGCGAGCAACTGAATGTCGTGGCGCAATCTTGCATCGCCGGGTTGCAGCAGCTCGGCCTGCGCTGGCGCGCCGAGCAGCATGAGACCGAGCCAATGCGCGGCGAGGACCTCGAGAAGTCGCCAATTGTTCATAGATACTGAAGCAGTGCCTTGTTACGGCGCGGCAGCGGCCGCCGCCGTCAGCGCCGGGCCTGGCCGCGGAGGATTAGAAACTAAAGCTAGCCTTGGCGTAAAGCAAGCGACCGCGCGGGTCGTGGACCTTGGAGTCATAGCCGCCGTTGGTCGTCACCCGGGGCGGATCCTCGTCGAACAGGTTGATTGCGCCGACCGACAGCCTGGGGCCGTGGGCGCGCGCAAACTGAAAATTGTATTGCGCGTCGACTGTCACGTGGCTGTCGATTGTTTCCAGCGCGAGCTCTCCGCCTTCGTCATCGACGTAGGAGTCTATGTAGTTGAGGTAGACATTGGCGCTGTGGCTGCCGCGTTGCCAGCCGAGAAAGAGATTGCTGCGCAGCTCCGGCACCGAGGTCGCGAAATTGCTGAAATTCCTCCGGCCGACGCCGTCGATGACGCCGGTTTGCGGGTCGGTAGCGTCGTAGCTCAGGACGTAGGTGAGATCGGCGCCGAGGGTGAAGTCCCCGGCGGCGCCGCCGCCGATGTCGTAGGCGATCGCAAGATCGAATCCGTCGGTCTTCAAGCTCGATGCATTGTCGTAGTAGGAGTCGAGGCGTAACAACAGGCCGCTCTCGGGGTCGCGGATGACTTGGGCTTCCGCCTGCGCGTCACCGGCATCGGCGGCATTCAGCAGCGCCTGCGGATTCTGCTGAATGATCACGTCCGTGTAATCGAACGACCAATAATCGAGCCCGAGCTCGAGCGCGTCGGTGACGAGCCAGCTGAAGCCGAGATTGAGCACGTCGGCCTGCTCCGCTTGCAACGGCGCTCCGGCAGGGTCCGGCTGGGCCCGAACCGGGAAGAACTGCGGCGTGCCGACCTCGGGGTCCATGAGCTGCGCCAACGAGGTTTGAGTTCCGTAAACCTGAAACAGAGAGGGCGCCCTGAACGAAGTGCCGTACGAGCCCCGCACCGAGACGGTGTCCGCAGGCCGCCAGAGCACCGACAGCTTGGGATCGGCCGAGTCGACGCCGTCGCCGTAGTCCTCGTAGCGTGCGGCGAGCTGCAGGTCGAGCGTATCCCGAACTGGAAGCGCGAGCTCGACGAATATTGCCGAGACGGCGCGGTCGTCGCCGAAGTCCGGATTGCCGACCAGGAACAGGAAACTGTCGGCGTTCGCGTGCTCGTTGTAGTCGTAGCTCAAGCTCGCGTTGCGCCATTGCACGCCGAAGGCGCTGCCTATCGGTCCGCCTGCGAGCTCGCCGAAATAGCCGGTTGCCAAGGCGTCTATGGTCGAGAGCTCGCTGTCGGCGTCGAAGCTCAGAAAGCCCATGAGGTGTTCGAGCAGCGCCGCCGAATTTACGGTGCCCGATCCCGTGAGCGCGCTGCCGAAAGGATTGAAATAAACGCAGTCGCCGGCGCCGGGCGTGCCGGCGCCGGCATCGCAGGCACTGCCGCCCAAGCCCCGCATCGCGAGATCGAAGCGATCGACGAGCGCATCCGGCGCGGCGACGAAGAATTCGTTGCGGCTCTGCTGCATGCCGACTTCCCAGCTCCAATCGGTATTCAGTTCGCCGGTCAAGGCTGCGGCGAGGCGCCAAGTGTCGGAGTCATGCACGCTGGTGACCGCTTCTCCGCCGGCGCCAATGATGCGGCCGATGAAGCGCACGTCGGCGCCGAAAGGGTTGTCAGGGTGGCTCGCGGACACCGTGGGGAACGCCGCGAAGGGGAACGACGGCGAGTTGTTTCGCCTCGCCTCGTTGCTTGCGACGTGCAGCTCGACGCTTCCCTGGAGAGCATCGCTGAAATCGTGAGTCAACTCGAGGTAGACCGAGCGGCGCTGCTCCTCGGGAACGAGCGAGTAGAACTCTCCGAAGTCGAATTGGCATAGGCCGATGCCGATGTCGCCGCCGGGGCTCGGCACGGAGGCGACGATATCGGGCACGACCTTCGGGTCCTGGGCGGCAATCGCCGTGCAATCCGGATCGAGGAACACCGGCAGCTCGGCATCAGGCACGGGCGGCAGGCCCGCTTGCGGCTCGAGCGCATCGGCAATGCCGTTGAGGTTGCTGTCGAAGGCCGCGGTCCACACGGGCGCGTAGGCGGGATTGCCGGGAACGCTCGGCAGCAGGAAGGAACCCGGGTTGCCGGCCTGGCTCAGATCGTCGGCCGGCTGTGACAGGCGGCGATCGTTGGTCGTCAGCGGATCCCGATCGAGCAGGCTGAAAGCCGCCAGGAAATGCGTCGAATCGTTGCCGACGCCGTAGATGCCGCTGATTTGACTGTCTTCCTGCGGGTGCTCGTCGATGGTCTGAAGCTCGAGCTGCACGTCGAACCCTTCGAAATCGCTGCGGGTGATGAAATTCACGACGCCGGCGACCGCCTCGGAGCCGTACAGCGCGGTCGCGCCATCCTTGAGCGTCTCGATGCGGTCAAGAGCGATCATCGGCGGCAGCGAGGACGTGTCGACGAAGTTTTCGCCTCGATCCGTTGCCGCGGCGCTTTGTGTCTGGCGTCGGCCGTTCACCATCACCAGCGTCGAGCTGACCCCCAAGCCGCGCAAGTTGACGTTGCTGGTGCCGGTCGTGTAGTTCTGCGTGAAGGCATCGGGATTGTTCTGCGAGCCCGTGTTGATCGTCAAGCGCTCGATGACGTCGCCGATCTCGTTGACGCCGAGAGCGCTCAAGTCCTCCTGCGCGATCACTCGGATCGGCGCGGGGGAACCCGCCTGCGTCGGCCGCCGTATATAGCTCCCCGTGACGACGACTTCTTCCATGACTTGACTCGATGCCGGCGGCGCCGGCTGGGACCAGCCGGGCGTGGCGGCAGCGGCGGTGAAGCACGCTCCGACAAACAGCTTGGCGCTCGTCTCGTGCCGGCTCATGGGGGCTCTCCTCGTCGTTGACTGCGCCGTTACTGGACCACGCTCTTATCGAGCGTCGAGCACCGCAATGCTCAAGCAAGACCCTGCGCTCACGTACAATGTGCGGCAACTCGAAAAACTGGAGCGCCTGTTGAAGATTGCCGTGCTTTTCGGTGGCACCAGCACCGAGCGGGATGTCTCGGTCGCAAGCGCCGCGCAAGTCGTGCGCGCGCTGCGCTCGGCCGGGCACGAAGTCCTCGCCGTCGAGACCAGTCGCGGTGTTCTGCTGCCCGCACAGGAGCGCGAGCTTCTGAGCAGAGGCATCGACCGGGCGCCGCCCGGCGATATCGGCGCAAGCTCGGGCAACCTGCCGGCGATCGTGGGGGCGGTCAATCCCGTCGACGTCGACGTCGTGTTTCTGGCGCTGCACGGCGGTTTCGGTGAGGACGGCACTTTGCAAGGCACGCTGGATCTCGCGGGCATTCGCTACACCGGCAGTGGTGCGCTGGGCAGCGCGCTCGCGATGGATAAGGACGTCGCCAAGCGTCTGTTTCTGGCCGCCGGCGTGCCGACGCCGAAGTGGCTCATGGCGCCCGCCGAGCCCGAGGAGATCGCCGACCAGCTGGGCGTGCCGCTGATCGTCAAGCCCAACAGCCAGGGATCGACGGTTGGCTTGACGCTTGTGCGCGCCCTCGAGGAGCTGCCCGCGGCGCTCGAGACGGCGGGACGTTTCGACACCGAGGTCATGCTCGAGCAGTACATTCCCGGACGGGAGCTCACGGTCGGCATACTCGAGGATCAAGCGCTCGCCGTGGGTGAGATCGTGCCCCTAACCGGCGAGATCTTCGACTACACGGCGAAGTATCAACAGGGTGCCGCGCGCGAGATCTTCCCGGCGGATCTGCCGCCGGAGCAGACCGCGCGTGTCCAGGCGCTCGCGCTCGCGGCGCATCGAGCGCTCAAGCTCTCCGCCTACAGCCGCGTGGACTTTCGCCAGGACCCGCACGGCGGGCTCTGGTGCCTCGAGGTCAACACCTTGCCCGGGCTCACTGCCGGCAGCCTGCTGCCGAAGTCCGCCGCGGCGGCCGGCATCGGCTTCGAGGAGCTATGTGAGCGAATCTGCCGGGCCGCCGGGGCGCGCGGCCCACGCTCCTAGCGCCAGCACCAGCCAGGCGGCGATGAGCATGGTTCCGCCGACCGGAGCGGCGAGCCCTACGCCTGCGGGCGCGCCGAAAGTCGTCGCATAGATGCTGCCGCAAAAGAGCAGCTGGCCCGCAAGCAACAGCCAGCCCGAATAGACGAACAAGCGCTGCCCGGGCCGAATCTGAGTCAGCGCCGCAATGCCGATCAGGCCCAAGCCGTGAATGAACTGATAGTCGACCGCAGTACTGAAAGCGCTCCAGCCGGCCGCTGACAGACGCGTCGCGAGCGCATGCGTGCCGTACGCCCCGAGCGCGGCGGCGAGGCCCGCGAGCAGCGCGCCCGCCCCAAGAAAGCATCGACTGGTTGGGAACATGCTCGGCTCACTCTCGTCGGCGTCGACCCGCTCGCGACAGCGTCCGCGCCGCAGCGGCGATGGTGGGCCCGGTAGGACTCGAACCTACGACCAAGGGATTCGCTGGTTCCCGCCGTTTCCGGGGGCGCGGACTATCTCTTCACCCACAATCACGGGCTGCTCGGGTGCGGGACGCTCTAAGCCTGTCATTAAGAGCACTGAAGCTCTCAGGTAGTCTCTGCACCGTCCGGCGGTGTACCGCCGGCTTGGCTCAGGGTTGCCGGCTCAGCCGCTACGGTTTCCCTGAATTCATCCCGTCCACTCCGGGTCTTTCGACGCGGAGGCACCTTGAATAGATGAGTCCCCTGCTCTAACCAACTGAGCTACGGGCCCTGGCGCCGCTATGGTAGCACTCGATGCAGGGAAAAAGGCCGCGTCGAGCACCTTGCTCGACGCGGCCTTAAGTGGGCGTCTGGCGGTTCAGTCCTCGAGCAGGAAGCTGCGCAGCTGATCGGACCGCGATGGATGGCGCAGCTTGCGCAACGCCTTGGCTTCGATCTGGCGAATGCGCTCGCGCGTGACGTCGAACTGCTTGCCGACTTCTTCGAGCGTGTGGTCGGTGTTCATGTCGATGCCGAAACGCATTCTCAGGACCTTGGCCTCGCGCGGCGTCAACCCGGCGAGCACCGCGTGCGTGGTTTCCTTCAAGCCCTCCGAGGTCGCCGCCTCGATCGGCGAGGAGATCTCCGCATCCTCGATGAAGTCGCCGAGATGCGAGTCCTCGTCGTCACCGATCGGCGTCTCCATGGAGATCGGCTCTTTGGCGATCTTGAGCACCTTGCGCACCTTGTCCTCGGGCATGTCCATGCGTTCGGCGAGCTCGTCCGGCGTGGGCTCGCGCCCCATCTCCTGGAGCATCTGCCGGGAAATCCGGTTGAGCTTGTTGATGGTCTCGATCATGTGGACGGGAATGCGAATCGTCCGCGCCTGATCGGCGATCGAGCGCGTGATCGCCTGCCGGATCCACCAGGTGGCGTAAGTCGAGAACTTGTAGCCGCGGCGGTATTCGAACTTGTCGACGGCCTTCATCAGGCCGATGTTGCCCTCCTGGATGAGATCCAGGAACTGCAAGCCGCGGTTGGTGTATTTCTTGGCGATGGAGATCACGAGCCGCAAGTTGGCCTCGACCATCTCCTTCTTCGCGCGCCGCGCCTGAGCCTCGCCCATGGAAATCTCGCGATGGATGTCCTTGATCTCGCCGATGTGCAAGAGCGTCGTGGCTTCGAGCTTCCGCAGCCGTTTTTGGGCGCGCAGGATATCTTCCTTGAGCCTGGCGAGCTGCGAGGAGTGCTTGCGCTTGGCCCGGATGTGCTTGTCGACCCAGGTCAAGTTGGTCTCGTTCTTCGGAAAGCTGGCGATGAAGTCCTTGCGCGGCATCTTGGCGTCGCGCACGCACAGAGCCATCACCTGACGCTCTAGTGCGCGTATGCCGCTAACCGTGTCTCTGAGCTCGGCGACCATGAGATCGAAGATCTTGGGCGCGAGCTTGATCTCCATGAAGTCGTTGACGAGACTCTTGAAGGCTCTTTGTGTGGCGGCGTTGCGGATGCCGTGATTTTCGAGCGCGTCTAGATAGCGCTTGTTGAGGCGCCGAAGCTTCTTCAGGCGCCTCGCCACCTCTTCGGGATCGGGGCCGGTTTCGGTTGCTTCCTCGTCGTCGTCGTCCTCGTCCCTGGTCTTCGCATTGGGATCGGCGATCTCCTGATTGGGGTCGATGAACCCGACCACGACGTCCTGTAGGCGCGTCTCGCCGGCAGTGACGAGATCGTATGCCGAGAACAACAGCCCCAGTGTGGGCGGAAACTGCGCCAGCGCCGAGCGAACCTGGTCCAAGCCTTCCTCGATACGCTTGGCGATGCGGATCTCGCCCTCGCGGGTCAACAGCTCGACCGTGCCCATCTCGCGCATATACATGCGCACGGGGTCGGTGGTGCGGCCGAATTCACTATCGACCGTCGCGAGAGCCGCGGCGGCTTCCTCGGCTGCGTCGTCATCGTTCGATACCGCCGAATCGGACAGCACCAACGACTCGGCATCGGAGGCCTTCTCATAGACCGTGATGCCCATGTCGTTGATCATGTTGACGATGTCTTCGATCTGCTCGGGATCGACGATCTCGCTCGGCAGATGGTCGTTGACCTCGCCGTAGGTCAGATAGCCCTGCTCCTTGCCTTTGGCAATGAGCAACTTGAGCTGCGACTGGCGTTCGTCTTCTTCGGGAAGGGCGACAGTGGGTGTATCCATCGTGCTCGGTTTCCTGGCGCTGGCGGACCCAAACAAACCAGCCATCATAGCCCAAAGTCCAGGGATGGGCTAGGTCAGGCTGCTCAAAGCGAGCGGGTCTCAGGCGGCCGGGCCGCGGGCCGCTCGCTGCAGGGCGCTGGCCTCGGCCTTCTCCTCGTCGGTCAAAGCCGGGCCACGCTCGATAAGCGCGCTCAGGCGCTCCCGGCGATGGGCCTCGACGATGCGCGCCGCGCAATCTCGTAGGACCGCCGAGGCCTGCTCCGGTTCATCCAGAGACGGGCTCGCCGCAAGCCGGTTGAGGAAATCTCCCTCGGGGCTATCGCGAAACCGCTCCAGAAGGCCTGCCGTAACCATTTGGGGCCGGTCGGCCGCGACTTCAAGGACCCGGCGCAACAGCGAGGCGCCCGGCTGGGACACGGCCTCGAGACCCGCGACGACCCCGAGCTGCGCCGCCGCGCCGGGGTGGTGCAGCGCCAGCGTCAGGGCCTTGCCGATGAGGCTCATTTGAGCCGGAAGAGGCAACGCCGGGTCGACCCGGCCGCCTTGGTCCTGCCTGCCCGGAGCCGGGGTCGCGGCAAGGCTGGCCTCGAGCTGCTCGATCGAAGTGCCGATCCGCGCGGCGACCTGCTCGAGCAGCTTCTGGCGATAGAGCCCGTCACGCACTCTGGCGAGCAGCGGTTTGACGATGGCCGCAAGCCGCGAGCTGCCGTCGGCGTTGGCGAGGTTCACGCGTTGCGCAAGCTGCTCTACGAGAAACTCCGATAACGACTGCGCCCGCGCCAACAGCGCTCCAAACGGCTCCGCGCCGCGCTCGCGCACCAGCGTATCCGGATCGTGACCTTCGGGTAGCAACAGGAACTTGATCTGCTTGCGACCGCCGGCCATCGGCAGCGCCGTCTCGAGCGCGCTCCAAGCTGCGGCTCGGCCGGCGCGATCGCCGTCGAAGCAAAAAACGATGACGTCGGCGAGCCGCGTTAGGATACTCAAGTGCTTGGACGTCGTCGCCGTGCCCAATGTGGCGACGCTCGAGTCGATGCCGTGTTGCGCGAGGCTCGCGACGTCGAGATAGCCCTCGACGACGACGATCTGCTCGAGCCGGCCGCGGGACTGGATGGCCTCATAGAGGCCATAGAGCGCCTTGCCTTTGTGAAACACCGGGGTCTCTGGCGAGTTCAGATACTTGGGCTCGGTCGCATCGAGCACCCGTCCGCCGAAGCCGATGACCCGGCCGCGGGTATCGCGGATGGGGAACATGATGCGATGGCGAAAACGGTCGTACTGGCGGCCTTGGTCGTTGCGAATCACGAGCCCGGCAGCGCGAAGCAAAGCGATGCGCTTGTCGTCGCCCCCGAGGGATTTGAGCAATGCGTCCCAGGCGTCGGTGGCATAACCCATGCCATAACGCGCGGCGGTGGCCCCGTCGATGCCGCGGAGCTTCAAATATTCGATCGCCACCGGGCTTATGCGCAGGTTTCGCCGATAGAGCCGGTCGGCTTCCTGCAAGACGCCGTAGAGCTCCGCGGTGGGATTCGCATCCGTGCCCGTCTCCACGCGCGGCACCTCGACGCCGAGCATCTCGGCGAGCGCCTCCACGGCCTCGGGGAACTCGAGCTTGTCGTATTCCATGAGAAAGCCCAAAGCCGTGCCGTGGGCGCCGCAACCGAAGCAATGATAGAAGCCCTTGCCGGGGCTGACCGTGAACGAGGGCGTTTTCTCGGCGTGGAAGGGGCAGACCGCTTTGTACTCTCGCCCCGCCTGCTTGAGCGACACGCGGCTGCCGACGACCTCAACGATATCGGCGCGTGCAATGAGATCGTCGATGAAGTCTTGCGGTATCCGCATAAGGGCTAGCATAGCAGCGCAGCACGCCGAGCCGGACCCGAGGCTGCGAAGGCTCTAGCGCGCGCTGAGCCTCGCTCGGACGAGGCGGCCGATTTCCCCCATGTCGACGCTGCCGGCCGCGCGCTTCTTGATCTCGGCCATGACCCGCCCCATGTCGCCGGGCGCGGCGGCCGCCGTCGCGGCTATCGCGTCCTCGACCAACGAGGCCATCGCCGCTTCATCGAGTGGCTTGGGAAGATAGCTGCGAATGACCTCGATCTCGGCCGTTTCCTTCGCGACCAGGTCGTTGCGTCCGCCGCGCTCGAACTGCGCGACGGAGTCTTGACGTTGCTTGACCATCTTGTCGAGGATCGCGAGCACACCGGTATCGTCGAGCGTCTCTCGAGTGTCGACCTCGCGCTGCTTGATCGCCGCCATGGCCATGCGCAATACGCCGAGGCGCGCCTTGTCCCCGGATTTGAGCGCAGCCTTGACGTCCTCTTGCAGGCGTGCCTTGACGGAGTCGGTGGTTGCCATTCAGCGTGGCCCCGCAGAGAACCGTGTCAGTAGAGACGCTTGCGTCGCGAAGCCAGCTTCGAATTGCGTTTGAGGTGGCGTTTCACGGCGGCGGCCTTCTTGCGCTTTCGCTCTTGCGTCGGTTTCTCGTAGAATTCGCGGCGACGCAGCTCGGTGAGCACGCCGGCCTTCTCGCAGGCGCGTTTGAAGCGCCGCAATGCGGCATCGAAGTGCTCGCTTTCTCTAACTCGAACGCCCGGCATCGAATCCTCGTGGCAAAAAAAGACAAGCCGGCGAAAGCCGGCATTTAGCCGCGAAATAATAGCCCGCCGGGCGGAGTCGTGTAAAGGCAGGTGGCGTGGTCAAGGTACTGGGCATCGAGACGAGCTGCGACGAGACCGGAGTCGCCGTGTACGCATCCGGCCGCGGCCTGCTTGCTGAGGCGCTCTTCAGCCAGGTCGAGATCCATAAGCCTTTCGGCGGCGTGGTGCCCGAGCTCGCTTCGAGGGACCATGCGGCGCGCCTGGCACCCATGATTCGGGCCGTCGTCGGCGAGGCGCAGATCACGCTCGAGGACCTCGACGCGGTGGCCTACGCGGCGGGCCCGGGCCTCATCGGGGCGTTGATGGTAGGGGCGTCGCTGGGAGCGAGCCTGGCGCTCGCACTCGCGATTCCAGCCGTTCCCGTGCATCACATGGAGGCGCATTTGCTCGCGGCCATGCTCGAGACGCCGAGACCTGAGTTCCCGTTCATTGCGCTGCTGGTCTCGGGAGGGCACACGCAGCTGGTGCGGGTCCGCGGCCATGGTGACTACGAGACCCTGGGCAACACGCTCGACGACGCGGCCGGTGAAGCCTTCGATAAGGTCGCGCGGCTGTTGTCGTTGCCTTATCCCGGCGGGCCCGCGTTGGCCGCGCTGGCCGAGCGCGGTGACGCGGCGGCGTTCGCTTTTCCCCGGCCGCTGAAGAGCCGGGGTCTCGACATGAGCTTCAGCGGGCTCAAGACGGCCGTTAGGCTCGAGCTGGAGAAGCGGCGCGGCGGCGACGGGGTAGCGCCCAGTCCGAGCTTGCACGCCGACGTGGCCGCCTCGTTTCAGGCCGCCGTGGTCGACACGCTGGTGACGAAATGCCTACGCGCGGTCGATGAGACCGGCATCCGCCAGCTGGTGATTGCCGGCGGCGTCGGCGCAAACACGGCCTTGCGCGAGGAGCTTCGGCTGCAGGGAGAGCGGCATGGTATCGTCGTGCACTACCCGCGCCCGGGTCTTTGCACCGATAACGGCGCGATGATCGCGTATGCGGGATGGTGCCGGCTCGGCGACGCCGCGCGGGAGTCGCCACGGATCGTCGCGCGGCCGCGCTGGCCGCTCGACGAGCTTCGTCCCGTCGGTAACGGTTGACGTCAGATGGACAAGATCTTTCTTCGCGAGCTCCAGGTGGAGGCCGTCATCGGCATCTGGGAATGGGAGCGGCGCGTCAAGCAGACCGTCAGCATCGACCTCGAGATGGCGACGGACGCCAGACGTGCTGCGACCGCCGATGCGGTCGACTCGACGCTCAACTATCGCGATGTGGCGAAGCGCGTGGTGGAGCTCGTCGCCGAGTCGGAATTCGAGCTGGTCGAATCCCTGGCCGAGGCCATCGCCCGCGTCGTCGTCAGGGAGTTCGGAGTCGGTTGGATTCGCGTCGCGGTAGCCAAGCCGGGAGCGATACGGGGCTCGCGCACAGTCGGCATCAGCATCGAGCGAACCGGGGAAGATTTCGTTGATTGACGCTTGCGCCGGCAAAGCGCGATGGATCACTCGATTCGGCCTGCTCGGCTTGGGCTTGGCGCTGGCGGCCATCGCGGCTTGCAGCGGCGGCTCGAGCGGCAAGCAGGCGGCGTTCGGCTGCAGCGTCGACGCGCAAAAACAAGCCGTCGCCGATCTCATCCGCGAGTGGTATTTCTTCAACGACGAGCCGGATCAACAGCAGAAATACGTTGCGCTTGATCTCGCCGGCTTCGCTGACGCTGAGGAGCTGCTCGCGTTCCTGCGCTATCGTCCCGAAGAGTTCGACCGGGATTTCAGCTTCTTGACGACCGCCGCCGCGGATCAGCAGTTCTTCGGCGAGGGGCAGTTCGTGGGCTTCGGCTTCGGCTCGAAATTCGCGGACCCGCCGATGAACGCGGACCTTCGGCTGACTCAAGTCTTCGCCGGATCACCGGCCGCCGCCGCGGGGCTCGCGCGCGGCTTTCGCATGCTCGCCGTGGATGGCCGCAGCATCGCAGAGATCAATCAGGCCGAGGGCTTGAGCGCCGCTCTCGGCCCCGACAGCGTCGGCGTCACGCGCACGCTGAGCGTCCGCGATCTCGACGCTGTCGAGCTCGACGTCACGCTCGCGAAGGCGGTCGTAACGATCGACCCGGTGCCGCTCACGGCGATTTTCGACGCCGGCGGCGAGCGCGTGGCCTACCTC
>Ga0302046_10000697_pt1 | contig 32746 bp, 29 predicted proteins | sample RVTome_11_FD_200261 | JGI IMG/M metagenome (GOLD analysis project Ga0302046, IMG submission 200261) | Soil microbial communities from uranium-contaminated site in the Upper Colorado River Basin, Wyoming, United States - RVT147D111 (version 2) ...
TACCGATCGACTGTGTGTACCCATGCCATTGGATGACAAAGAGCAACGCATCCTCGCTGAGATAGAAAAACAGTTCTACGAAGAGGATCCCGAGCTCGCACGCGCCGTCAAGAAGATCGAGATGCCCGCCCGATTCGGAGTCAGGCTGTCGGTCCTCGGAGTGATCATCGGCCTGACGTTGGTGATCGCATACGTGCAGACACTGTGGATCGCCGTCGGAGGCTTCTTTCTCGTGGTTGCCTCGGCGACCTCACTCATCAACGCGTTGCGCCTTCGCGGCTGGCGAGACCAGCCCGTCGAGGTCGACGACGAGATGACCGAATAGCTTCGGTCACCCCACTTCGCGCCGATCTGCGCCCTTCGGCACGAGCCGCTATTCTTCCCGCCCCCATCGGTCGTCTTCTGTTGTCGGGCGGTCGGGCGGAGGACTGCGGGACCCAGCGGCGGGTTCCGAGCCAAGGTTTTTGGAAGGACGTAGTGGAGCAAGCATTCACCGCCGAGCAGGCATGCCGGCTGAGCAACTGCACTCATCATCAGTTGCGTTATTGGGACAAGGTTGGACTTGTGAAACCCTCGGTTCAGCTGACAGGGGGACGTCCCGGGGTGAGAAGGCTGTACTCGTTCCGGGACCTCGTTGCCCTCAAGGTCGTTCGCAGCCTGTTGGACAACGGCATGTCCCTGCAGCGGGTGCGCCGCGCCTGGGACTACCTCCGCAGGGAGGGAGACATGGAGTCGCACCTGTCTGAGGTCAAGTTGGTAACCGATGGGAAGTCCATCTTCAAGGTCAGCAGTGACGAAGGCGAGCTCATGGACGCCTTGCGTGGCGGCCAGCTGGCGTTCTTCGTGGCGATCGGAGACATCGCACGGGAGGTCGAAGAGGACGTCACCAGGTTCGAGCTGGATCGCGACATGTTTCTGACGATGCTCCGACATGTCGAGGACGACGTCAAAGAGGAGCGCCGCGCCTCGGGCTAGGTGCTAGTCCTGCAGCCGACCATCCCGACGCAGTGACCGCGGGCTGAGGGCAGCCTTCATACGAGTTCGGCCGTCATACCTTCGGCTCAGCCACCATTCGACGGCTATCAGGTCTGACTCCTTCGCCTGGCCGGTGCGGCCGCCATAGACGGTCGACGAGTAGCTCAAGGCGATGGGCAGCAGAGCAGAGTCGCGCTCTCGGGCGAATTCGATCGGCGTTTTCGACTCGGGGATCGGCTCGCCCAGATCGGCCAGTCTGTCGACGATCTCGTCCCAGGCGGCGGTGATGTCTCCCTCCCGCACCCTTCTCACCCGACGTCGCCTGCGGATCCGCTTGTAGAGGGGGATCAGCCCGGCGATGGGCACCAAGCCGACCATGAAGATCAACCACCAACGTGGTCCGGTTGCCGACGATGCCGGGTCGCCGGGAAGGAGCTCGGGGTCCTCGACGAAACCCTCACCGGCATCGACGTTGGGAACTCCCGGGGTGGAGAGGGGCACCTCTTCCACGTAGTCCTGCGGGTCGAAACCGGCGGTGAGGCTCTCCGGCTGGAAGATGAAATCCGTCTGATCGGAGCGGGGTGTTGGATCGAATTGCACCCATCCCAGGGGGTCGATCCATGCTTCGACCCATGCGTGAGCGTTGGTGTCTTTGACCGTGATGATGGTGATCTCCTGACCAGTCTCTGCGTTGGTCTGTGTGGTCGCCTCACCCGGGGTGAAGCCCCAGACCACCCGGCTCGGGACGCCGAGCTCACGCAGCAGGACGCCCATGGCGGCGGCAAACTGCTCGCAGTAGCCGATTCGGTAGTTCTCGGAGTTGGGGTCGGTGAGCCAGTTGGTCAAGTCGAGTGCGCTGTGGCCGGTGGAGACCTGGTCGGAATAGATGAACCCTCCTGTCTCCCGGAACCAGGCCTGGAGGAGCCATGCCCGCTCGTAGTCGGAGCTGGAGCCTCGGACCTGGCGAGCTGCCAGGGCGCCGAGTGCGTTGGGGACGTCAGTGGGTAACTCGACGTACCGCCCGAGATCGGACGGTGGCTCGGCGACGACGTCGAGCGTTGCCGGGCCGTGATCGAACTCACCCGCTGCGGCGGCGTTGGCAAATAGATCGGTGAGCTGTCCGTCTGCGCCGGTCGCGAGCACACCGAGGTCGGCTCTGCGGTCGGGCATGACCGACCGCAGTTGATATGTGTCACCCTCGCCGAGGGGTGAGACGGTGACGATGGAGGCGTCTGCCAGGACCTCGAACTCGTTGGGTCGCCTCGGCGTGACGGGGGAGCCGGAGGGGTCGTGAATCTCGGTCGCCATGCCTGCGGTCGGGGCGATCGAGCTACGGAGAGCGTCGATGTGCACTTGCTGGAGGAAGTCGTAGGTGGTCCCCCAATAGGCTCGGGAGTTGGCGACAGTCTGACCCGGTCGATACGGGGAGGTCTCAGAGTTGGACCTCCGCCACTCCACCCCGTTGAAGACGTCGAAGCTCTCCATTCTCCAGTAGATCTCGTTCAGTGGCGGGTGATCCCCGTTGACCGTTGCCTGAAACACGGGTGTGTCACTCCGGCTGATCACCTTTTGCCTGAGATCGACCAGACCGTCGAAACGCACCCCTCCGGCGCCGCCGGCCCCGAAGCCTCCGCCCCGTGATGACCACCACTTGTTGCCGTACTCGGAGAAGACGGTCGAGGCAGTGTTGGCCAGGGCGAGTGAGCCGACGGCCAGCAAGACGACCGTGGTGACGGCGACGCCAACGGTCCGCCGTGCGACCGGCCTCCCTTCGGTGTCTCGAGCTCGACCTGCCTCCTCCTTCCGCTCCATGGCCACCGAGAGGACGGCGAGACCTACCGCGATGACCGACGACCCGAGCCACCCCAACCCGGCCGGGTCCCTATCGAACACCGCGAACTGAAAGTACATGACGAGGGAGGGGAGGAACATCGCCGCATGAGGGCCCCGGGTGCTCCCCCAATTGAACAGGGCCCCGACCGACCACATCACGACCGACAGGATTGCGATGATCCCGGGGAGTGGCGCGACGGGGGGCACTCCGAACTGAATCACATAGCCGGCGGTCTCGAGCTGATTCCCCAGCGCGGCGAACGTCGAGTCGGTGGGGAGGACTCCGTAAGCCAGTGTCTCCGAGACGCTCACTCTCATGGCGACGAGGATGGCTCCCACTGCGAGGACTCCCACCTTCACTGGTGTGTTGCGCAAGACCTGATCCAAGAGCCACCACGCCACGCCACCGAGGAAGGCCGAGACGACGAGTATCAGTTGCCACCTCGATTCACTCGGACCTGCGTCGAGCAGCCTTCCCAGGCGGACGATCGCCAACAGCAGTGTGAAGATGCCGGCTAGCTGGCCGATGCGTCGTCCCACGCCTCTCCAATCGACAAGAGCCACCCTTCCGCCCACTGCTCGTTGGGTGCGACAGTGATGGTCGTCACCCCGAGACGATGGAATCCGGTGAGTGTCTGTGGGGTCGTGCTGGAGACCCCCAACAGGATGGTGGTCGGGTAGTCGCCTGCCAGCAGCTGTTTGACGTTGATCAGGGCCCGGTCGGCGGTCCCGGTGACGATGACCAGAGCTCCGCCTCCTCCTTTGTGACGTATGTGGCCGGCCACAGCTTGCATGTCGACCGCTGGGTTGGGCTGGACAAGGGCAAGCCGCTCCATGGCGGCCCCGTACTTGGTGGCGTCGATCGACTGGGGGTCACCGGCCCACAGATCGGCGTCGAACCCGGATTTGACGAGATGGGTGATGACGCTGGCTGCACCGGACACGGCGGTTTCGAATGCATCGGACGACTCGTAGACCTCCGGTCTCACGTCGAGCAGCACCAACGCACGTGACTGCCAGGGTGTCTCCAGCTGGCGAATCATCAGCTCATCGGTCTTGGCCGACGATGGCCAGTGGATTCGGCGGAGGTCATCGCCCCTCTGGTATTCGCGCAGGGTGAAGAAGTCTTCGCCACCCCGCTGGGAGTGCTCCGGCCGGGCAGCGGCCATTGAAGGGTCCTGGCCCCTGATCGTCGGGAAGCCACTCAGCTTCTCCACGGTGGGGTAGACGATGAGTTGGTCCACCGGCCCCTCCGGGACACTGACTTCGGCGAAGCCGAGGGGGTCGGCCGCGACGATCCGGGATGGGCCGACCCGATAGACCCCACGCGGGCGGCAGACGACTCGGTAGCTGGCCGTGGCCATCGAACCTGGTGCAATGGTCGCCACTTCGAAGGTCGCAGTGCCCAGTGTCTCCACTTCGTCGACGATCGAGAGGTTGCGGGCAGTGCGCCGTGACGGGTTGGCCAGCCTCATGGTCACCTGAATCGTGTCGCCGTTGTGCACTGCGGTGGTGCCGAGACGACGCCCGACTTGCAGTTCGGGCGTGTGGAGCCGGGTGTAGGCGAGGGCAACGCCGAGGCCGGCCACGAGGAATGCACCCGCCATCAACAGCTCCTCGTCGCCCAGGATGTACCACAGCAGAGTCAGCGCGAGGCCGGCACCCAACAGCGCCCAGCCTCGAGTGGTTGGCATCAGGTGGCGATCCGCGATGTCGTCCCGGGCACGCGGACCCGTCCCATGACGTCCTCGATGATGGTGCCGACGGTCTCGCCTCTCATCTGCGCTTCGGGCCGGAGGGCGAGTCGATGCTCGAGGACGGGGGCGGCGAGCTCCTTGATGTCATCGGGCATCACGTAGTCCCGGCCCCTCGAGGCTGCCCTGCTTCGCGATATCCGCTGGAGGAACAGAGCCGAGCGTGGTGAGGCACCCAACATCACGTCTGGATGGAGCCGGGTTCCCTCGATGAGATCGACGATGTAGTTCTTGACCGATGCCGAGACGGCGACCTGCCGAGCGATGTCGATCATGTCACCCACATCATGTACGGAGGCCACCGCACCCAGGTCGAAGAAGGTCGAGCGGACCCCATGCGTGTCCAGCATCTCCAGCTCCTTGTCGCGACTGGGGTAGCCGATGACGACCCGCATCATGAACCGATCGAGCTGAGCTTCGGGCAATGGATAGGTGCCTTCGTGCTCGAGGGGGTTCTGCGTGGCGATCACCATGAACGGCGGCTCGAGGACCCGGGTCACGCCATCCGAGGTCACCTGGCGCTCTTCCATTGCCTCCAGCAGCGCAGACTGCGTCTTGGGGCTCGCCCGATTGATCTCGTCACCGACGACGATGTTGGCGAAGATCGGCCCTGGCTTGAAGTCGAACTGGCCGGCGTTGCGGTCCCACACCGATACTCCCGTCACATCCGAGGGGAGAAGGTCCGGGGTGAATTGCACCCGATGGAACTCACCATCGATCGATCTGGCTAGTGACTTGGCCAGTTGGGTCTTCCCCACCCCGGGCACGTCCTCGATGAGGACATGACCCTCGGACACCATGGCGAGGACGGTCAGTTCGATGACTTCTCGCTTACCCTGGATGACGGTCTCGACATTGGTGACGATTCGCTTGAAACGCTCGCCAAAGACGTCGATCAGTTGCGAAGTTGGTTCGGCCAAACGAGTGGTTCCTCCGTCAGCGAGATCGCCAACTCTAACGATGAAATCTGGCTGTGTGGCTGTACCATGACGGGTGCTGGCGGGTGTGAACCCGAGGACTGCGGAGGTCGATTGTGGTGTTGGAGCGCGGCGTTTTGTGGGCTCTGGTGAAGAGACCTGCGCTCTTGGTGGAGGCGATACGGGCAAGGTGGGCGATGCGGCGAATCGGTGGAGTGGGGATGGGACCTTCGTATTCGAGATGGCGCATTTTGACCGCATACGGTGACGATTCGGGTGCCATGAGTGGTCAGGATCTGCTTAACTATCTGTCGTGGCGTAGGGAAATGCGTCTTATACGCAAGTGGGAGCGGGTGTAGTGGTGTCGAGTCTGTTGAGTCGGCTCGAGGATATTCCTGGGGTGGCTTCAGTCGTCGTCGATCTCGAGGGGTTCGGACGGGGGATAGACGTCCGTCTCCAGCCGGGCGCCGACGAGATCGCGGTCATGGAGCAGATGCATGCGCTGCTCGCCGCATATGGTGTCCGTAGCGACCGTCAGCCGGAGGTCAAGGTGGGCAGGGCCCGGCCCGCGCCGGTTCCGGGTGTTGCAGTCCGAATCACCCCGGCGGAGCGTGGGGCCAGGATCGAAGTCGCCACCAAATCGGTCCGCTCGTTTCGCGTCGTCGCCGCCACGCCGATCTCGGTTGCCCAGGGCCTCGCCGATGCCTGGTGCCAGGTCGTGGGGAGGATCCCACTCGAGATCGTGGACGTCTCGGTGGACAGTGATGGCCGGCTGACCGTGGTGGCATCGGATGGCGAGAACGAGACAAGGGGAGTGGGCCAGGTCGCCGACGGATGGCGCAACGCATTGACCAGGGCAGTCGCCGGGGTCATCGGCGAGGTGACCGAAGAGAAGGAAGCCGCCGTCTCCTTCTGAGGTCGGCTTTTTGATCCGATCATGCCCGGCCACCTATTAGCCTCGTCCCGGTAGGCCTGGATATGACCAGAGCTCTTGTACTGAACGCCAGCTATGAGCCACTGTCTGTCGTCAGCGAGAGACGGGCGGTCATACTCGTCCTCAATCGCAAAGCCACGATGGTCGTCGGCCGCGAGGAGAGCTGGTCGTCGGAGTTCACCACCATCGAGCTGCCCTCCGTCGTGCGGTTGAACCGCTATGTCAAAGTGCCCTATCGGAGAGCCGTCCCGGTGACCCGTCGCGCCGTGTTCGGGCGGGACGGGCACATCTGTCAGTACTGCGGTGGCCCCGCCGAGTCCCTCGACCATGTTCAGCCACGATCGAAGGGCGGCGACCACAGTTGGGAGAACGTGGTGGCCTGCTGTCGCCCGTGCAACGTGCGCAAGGGAAACCGCACCCCCGCCGAGAGTGGATTGAGTCTTCGCACGAAACCCGGCCCGCCTCGTCGTTTCGCCTGGATCTATGCGTCGACCGGCTTCCAGGTGGACCCGGCCTGGGATCCTTATCTGCGTCATACCGCGTAATGAGTATTGGGTATTGGGTAGGGGGTACCTCCACGAGCGGCGTTCGCTACCCCCCGCCTCCTCGCTGACGCTCAGCGGGTGACTCATCGTCGAACCTGCACCGGGGCGCGCCTGCCGATGCCCGATGCAGGCTGTCAATGTGAGGGGGGACGACCCCCCTCCGCTCACTGCGTTCGCTACCCCCCGCCTCCTCGCTGACGCTCGGAGGGGTGATGTGATACGGCGACCGGCGTCTGTGTCATATGCGGGGGACGATCCCCTCCGCTCACTGCGTTCGCTACCCCCCGCCTCCTCGCTAACGCTCGGAGGGCGGCCGCCATAGTCTCAGTGGGCCGAAAGGGTTGACAAGTGGGGGGAAGTGGGTCATAGTGGCGGACACACCCAAGGCAAGGTGGGTGACAGGAACTGTGATGAACGGAGATGACCAGAAGTGTTCCTCGGTGAGTACTTCCACAGCCTCGATGGGAAGGGCCGAGTGGTCATGCCCTCCTCTTTTCGCCGTCGTCTCGAAGACGGTTGTGTCATCACCAAGGGACAGGACGGCCAGCTCGTCATCTTCCCGGCCGAAGAGTTCCAGCAGAAGGCGACCGAGGTGATCGAGCGCCCCCAGGACCGGGCCGGGCGGCAGTTCTCCCGGACTCTGTTCGGCGGTGCCGACCTGCAGACCCCCGACAAGTCCGGCCGCGTCCTGGTCAAAGAGGACCTGCGCATGTTTGGGGGTCTCGACCCCAGCACCGAGATCGCCGTCCTCGGTGTCTTCGATCACATCGAGCTGTGGGAGAAGGACCGCTACCTCACCGAGAGAGCCTCGGGGGACGAGCGCTACCGCGAAGAGGAGGACTGAACCGAACCGATCACCGATGGTCTGGGCTCATTGCGAGCCTCCCGGATCCAATTAGAAGGCCCCTGACTCCGCCCGCCTCTAGTTGGTACCAGCGCCCGGGGGGCTCGCAATGGACCAGGACCGGAAAGTAGAGGAATACCACCAGCCGGTCCTGGTGGATGAAGTCGTCGAGTTGCTGGCACCGGCGCTGCCGGGAGTGGTCGTAGACGCCACTTTCGGCGGCGGTGGCCACACCAGACGGATATTGGATGAGTTCGGAGAAGACGTGACGATGATTGCAATGGATCGCGACCCCGAGGCGGTGGCCAACGCCACCGGGCTCCCGGCAACCGTGGTCCAGGGCAATTTCTCCGAGCTCGAAGAGACCGTGCGCTCCATCACCGGAGAGGGCGTGGTCGGAGTCCTCTTCGATCTGGGCGTCTCCTCGCATCAGCTCGACGAGGCCACTCGCGGGTTCTCATATCGAAGCGACGGGCCACTCGACATGCGAATGGGCCCGGATGCGGCAGAGAGCGCCGACGACATCGTCAATCACTACGACCTGAACGAGTTGACCCGTGTCATCCGGGTCTACGGGGAGGAGCCCCTTGCCCGCCAGATAGCCAAGGCGATCGTTCGATCCCGACCCATCGAGTCCACTGCCATGCTGTCCACCGTCATCGCCGATGCGATGCCAGCGGCCCGGCGTCGGGCAGGCCACCCTGCCCGACGCACCTTTCAGGCCATCCGGATCGCGGTGAATGCCGAGCTCGACGCGGTCGCGTCGGGTGTGTCGCAGGCAGTCGATCTGGTGAGCCCCGGCGGCAGGGTCGTCGCCATCTCCTACCACTCGTTGGAGGACCGCATCGTGAAGCGTGAGTTCGCCAGACGTGCCAGGGGCTGCACATGCCCGCCGGATCTGCCCGAGTGTGGGTGTGGCAACGCCGTGGAGGTGAGAATCCTCACCCGCAAGCCGATACGGGCCAGCAGTGCCGAGATCGAGCGGAACAACCGGGCAAGGTCAGCCGTCCTCAGGGCTGTGGAGAAGGTCGCATGACCGCGGTCCCGGTACCACGCTCTTCGAGCCGTGAGAGGCTTCGCATCCTCAAGGGACGGCGCATAAGACGCCCGTCCCTGGCCCCTTGGATGATCATGGTTCTGCTCGCCGTGGTCGCCTTCCTGGGTCTCGGCTTCGCTCGCACCAGCCTCGACAGCTCCGCTTTCGACCTCGCCGAGCTCAACAAGGCGATCAATGAGCAGGCTGCGATCAACCAGCAGCTGAAACTCGATCTGGCTCGGCTGGAGAACCCGGCTCGGATCGCACCCCTGGCAGAGGAACTCGGACTGGTCCTTCCGGAGAAAACCAATCAGCTCCTGGTCGATCTGGACGTGCCGGCTCCGTTGGTGGCACAGACCGAAGACGGAGCAAATCAATGACTTCCCGTTTACGCGCTGGGACCGGGTTGATCTGCGGGGCACCGCCCCTCCGGACGACCTGCCGGAGAGGCCTTGCCCATGACCGCGAATAGCCGTCACACATTCGACCCCGCGCGGATGCGGATGGCGCTCATCGGCTTCGTCGTCGTCGCCGCCTGGCTCGGCATGGGCTACCGGCTCTTCGAGATCCAGGTGGTGCGGGCCCCCGAGCTGGCCGAAGAGGGCTTGAGTGTCCGTCTCGTAGAACGGGAGATGGCCCCACAGCGAGGGAAGATCTTCGATCGCAACATGAACGTCCTGGCGATGACGGTGGAGTCTCAAAGCCTGTTCGCGGTGCCCGATCAGGTCGACGAGCCCCTTTACGTCGCCCAACAGGTGGGTGGGCTGTTGGGGGTCGACGCCGACATCTTGTACGAGCGTCTCACCAGCGATCGAGACTTCGTCTACCTGAAGAGGCAGGTGGAAGGTGTGCTGGCCGAGGAAGTGTTGGGGCTCGGGCTGACGGGGGTCTTCTCCCACCCCGAACCGAGCCGCGTGTACCCGGCGGGGCCGGTGGCTGCCCACGTCACGGGCTTCGTGAACATCGACGGTGACGGTGTCGATGGGATTGAGCTCGTCTACGACGAGGAGCTGCGCGGTGTCCCGGGGATGGCCGTCTACGAACGGGATCCTGCAGGGAGGGTGATCCCACAGGGCAACTCCAACATCGTCCCGGCGATACCCGGGATCGACCTCGTGACCACGATCGACCTGCCGCTGAACTACCAGGCGCAGGAGGCGTGTGTGCGTGCCGTGGAGCGGACCCAAGCAGCCTCGTGCTGGGCCGTCGTCCTCCATGTGCCGACAGGCGAGGTCCTCGCTATGGCCGGGGCACCCGTTTTCGATCCTCAAACCCGCCAGACGGTCGATCCGTCATGTGATGACGCCGACGACCCGGCTACGTGCCGTCTCTTCCGCAATTTCGTCGTCCGGGGCATTTTCGAACCTGGGTCGACCCAGAAGATGATCACGGTGGCGGCAGCGTTGGAGGAGAGAAAAGTCCAGGTCGGGACTCTGATCGAGGACGTCGACGACGAATACGAACTTCTGCCGGACGCCTGTCGTTCAGGTGACGACGATGTCCACGGTTGCTATCGCGACTTCACCGAGCACGAGACGGCTGACATGACGGTCAGCGAGATATTCACCAGATCATCCAACATCGGGACGATCAGGATCGCCGAGAAGCTCGGTGAGCGCAGCCTGATCGACTACATCAAGGCGTTCGGGCTGGGGGAGAAGACGGGAATCGACTACACGGTCGAAGCAGAGGGGATCTTGCGCTTCGACGCCGGCTGTCAGACATGCTGGGCGTCAGCCGCCATCGGTTACTCGGTTGCCGCCACCCCGCTGCAGATGGCCGCCGCATACGCGGCTATCGGCAACGACGGAGTCTGGAACACCCCGCACATCGTCCGGTCCAAGATCGATGCCGAAGGTGAGACCGAGGTCGCAGCGATGGAGAGTAATCGGGTGGTGTCGGAGGGGACGGCGTTTCTCATGCGCCAGCTGCTTGCCTCGGTCGTCGAAAACGGGACCGGGGACAACGCCAGTGTGCCCGGCTACCGCGTGGGTGGGAAGACCGGGACTGCCAACAAACTGGGTGACGATGGGCGATACACCGACCTGACCAACGCATCGTTCGTGGGAATGGCCCCGATCGACGATCCGCAGGTCGTCATCGCCGTGGTCATCGACTCACCCTCCTTCGAATTTCGTACCGGTGGATTGGCGGCAGCACCCGTGTTCGCCGAGATCATGGAACACGCCCTCCACAGCCTCGGTGTGAGCCCCGATGGGACCCAGGGCTAAAACGCTCGACGAGCTGGCACCCCTCGTGGCAGGCGAGGTCGTCGGTGATGGCGCCATCATGGTGAGCGACGTCACCCATGACTCCCGGCAGGTGGCAGAGCGCGCTCTCTACGTGGCGATCATGGGTGCCTCAAGCGACGGCCATCTCTACGTCGACGAGGCGGTGTCAAGGGGGGCAGCGGCAGTCTGTGTGACGACCCCGGTCACCACCCGGGTTCCTCAGTTGCTGGTGCATGACACCAGGGCGGCGCTCGGCCCGCTCAGCGACTCGGTTCACGGCTCACCGTCCAGAGCGTTGAAGGTCATCGGTGTAACCGGGACCAACGGGAAGACGACGGTGACTCACTACTGCGAGTCCATCGCCACCTCGGCAGGCGTGCCTGTGGGGCTGATCGGAACGATCGAGACACGTATCGATGGGGTGGCCGTGGCATCGACCCGACACACGACTCCGGAGGCCAGCGACTTCCAACGCCTCCTGGCCACCATGAGGGACCGCGGGGTGACCCTGGTGGCGGCTGAGGTGTCGTCCCATGCCCTCGCCTTCGGAAGAGTCTCCGCGACCAGATTCGAGGTGGCTGCGTTCACCAACCTCTCTCAGGATCACCTCGACTTCCACGGCGACATGTCGTCGTATCGCGCCGCGAAGCAGTTGTTGTTCACCGATTACGAGATTGGCACCGCCGTCATCAACATCGACGACGCGACTGGAGCCGAGATCGCAGCCACGCGAGACGCTGATCAGGTAACGGTAGGCAGAGGTGGAGACGTGGACTTCTCGAACGTCGTCACCACCGAGGGCGGGTCGTCCTTCTCGATGACGACTCCGTGGGGCGCGGCCGACCTAGCCGCCCCGGTCCTCGGTGCGTTCAACGTATCCAACTTGATGGTCGCGGCGGCGTGCTGCATGGCGGCCGGCATCCCCTTCGAAGACGTCACTGCCGGTATGCGAGAGGTGAGGCCGGTACCTGGCCGATTCGAGCTCGTGCAGGGCGATCAGCCGTACACCGTCGTAGTCGACTACGCCCACACTCCAGATGGGATCACCGCGGCTGTCGAGACCGCCCGGCAGCTGAGCCCGGGCAAGGTGATAGGTCTGGTAGGAGCGGGGGGCGACCGGGACCACGCCAAACGACCTCAGATGGGCGCTGCCATCTCCTCGGCTGACGTGGTGGTCATCACCAGCGACAACCCGCGGTCTGAGGACCCCGGGACGATCGTCGACCAGGTGGTGTCCGGGGTGGTGACCGACAACGAGCTGATCGTCGAGGTGGACCGGAGGAAGGCGATCGAGGCCGCTCTCGGCTCCGCCGGTCCCGGGGACATCGTCCTCGTCCTGGGGCGGGGTCATGAGCCCTATCAGGCGGTCGGAAACCAGATGGTGCCATTCAACGATCGAGAGGTCGTGATGGACCTCCTCGGCATATCTGAGAGGTCCGCGGATTCGGGGCCGGTATCGGGGAGCATGTTCTCGTGATTGCCCTCTTGGTCGCCGCCGCCCTCGGTCTGATCATTTCGATCTTCGGCACTCCCTACGCCATACGCGCCCTGCGCAGACGCGAGATCGGCCAGTTCATCCAGGAGGACATCGAGGGCCAGCACGGTCACAAGAGGGGGACTCCCACGATGGGGGGCGTGGTGTTCGTCGGCGCCGCCGTGATTGGGTGGTTGCTGGCACACGTCAGGGTGTGGGGGCTTGACACCGGATTCACGTTCGAGATGAGACCCTTCGGGCCGGGCGGCTGGCTCGCGGTTCTCGCCCTGGTCGGCATGGCAGTCGTTGGCCTGGCGGACGATTGGATCAAGTACACGCGGAGGCGAAGCCTGGGCCTCTCCAAGGTGGCCAAATTCGGTGGCCAGATGGGCATCGCCGCCCTGTTCGCCTGGGGCGCCTCCGAGGCCGGAATCGTCACCGAGATCTCTTTCGTACGGCCTCTGGGCATCGACTTGGGTGTCTTTTTCGTGGTTTGGGTCCTGCTGATGCTCACCGGTGCCGCCAACGGGGTGAACCTGGCCGATGGCATGGACGGGCTCGCCGGGGGGGCTTCGGCCCTGGTCATCGGGGCCTACACGATCATCTCGTTCTGGCAGTTCCGCAACGAGACGATCTATGACGCGGTATCCCCACTCGAGCTGGCCATGGTCTCGGCTGCCATGTTCGGCGCCCTGCTCGGATTTCTCTGGTGGAACGCGCCCCCCGCCAAGATCTTCATGGGTGATGTGGGGAGCCAGGGAATCGGCGGTCTGCTCGCCGCCTTGGCGCTCCTCACCAACACGCATCTGCTGCTTGCGCTCCTCGGGGCGATCTTCGTGGCTGAGACGGTGTCGGTGATCGTCCAGGTGGCGAGTTTCAAGTCAACCGGCCGGCGGGTCTTCCGGATGACGCCGATCCACTTCCACTTCGACCTCGAAGGATGGCCCGAGACGACCATCGTCATCCGATTCTGGATCCTCACCGGCATGGGTGTGGCGCTCGGCCTTGGGTTCTTCTATGCAGACTTTCTTCGGCTCGAAGGCCTGTTTTGAGCCGGGTCCTGGTACTAGGGGCTGGTGTCTCGGGGCTGGCGGCCGCACGCCTGGCGCTCAGGCGGGGGATGACCGCGACGATATTCGACGAAAGGCCCACGGCGACGATCGAGCCTGGCGTCGGCCTCGCCACCGGAGGTTGGGACCCGATTCTCCTCAACGGCATCGACTTGGTCGTCGCCAGCCCTGGATTCAGCGAGCGGTCGACTCCGATCGTGGACTCCCTCGAGGCCGGCATGCCCATATTGAGTGAGGTCGAGTTTGCCTGGCGCCATCTGCACAGCCCGGTGGCTGCCATCACCGGGACCAATGGCAAGACGTCGGTGACCGAGGCAGCTGCAGCGATGTTGGACGCTTCCGGGTTGGATGCGCCGGCCACCGGCAACATCGGGGCACCGCTTTCCGACTTCACCGACGACGTCTACGACGCGCTGGTGGTGGAGGTGTCCAGCTTTCAGCTTCGCTTCGTCGAGCAGTTCCACCCGACAGCGGCCGCTATCACGAATGTCGCCGTCGACCATCTCGACTGGCACGGCTCGGCCTATGCCTACCGCGACGCCAAGGCGCGGATCTACCTGAATCAGACCTCGACTGACCTCTTGGCGTACGACGCCGACGACGAAGGCGCCGTCTCCCTGGCAAGCGGTGCGGTCTCGGAGAAACACCCCGTCTCGGGTACGACGGTTCCTGACGGGGGGTCCGGCTATGACGGGCGCAACCTCGTGATCGGGGACGTGGTCATCGATGCGTCCGAGTTGACTTCTGACGACCCGACACATCTGGTGAACCTCGCCGGGGCCGGTGTTCTAGCAATCCGAATGGGGGCAACACCCGACGGTGTCGTCACCGGGGCCATCGGGTATCGCCCCGGGGCCCATCGACGCTCGGTGTTGACACGATCCGACGGTGTCACCTGGGTCGACGACTCCAAGGCGACCAACCCGCATGCCGCATTGGCGTCGGTTCGGGCACACGAGAGTGTCATCCTCATCGCCGGAGGCCTGGCCAAGGGCATCGACCTCTCTCCCATGGCCGAGGAGCTCAACGTGAGGCTGCTCATTGGAATCGGCGAGGCCGGCCCGGCCCTGGTCGAGCAGGCAGGCGATCGCGGAAGGCTGGCGGGGACGTTGGAGATCGCGGTCGAAGTCGCCGCCAATGCGGCCGAGCCCGGGGATACCGTCTTGCTCGCACCCGGATGTGCCTCATTCGATCAGTTCAGCTCGTATGCGGCGAGAGGCGAACGGTTCGCCGATCTCGTCCGGGAGAGATTGGGAGTTGGCAGGTGACCGCCAATGTGACATCTCTGGCCAAGGTCCGCGAAGCGGCACGCAACACGCTCGCCAGGCAGAAAACGAACGATCGGGCCACCACCACGCTGCTGGTCCTGGTCGTTGTCCTGGTGGTTGTCGGCCTGGGCGTCACGATGTCGGCGTCGTCTGCCGTGGCCCTCCAAACGACTGGCAACGCCGACCAGTACCACTTCCTGAAACGACAGCTCGTCGGTGTGGGTCTCGGCACACTCGCCCTCTTGCTGGCCTCGAGGATTCCTTACAGGATCTATCGGAAGCTGGCCATCCCGTTCTTTCTCGTTTCGATCGTCCTGCTGGTGATGGTCGAGATCCGGGGAATAACTCAGAACGGGGCCACTCGCTGGCTGGCAATCCCCGGGCTGACGTCGTTCCAACCTTCGGAGTTGGCCAAGGTGTCGGTCGTATTCGTCCTCGCCTACCTCCTCGAGAAGAAATTCAAGCTGCTGAATCACTTCGGCCACTTCCTCGTACCGGTCCTGGCCACTGTGGGATTGGTAGGGGCGCTGGTCATAAGACAGCCCGATCTGGGAACTCTCATCATCATCGGGGCCGCCGCGATGGCGGTGATCGTCGCCAGTGACACGCCGATGAAGTTCGTGATGCTGTTGGGGGTGGTGGCGATTCTCGCCGCCTCCTACATGGCCTTCGACGCCGACTATCGGGTGAGCCGGTTGACGGGTTTCCTCGACCCTTATGCCGATCCCCGTGGGGAGGGGTACCAGCTCATCCAGGGTTACCACGCACTGGGGAACGGGGGCATCTTCGGGGTGGGTCTCGGGGCATCACGCGCCCGTTGGTTCTATCTCCCCAACGCCCACACCGACTTCATCTACGCGATCATCGGTGAGGAGACCGGTCTCATCGGCGGTCTGACGGTCATCGGCCTCTTCATCGCCCTCGCCATCGCCGGATGGGTGGTCGCCGCCAGGGCGCCCGACCGCTTTGGCCGCATGGTCGCCACCGGCTTGACGGTCTGGCTGTCCTTCCAGGCGTTGGTCAACATCGGCGGTGTGTTGGGGGTCGTCCCCATCACCGGCATCGCCCTGCCCTTCGTGTCTTACGGGTCAACGGCGTTGGCCGTCTCGATGGGCGCCGTGGGCATTCTGGTGAACATCGCCCAGGCGGGCCGAGATCCCAGGCCATGACCTTCATGATCGCCGCGGCGGGTACGGGCGGCCATGTCTTCCCTGGGCTGGCGATCGGCGAGGCCCTCCTGGAGCTCGGAGTCGATCGCGACGACATTTCATACGTTGGTGGTTCGAGGCTGGAAGCCGACGTCTATCCCGGCCGCGGGTTTCATTTCCTCCAGGTGGAGCTGGCCGGTCTGCGCCGCTCTCTGACACCGCAGAATCTCCGGCTGCCCCAGATGGTCTTCGCCGCCCGTAAGAAGATCGTCTCCGAGATGCGGGCCCGGAGCATCCGGGTGATGTTGGGAATGGGCGGGTACGTGACGATTCCGGCGGGCCTGGCGGCGCGACGGGCTGGGGTCGTGTTCTTCAACGCAGAGCAGAACGCCGAGGCCGGGCTGGCCAACCGGGTCGCCCGGCGATGGGCGGCCAGGACGTTCGTCTCCTTCCCGAACACCGGGGGCATCCCCGACGGAGAGTGGGTGGGCAACCCGGTTCGACGCATGTTCTGGGACTTTCATCGTCGGTCCCTCCTCGCAGAGGCGAGGCGACACTTCGAAGTCACCGAGGAGTCTCCAGTGGTGGGTGTCTTCGGCGGCTCGCTTGGCGCGGGTGCCATCAACGACGCGGTCTACGAGCTGGCCACCACGTGGGATGGGCCGGACATGACGATCCTCCACTTGACCGGTCCCGACCATCTGGAGACGATGCTGCAATCCGAGCCGGCGAGGGGAGTGGTGTGGCGTCGTATCGGGTTCACCGATCGAATGGATCTGTTCTATGCGCTGTCCGATCTCGTCGTCGCCCGTGCCGGCGGGGCGGTGGCGGAGCTGACCGCCACGGCGACGCCGGCGGTCCTCGTCCCCGGCCGATTCGGCTCTACCGGCCACCAAGAGGGGAATGCTCGGTTCCTCGAGCGCGCCGGGGCCGCTGTCGTGGTGATGGAAGACGAGATCGCCCAACTGGGCAGCGTGGTATCGAACCTGGTCGCGTCGCCCGAGATACTCGGGGAGATGCGGGCCGCATCCACGTCGAAATCGAAGCCAAAGGCCGCCCTTACCATCGCCCGGACGATGATCGAGGCGTGCCAGTGAGCATCCCCGAGGGACGCATACACCTGGTGGGCGCGGGCGGGGCGGGCATGAGCGCCCTGGCAAAGGTGCTCATCGGCCGCGGGCACACCATCTCGGGCTCGGATCTCCGTAGTGGAGCTGCCCTCGAAGCCCTGGCAGACCTGGGTGTCGACACCTACACGGGACACCACCCCGATGCGGTGGACGGAGCTTCGCTCGTGGTGGCGTCGTCAGCCGTCCCTGACTACGACGAGGAGCTGGAAGCGGCTCGGGCGAAGGGGATCACGGTCTGGAGGCGGCCCGACCTGTTGGAAGCGTTGACCTCGGGGATCCCGACGATCGCGGCCACGGGCACCCACGGGAAGACCACAACCACCGCGATGTTGGTGACCTCGCTGCGAGTGATGGGCGAAGACCCGTCGTTCGTGATTGGTGGCGATCTCATCGATCTCGCCACCAATGGCCATCAGGGGACAGCGGACCTCATGGTCCTGGAGGCCGACGAGGCCTTCAGGACGTTCGAGAGCCTTCATCTCAGCGGGCTAGTCGTAACCAATGTCGAACACGAGCACGTCGACCACTTCGGGACCGTCGACGAGTTGCTCGACAGTTTCGTCATGGTCGCCGGCCGTGTGGATGGCCCGGTGCTCTGCTGCGCCGACGACGAGGGGGCGCGCATGGTGGCCGAGCGGACCGGATCCCTGACATATGGATTCACCGGCGGAGCCGACTGGAAGATGTCCCAGTGGAGTGCCGGATCCGGGGGCATCGCCTACACCCTCACCGGTCCCGCCGGATCGGCCCGGGTGTCGCTCGCCCAGCCAGGACGTCATGTCGGCTCGAACTCTGCGGGAGCCCTGGCCCTTCTCGCCGAGTTGGGCCGCGACCTCGACCGTGCCGCCGCGGCGATATCCCACTTTCGAGGAGTGGGGCGCCGTTGGGAGCACCGGGGCACCGTCGCCGGGGTGATCCTCTACGACGACTATGCCCATCATCCGACCGAGGTGGTCGCAGTGCTCGATGCCGCCGAGGGGTTTGCCCCCGGGCGCGTCTGGGCGGTATTCCAGCCTCACCTCTACAGCCGGACCGAGCGATTCTCCGATGAATTCGGAGCGGCACTCGCCAAGGCTGACGTGAGCGTCGTCACCGATGTCTTCGCCGCTCGGGAGGAGCCAGTGCCGGGGATCACCGGCGAACTGGTGGCAGAGGCGGCCCGCACCGCAGGTGGCGTCACCCACTATGTGCCGCACCGAACCGACCTGGCCGCCTTCCTGGCCCCACAATTGGAGTCGGGCGACCTGGTGATCAGCATGGGTGCGGGAGACATAACGCTGCTTCACAACGAGCTGGCCCCCCTTCTCGCCGCCCGCAGATGAGCGCCGAAGACCTCATAGCCAAGGGACTCGTCGTCACTGACGTTCCCCTCGGGCCCCTGACCACCTACAAGGCTGGAGGACCGGCGCGCTTCTACGCCCAGATCGACTCGGAGGAGGTGCTCAATGAGGTCGTCGAATCGGGCGTGGCCCGAGAGGTGCCGGTGCTCGTGCTCGGACGGGGATCGAACCTCGTGGTTGCCGATCAGGGCTTCGACGGTCTCGTCATCCATCTCGGCGGAGACTTCACCCACACCGGGATCGAAGAGACCACCGTGACCGCGGGTGCCGCGGCACCGCTGCCGAAGTTGGCCCGTGCCACTGTCGAGTCGGGCCTGGTGGGTCTGGAGTTCTTCGTGGGTGTCCCCGGTTCGGTGGGAGGTGCGGTACGCCAGAACGCCGGTTGTTTCGGCGTGGAGGTGGTCGACCGCATGATCTCGGCCGAGGTCGTCGATCTGGCCACAGGTGAGCGGAGCAGACGAGACGCCGGCTCCCTGGAGCTCACCTACAGGCATTCCAATCTCACTCCGGCCCAGCTCGTGGTGTCGGCCAGCTTCGCCACGGAGCCGGGGGATGAGGCGAGGGGAAAGGAGCTGATGCGGGAGATCACCCGCTGGCGAAAGGAGCATCAGCCGGGCGGGACCTTCAACGCGGGCAGCGTGTTCAAGAACCCCGACCACATCGCGGCGGGTGAACTGATCGATTCCTTGGGTCTCAAAGGTCTTCGAGTGGGCGGTGTCGCCGTGTCCGACAAGCACGCCAACTTCTTCGTGGCCGATCCCGATGCATCGTCTCGTGACATCCGCGAGCTCGTAGAGGTAGTGAAAGCCACCGTTGCCGAGCGCACCGGGACCATCCTGGAGCTCGAAATTCAGCTCATCGGATTCGATACATGACCATCGACCCAAGACTCAAGGACCGGCGCCGCGAGGTTGCAGAGCACAATGCTCAGCGCAACGTCGGCCGCCTTCTCAGGTTCCTGATGGCTGGGGTGGCGATCGCCGCCGCGGTCTGGTTGGTGTTCTCCCCCTGGATGAGTATTTCCCGGGTCGAGATCACCGGGATTCTCCAGAGTGGCGCAAACAGCGTGCTGGCCGATCATCGTGTCGTCGCCGGCACTCCCATGATCCAGATGCGGCCGTCGACTGTCGAACATGCACTGTTGTCGGACGCCTGGATCGCCTCGGCTGACGTGACCCTCGATTGGCCCAACCGGGTCGTGGTCGAGATCGAGGAGCGATCACCGCTGGTGTGGACTCAGACCGCCGATGGGTGGACCCGCCGAGCCGTCGACGGGGTGGCCCTGCCCTCGGAGCCGACGCCAACCGATGACATGGGCCAGATACTGATGCCGGGGCTCACCACACCGGAGGCCGACGAGTCGATGCTCGGTGCCCTCGCCTTCTATTCGGCACTCGATACGAGACTGCACCCGGGTTCCCAGGTGTATCTGCACGAGGGCGAGCTGTGGGCCACGGTGGCGGGATACCAGGTGCGGTTGGGCAGAGGGGTGGAGATGCCTCAGAAGGCACTCAGCCTGGCCGCTCTGATCGCCGAAGGCCTCGACCGGAACGCCGTCGTGATCCTGATTGCGCCCACCCATCCCGCCGTGCAGACGCCCGGAATACCCGCCTCCGATGGAGAAGAGACCGATGCTGACAATCCTTAAACCTTCACTAGAGGGTGAGTGATTTGACCTTTACATCACCGATGGTGAACGGTAAACCTCTAGTTCAACGTTTGACTTGTTGGAGGATTCCGTGAGTAATGGCAGTGGCGGTTACCTGGCCGTGATCAAGGTGGTGGGCATCGGTGGAGGTGGCGTCAACGCCATCAATCGAATGGTCGAGGCCGGTGTGCGTGGTGTCGAGTTCGTCGCCTTGAACACCGACGCCCAAGCCCTGCTGATGAGTGATGCCGACGTCAAGCTCGACATCGGCCGCGAGGTGACCCGGGGGCTCGGTGCCGGGGCCAACCCCGAGATCGGCCGTGCCGCTGCCGAAGAGCATCGCGCCGAGTTGGAGGACGTGCTCAAGGGATCGGACATGATCTTCATAACGGCCGGAGAAGGCGGTGGCACCGGAACGGGAGGTGCTCCCATAGTCGCCGAGGTGGCGCGATCGGTCGGTGCGCTGACCGTCGGCGTCGTCACCCGCCCCTTCGGTTTCGAGGGTCGAAGACGGGCGGTGCACGCCGAGCAGGGCATAGACGCCCTCAAGGACTCGGTGGACACACTCATCGTGATCCCCAACGATCGTCTGCTCGAAGTGGGAGATCCCGACGCCCCGATCGCCGACACCTTCCGGCTCGCCGATGACGTTCTGATGAGTGGTGTAACCGGTATCACCGATCTGATCACCACACCCGGCCTGATCAACGTCGACTTCGCCGATGTCCGCACGATCATGGCCGATGCCGGCTCCGCGGTCATGGGGATCGGCAGGGCGACGGGAGAGAACCGAGCCCGCCAGGCCGCCGAGAGGGCGATCGCGTCCCCCATGCTCGAGGCCTCGATGGATGGGGCCAAAGGTGTGCTACTCAGTGTTTCCGGCCCGTCTTCGATGACACTCCATGAGGCGACCGAGGCGGCGAGGGTGATCTCCGACCATGCCGACACCGAAGCCGACATCATCTTCGGCGCGATCATCGATGACGACCTCGGGGAGGAGATGAAGGTCACCGTGATCGCCGCCGGATTCGAAGGGCGTCGCCGGCCCAATCGACCTTCTGCCTGGAGCCCGGACGATGCCATGCGCCGATCCGATCAGGATGACCTGGACATTCCCTCCTTCGTCCAGGGATGACCCGTACCCCGGCGTGGAGCGGGGTGGCATTCTCTGACGGGACGGACGGCGATCTTCGCAACGACATCGGGGCACGGTCGCTTTTCAGCGCCAGGCTCGGCCTTCCAAGCAGGTGGGCGACCGTTCACCAGGTGCACGGCAGCGGTGTCCTGCAGGTGTCACGGCCGGGCGAGGCGGGAGACGCCGACGGTCTCTGGACCACGACATCCGGTTTGCCGGTGGCTGTGTTCACCGCAGACTGCTTCGGAGTCGTCCTCCATGCCGAGTCAGCAGTCGGCGTTGCCCACGCCGGCTGGCGGGGAGTCAGGGCGGGTGTCGTGTCCAATGTCATCGCGGCCATGACCGCGTCCGGGCACTATCCCCAGCGCGCTGCGATGGGCCCGGGCATCAGGCCGTGTTGTTTCGAGGTCGGACCCGAGGTGGCCGGTGAGTTTGGGGGCTTCGTCACCGAGACGAGCTGGGGGACCACATCGGTCGACCTGGCTGCGGCCCTGCGCGCCCAGTTGGGTGATATCGAACAGTGGGACGCCGCGGTCTGCACGCTCCACGAAGACGGCTCGTTCAGCCATCGGCGAGACCAGACCCCCGCCCGCATGGCAGCTGTCGGCTGGCTGCCATGACCTACCACGAGGTCATGGACAGGGTTGGGGCCGCGGCCCGTCGCGCCGGACGTGACCCTCACGACGTGACGGTGGTCGCCGTCTCCAAGACGATGGGCCACGACGAGATCATGGAGGTTTACGAGGCAGGGCATCGTGATTTTGGGGAGAACCGTGCCCAGGAGCTGGCTGCGAAGGCGCCCGAGCTCCCCGGGGACATCCGATGGCACTTCGTCGGGTCGCTGCAATCCAACAAGGCACGTCTGGTCCGGGGGACGACGTTTCTCCTCCATTCGATGGACCGGAGGTCACTCGGCTCGGCCTGGATGAAAGGGCCGGGGATGCCCCCACCGGTGCTCGTCCAGGTCAACACCGGGGACGAGGCGCAGAAGTCGGGGATATCTCCCGACGAGGTGCCCGCCACACTGCAGTGGACCGCCCGCCTTGGTCTGGACGTCCGCGGGTTGATGGCGATCCCCCCAATCCCAGATGACCCTGAAGACAGCCGGCCACATTTCCGGCTGCTTCGCCAGCTGAGGGACGAGACGGCTATCGAACACCCTTCGGTAACGCTCCTCTCCATAGGAATGACCGACGACTTCGAGGTGGCAATCGAAGAGGGTGCTTCATTGATACGGGTGGGAAGGGCTATCTTTGGGCAACGAAAACCGACCGGAGCGTGAATGTCCTCACTGTTCTCGAAAGCTCTCGTCTACCTGGGGTTGGTGGATGAGGATCAAATCGACGCAGAAGCCGCCGACCTGGCCAACTCTTTCAACAACCAGGCCGAGCCGGTGACCCAGCGGTCCGAGAGGATGGGCGAGCGTCGGGTGGAGCCGGCCACGGCGCCCCCTGTCTCCCGCCGCGTCGAGCCTCCCCACGGCGGTGCCGTCGAGGCAGCGCGCCGGGTGGAGCCGCCGGCGATGAGCCCGATCGTGAGGCCGGTCGAGGTCCACTCCGACATCCTCGTGGTCGAGGACTTCGCCGATGCCCGAATGCTGGCCGATCGGGTCAGGGATCGCGTGCCGGTAGTGCTGGACATGAGACAGGCAGATCCCGACCTGGTCCGCCGTGTCGTCGATTTCTCCTCTGGTCTCATCTACGCCCTCGACGGTGCGATGCGGCGGGTCGGTGACGGTCTTGTCCTGGTCCTGCCTCCCAGGGTGACCCTGAGCCGTGACGAGAAACGGCGGCTGTCGAGCTTGGGCGCATACGAGCTCGACGACATCGATTGATGTGGGAGATCGTCCGCTTCCTGCTTCTCCTCTATTTCTACGCGGTATTCGCCTGGGTGATCCTCTCCTGGATCCGGGTGTCGTCGACGCACCCGTTGGGGAAGGTGCAGGTTTTCCTCGACCGCATCATCTATCCCTTGATCCTCCCCATCAGACGGGTCATCCCGCCCATCCGGCTCGGTGCTGGCGCTCTTGACCTGTCACCGATCGTCTTGCTGATCTCAGTTCAGATCCTGATCGCGATACTTCCCGGCTGAGCACATCGGCGAAACCGATACTTGGAAGCCTCGCCATCCCTTCTTAATCTGACCGAACACTCGAGAAAGAATTGATCAATGCTGACTTCAGCTGACGTCGAACAGAAGACCTTCTCAACAGCGTTGCGGGGTTATGACCTCGACGAGGTCGATGACTTCCTCGACGAGGTGGCGGCCACGCTTCGGGAGCTGAATGAGAAGCTGGCGACTGCTGAGGCCGCCGCGGTTTCCCCTCCGCCGGTCCCCACGGCCGGCGAGCCGCAGGAATCCAGATCCACCGACGTCGACGAGACCGCAATCAGTCGAGCTCTCATCGCAGCACAGAACGCAGCCGACAAGCTGCTCGAGGATGCCAAGTCCGAGGCGAACAAGATCGTCGACGACGCCAAGGGCGAGGCTGACACCTGGGAGGCCGAGCGAGAGGCCAAGCGCAGGCAGGCCCAGGATGAGATCGCCGCCCTGGCTGCTCGGGTGGCATCGGTGCGAACGGAGTTGTCGGTCCTGGCCGGTGAGGTAACCGGCAAGCTCGACCAGATGGACGAGGTCATCGAGTCGTCAGGCACGGCGTCGATCAGCGACGACGATGCCGGTGACGACGATGAGCACGCTGTCTATGACTCAGCCTCTCGAGCCGAGGTTGGAATCGTGTCGGAGGGGAGTCACGAGGCCAAGCCCGACGAGATCGGTGACATGCTCAACGATGTGGCATCAGACCTCCAACTCGACGCCTCCGAAGACGATGACGAAGAGTCGGACGAGAACCGTTAGCCCGCCTTCGATATGGCCGGCTCGGCCAGAGCAGCGTCGGTGGATAGGCTGACGGCCAACACTTCTGCGGCGATCCAGTCGCCATACTCGGCAACGAGACCGGCCTGTTCATCGGGAAGCCGCACGTCGATGCGGTCGGTCAAGTCGAGACCCTTCTGTTTGCGCAGCTCGTTCAGCTGCCGGACGAGGTCGTAGGCCCGGCCCTCCTGAATCAGCTCCTCGGTCAGCGTAGGGTCGATGGCCACACTCACACCGCCGTCCTGGGCCACCACCCAGCCATCCAGGACCACTTTCTCGGTTCGCTGGACCTCGTCCGGTGTCATGGTCTCACCGGCGGCCTCTATCGAACCATCGGCCGATTCCACGAAGTCGCCCGAGGCCAGAGCGGCAGCGACATCTTTGATCTTGGTGCCGAGACGGGGCCCCAAGACCGGGTAGTTCGGCTTCACCGTCACTTCGAGTTGGGTCTGCTCGTCGAAGCTCACCTCTTTGACGCGGAGCTCGTCCTGGATCTGATCGACATGGGGCATCGCGGCCGGAGCGCCGCGGACGACCACCTTTCGTAGCGGTTGGCGGAGCTTCAGGTTCGCTTCCATCCTCGCCCGGCGTCCCGCCTCCACAACCCGGCGCACCGCCGTCATCTCGTCGAGGAGACGCCGATCGACGTCGGCCGGCGGCTGGGGCCAGCCGGCGAGATGTACCGAGGCGGGGGCCTCCGGGCAGACGTCGGTCACCAGGACCTTCCACAGGTGCTCGGTGAGAAAGGGCATCACGGGGGCGATGACCCGGAGGAGTGTCACCACACCAACCCAAAGAGTGCGGAATGCGGCTTCGTCGAACTCGTAGAACCGACGACGGCTCCGTCTGATGTACCAATTGGACAGATCGTCGAGGTAGCCCTCGAAACCGGCGATCAGCTCGTCGGAGCGAAAGCGGTCCAGGGCTTCTGTGGCCTCGGCCACTGCCTGGCCGGCACGCGAGAGCAGCCAGCGGTCCGTCGTGGTCAGCTCGACGTCGGGCCAGTTGTCCAGGTCGGAGTAGTTGGGTTTGAAGCCCTCGATATTGGCGTAATCGATGAAGAATTTCGCCGAGTTCCACACGGTGAGCAGCCGTCTCCGCACCTCGTGTGCTCCGTGAAAGCCGAACAGCAGATTCCGGTCGGGCGGATGGGCGCAGAACATCCACCGCATCACGTCAGCGCCCATCCTCTCGAACGCCTCCTCCGCGCTGATCAGGTTGCCCCACGACCCATGCATCTCGCGCCCGTCCTCGGCGAGCATCTTCTCGTACCCGAGCACCCTGCGGAACGGCGCCTTGCCGACCAACGCCACCGACATGAACAGCTGTGAGTAGAACCAGAGCCTCACCTGCTCGCGCATCTCGGAGACCCAGTCGGCGGGGAACCACGTCTCCCAGTAGGAGTGGTCGGGTAGATCGGCGAAGGTCAGGCCGTCGGCCGCCCCGGTGGCGTTGCCCTTGGACACCCATTCGGGGCTCTCCCACCCGAGAGTCGAGAAGGGGACGATCCCGGCGTCGAGCCACACGTCGCCCACTTCGGGTATGCGGTCGACCTCGACGCCACACTCGTCACACCGAATGGGCACGCGGTCGATCCATGGTCGGCGCAGCTCCTCGAGCTGGTGGAATCCGGATACCGCCTTCTCCTCTAGCTCTTTCTTCGATCCGATGACGGTCAGGTGCCCGGACTCGCAGACGTAGAAGGGAAGGGGGAGGCCGTAATAGCGACGACGGGAGATATTCCAGTCGCCCATGTTGTTGAGCCAGTCGTCCATGAGCTTGCCCATATAGGGGGGTGTCCACTCCACTGTGGCGTTGGCGTCCTTGAGCGGCTGGCGAATCTCGGACACGTCGATGTACCAGTCGTCGGCCACACGGAAGATGAGTGGTGTGTCGCATCGCCAGCAGTGGGGGTAGGAGTGGATGTACTCGCCCGCTTCGACCAGCACTCCCTTGGATTCGAGGTCGTCGATGATGGGTTGGCGGGCGTCGTTGGTGCTCAGGCCGGCCAGCCAGCCGTATCCCGGGTAGAAGACACCGGCGCCGTCCACGGGCGTCAGCACCGGCAGCCCCATCTTCTGGCCGAGCTCGAAGTCCTCCGTGCCTGCCCCCGGTGCGATATGGACGACTCCGGTCCCCTGGTCCATGGTGACCTCGGCCCAGGCGATGATGAAGTGGTCAACACCTGAGGTCGCCTCGAACTCCTCGAATGGCGCCCGGTATCGCCATCCGACCAGTTCGGTCCCTGGCTTGGTCTCGACGAAGGTCTCGTCGGGGTACCTCTCCCTGGCCACCCAATCACCGTTGGGCCGCCGCCCGTACTCGTGCTCGGGATGCACCGCCGCGGCGACGTTGGCCGGGATCGTCCACGGCGTTGTCGTCCAGATCAGGATGCCTTCACGGTCGCGCTCCAGCAACGGGAAGCGGACTGTGAGGGAAGGGTCGGTCTTCTCCTGATAGACCCCGGATTGCCCGGTTATCTCGTGCTGTGAGATCGATGTGCCACACCGCGGGCACCACTCGGTGGAGCGGTGGCCGAGATACAGCCAACCCCGCTCATTGAGGGTCTTCAAGAACCTCCATATGTACTCGATGTTGTTGTCGGCGAAGGTGAGGTAGTCGTGGTCCCAGTCCATCCACATGCCGAGACGCTTTGACCCCCGTCTCAGCTCTTCGATCGACCACGCCACCTTTGCCCGACAGCGCCGGGCGAACTCCTCCAAGCCGAACTCCTCGATCTCCTGCTTGGAGTTGAGCCCGAGCTCCTGTTCCACGCCCACTTCGATCCACAGCCCTTGACAGTCGAATCCGTTCTGGAATCGGAGGTCGTAACCCCGTGAGGCCTTGTAGCGCTGGAAGACGTCTTTGAGGGTGCGACCCCAGGCGGTGTGCACCCCCAGCGTCTTGTTGGCGGTGACCGGCCCGTCGATGAAGCTGAACGGCTCGTTGTGCGCGATCTTTTTCCGCAGCTGGTCGAACGTGGAGTGCTCTTCCCACCAACCCAGGATCTGGCGCTCGAGAAGGTCGTAGTCGGGCTGAGCATCCAGCGGTCTGAAAACGTTGCTGCGGTCGTTGGCCATTGAGGCCGAGAGGGTAATGAGGGTATTGAGTAGTGGGTAGCGGGTATCGAGAACCACGGAATGTGCGGTGGAACCGGGGCGTTTACCCCTGTCCCCATATCCCAGACCCCATGCCTCGTACCAATACCTGGTAGGGTTCCCCGCCTTTTTCAGAGGTAGTTGTGGCCAGAAAACTTGCCAAGACAACGGTAGAGCGGTTCAAGAAGCGTCTCGAGGAGGAGCAGACGCGTCTCGAGGAGCTGATCGAGGACTACCAGCGCGATCTCGAAGAGGCGCGTCTGGCCGAGAGCTCGTCCGACCGTAGCCCCGATCCCGGCAACGCCGAAGCTTCCTCGATGAAGCTGGAGTACGCCAAGGAGCTCTCGATCGAACAGAACACCGTTGACCTCCTGGGCAAGGTCAGCCGGGCGCTCGAGAAGGTGCAGGCGGGCACCTACGGGATCTGTGAGTCGTGTGGCAAGGCGATCCCCGTGGAACGTCTCGATGTCCTCCCATACTCGACGCTGTGTGTCGAGTGCGCCTCACGGCAGTCTTGATCCGCCGCTACTACCTCCCTGTGGCCATCGCGGCCACCGTCGTCGCCGCCGACCTGTGGACGAAGCGTCACGCATCACTCAACTTCGGAGCCGACCCGGTGACCGTGATCGACGGATTCCTCGACTTCACCTACGTTGAGAACAGTGGCGGGGCATTCGGGCTGTTCCCCGGTGGTGGGCAGATAATCTCGATCGCGGCGATCGTGGTGACCGGCATCGTCATCGGGGCGCTGGCCACTGCCCGCCCTCGTCTCGAGGTCATCGCCCTCGGTCTGATCCTCGGGGGAGCGATCGGCAACCTCGTGGACCGCTTCGCCAGGGGTGAGGGGCTCATCGATGGTCCTGTGATCGACTGGATCAATCTGTGGTTCATTCCGACCTTCAACCTGGCAGACGCCTCGGTCACAGTGGCCGTTGCCTTGCTGATCATCCACTCGTGGCGATCGAGATAGAGCTCGAGGTACCCGAGCACCTCGACGGTGAGCGTCTCGACAAGGTGGTGGCTGCGCTGCTCGGGCTCAGCCGTGCGGAAGCGGGCCGTGTTGTCGGTGCGGGGGCCCGGATCGACGGGAGACCGGCGCGGGCCTCGGATCGTGTCGAGGGGGGATCGGTCCTCAGGTGCCGGGAGCCGGGGGAGCGGCTGAAGTTGGAGGCTGAGGACGTCCCCTTCGATGTCATTCACGAAGACGACGACATCGTGGTCGTCGACAAACCGGCGGGGATGGTGGTCCATCCGGGCGCCGGGCAGCGACGCGGAACCCTGGCGGCCGGTCTTCTCCACCGCTATCCCGAGCTCGAGGGTGTCGGGGACGAGGGTCGATGGGGTTTCATACACCGGCTCGACAAAAACACCTCGGGTGTGCTCGTCGTTTCCAGGAATCAGCGCTCCTTCGAGTACTTGAAGGAACAGATCCGCTCCCGGTCGATGGGCCGCGCCTACCTAGCCCTCGTCGAGGGGACCATGGTGTCGCCCACGGGAACCATCGACGCACCGATCGCGAGAGACCCTGCTCATCCCACGAAGCGAGCGGTCGTCCACGGCGGCAAGGCGGCTCGCACCCATTATGAGGTGGTTGGGCACTACCCCGGCTCCGGGTGCTCCTTGTTGTCTGTTCATCTCGACACGGGACGGACCCACCAGATCCGGGTGCATCTGGCCGCCATCGGCCACCCCGTCGTGGGCGACTGGACCTACGGCGCCGGCAGACGCGATCTCGGGGCCCCCCGCACCTTCCTCCACGCCTCCCGCGTCGACCTCACCCATCCGACAACGGGCGAGCCGATGAGCATCGAATCACCTCTCCCAACCGACCTGACCGCCGTATTGGCCCAACTGACCTGATACCCAATAACTCATACCCAATACCTAATACCTCATACCTCATACCCTCTAACCCGTGCCCGACCACACCACCCAGGCTCCGGTCTGCTATCGCCACCCGGACCGTCACACGCTGCTCCGGTGCAGTCGTTGTGACCGGCCGATCTGCGCCTCGTGCTCCATCGATGCCACGGTGGGGCAGCGATGCCCCGAGTGCGTTCGAGCGGAAGGGACGCAAAAGGTGATACCGACTCGACCCGGGACCAGCGGTACCCCGGTCACGACTGGAATCATCGGAGTTACGGTCGCCTTCTTCGTCCTTGGTGCCCTGGGGATGAGCGACGTCCTGTTCGACTCTCTGGGTCAATTCAACCCTGCCGTCCGCGAAGGACAGTGGTGGCTGATCTTCACTCCGGTGCTCGTCCATGCCGGGTTCATGCACATCCTGTTCAACATGTGGGCCCTCTGGGTGCTCGGCCCCCAGATCGAACGAGGGGTCGGCACCGGGCCATTCATCGCGCTCTACATCGCGTCGGCCGGAGTCGGCGGGGTGTTCGTCTACGCCCTGGGTGACCCATTGACATTCGCCGTGGGTGCGTCCGGTGCGATCTTCGGCCTCTTCGGGGTGTGGTTCAACTGGGCGCTCCACCGACGCAACACCGTTCAAGGCCAGATCCTGCTCCGACAGATCGGCTTCCTGCTCCTGCTCAACGCGGCCCTGCCCTTCATCCTCCGGAGCATCGCGTGGGAGGCCCATCTGGGTGGGTTGATCGCTGGATTCGTGATCGGCGAGGCGTGGTTCCGGCTCGGCCGTCGTCAGTCACCTGCTCTCAGGACGGGCGTTGGCGTGGTCGTCGCCGTGATCGCCGTCATCGCGGTGCTCACTCTGTAGACCGCGAAATTCTCGCCAGCGAGGCGTTCGGGTCACACCGGTAGGAAGTGTTAGATTCGAATGACATCTTTGTCATTCGTGGGAGCCCTTCGGATTGTCGTTTGCCCATCTCCATCTCCACACCGAATACTCACTGCTCGACGGTGCGGCACGCATCTCTGACGTCGTGGCGGCGGCCGCGGCGATGGGCCAGCCGGCCATCGGCATCTCCGATCATGGGAACCTCTACGGGGTAGTCGATTTCGTCAAGGCTGCGCGGAGCAACGGAATCAAGCCGATCATCGGGATCGAGGCGTATTTCACAGACGGCTCCCGTTTCGATCGACCGCCGTCCGATCAGAACAAGCGGTACCACATGATCCTGATGGCGGAGAGCCAGACCGGGTATCGCAACCTCCTCCAGCTCTCCTCCAAGTCCTTCCTCGAGGGCTACTACTACAAGCCGAGGATGGACTTCGATCTCCTCGCCCAACACGCCGAGGGGGTAATCGCCACGTCCGGGTGTCTCGGTGGCCTCGTCCCTCAGTTGCTCGGGCCCGATCTCGTCTCCGAGGAAGGCAACAAGGGGACACCGCGCGACTTCGAGGCGGCGGTCGCCGCAGCGGCGAAATTCCAGGACATCTTCGGGCGGGACAACTTCTTCATCGAGGTCCAGGACCATGGGCTCGCACCGCAACGCCGCATCATGGGGGACCTACTCGACATCGCCAAGCGGATCGATGTGCCGCTCCTCGCCACGAACGACGCCCACTACACCCGTCAGGAGGAGCACGACTCCCATGACGCCCTCCTCTGCATCCAGACCGGGTCGCTGCGCAACGAGCCGGGCCGGCTCCGCTTCGACGGGTCCGAGCACTACCTGAAGACTGCCGAGCAGATGCGCCATCTGTTCCCCGATGACGACTTCCCGCGAGCATGTGACAACACACTCTGGATCGCCGAACGGGCCGAAGTCGACCTCCAATTCGGCCAGATCCTGCTGCCGCAGTTCCCGGTCCCCTCCGGGGAGACCGAGGTCACCTATCTACGCAAGCTGGTGGAGACCGGAGCCCGGGAGCGTTATGGGCAGGATCCCGATGCCGGGGTTTGGGATCGAGTCGAGCACGAGCTCAAGATCATCGAGGAGATGGGGTTCCCCGCCTATTTCCTCATCGTCTGGGACCTCATCCGTCATGCCCGTGAGAGCGGGATCAGGGTTGGCCCGGGACGGGGGTCTGCCGCCGGTTCGATAGTGGCCTACGCCTTGAGGATCACCGACATCGACCCGATCAGGTACGGGCTCCTCTTCGAGCGTTTCCTCAATCCCGGTCGCAAGTCGATGCCGGACATCGACATGGACTTCGATGACCGGTACCGGGCGGAGATGATCCGTTATGCGTCCGAGAAATACGGCCACGACCGGGTTGCCCAGATCATCACCTTCAGCACCATCAAGGGAAAGCAGGCGATCAGGGACAGCGCCCGGGTCATGGGTCACCCATATTCCCTCGGGGACCGGGTGGCCAAGGCGATGCCACCCGCCATCCTCGGCAGGGATGCCACTCTCGACCAGGTGCTCAACCCACCTGCGAGCGGTGCTCCATCAGAGGTGAGGGACTGGTTCTCCAACGCCCAGGGTCTTCGTGACATGTACCAGACCGACCCGGCAGTCAAAGAGGTCGTCGACGTGGCCCGGGGTCTCGAGGGTCTCCGTCGTCAGGACTCGATCCACGCCGCCGCCGTGGTCATCGCCCCCGAGCCTCTGACCAACATCGTCCCGGTCCAACGAAAGGGCGAGGGTGCCGAGACCGTCACCCAGTTCGAGATGCACGGAGTGGAGGACCTCGGCCTGCTCAAGATGGACTTCCTCGGGCTCAGCACACTCTCGATCATCGAGCGCTGTCTCGAGTTGGTCGAACAGACGACGGGGAAGCGACTCGACATCGACGACGTCCCCCTCGACGACGAGAAGACTTTCGAGCTCTTCCAGTCGGGCGAGACGATCGGCGTCTTCCAGATGGAGGGAACGGCCATGAGGGCGCTCATCAAGTCGCTCAGGCCCGACAGCTTCGAAGACATCATCGCCCTCAATGCCCTCTTCCGCCCGGGCCCGATGGGGGCCAACATGCACAACCTCTATGCCGACCGAAAGAATGGGCGGGCTCCGGTGGAAGAGCTGCACCCCTCGGTCGTCGAGAAGCTCGCCGACACCTACCAGATCATGGTCTATCAGGAGCAGGTGATGATGGTTGCCCAGGAGCTGGCCGGGTACACCATCGCGGACGCCGACGACCTGCGGCGGGCGATGGGCAAGAAGATCAAGTCGGTGATGGATGCGGAAGAGGAGCGGTTCATCGCCGGCTCTGTCGCCCAAGGGCATTCAGAGCAGACCGGTAGAGACCTATTCGCCTTGATCGCCCACTTCGCCGGATACGGCTTCCCCAAGGCCCACGCCACCGCCTACGGGTTCGTCGCCTATCAGACCGCCTACCTGAAGGCGCATCACCCCGCCGAGTTCATGGCCTCGATGCTCACAGCGACCAAGTCCAACAAGGACCGCACCGCCATCTACCTGAACGAGTGCCGCCAGATGGGGATCGAGGTGCTCGTCCCCGACGTGAACGAGAGCGAGTCCGATTTCACTGTCGCAGACGGGAGGATTCGCTTCGGATTGTCGGCGGTGCGCAACGTCGGCGAAGGTGTGGTGGAGAAGATCGCCGAGACCCGGGGACATGGCCTGTTCGAGTCTTTCATCGACTTCGTCAACCGGGTGGACACG
>Ga0302046_10000699_pt1 | contig 32698 bp, 30 predicted proteins | sample RVTome_11_FD_200261 | JGI IMG/M metagenome (GOLD analysis project Ga0302046, IMG submission 200261) | Soil microbial communities from uranium-contaminated site in the Upper Colorado River Basin, Wyoming, United States - RVT147D111 (version 2) ...
CGGGCGTGCACGCGCGCCGCGCGGAAGACGCTCGCGCGCTCGACGACGCCGCCGAAGGCGACGAAGCGTTGCACGAAGGGAGCGGCCTCGAGGTCGGTCACACCGTCTCCGACCAGTGCCAGCGGCGCAGCGCCGAGACGCGCTCCGATCGCGCGAAGCACGTCGATCTTCCCGCCCGACCGCGTGAGCGGGGAGCCCTGGTCGAAGCCGGCGTAGGCTCCGCCGGCGTCGAAGGACAGGTCGACGGCGTGCACCTCCTCGACGCCGAGCGTCTGCGCCACACGGCGCACCGCCGGCAGGAGGCCGCCGGAGACGATCACGACGCGCTTCCCGAGGAAGCGCAGCGCGCGCACGAGCTCGCGGGTGTTCGGGAGGAGGAGCTCGACGTAACGGCGACCTACGCGTGCGACGTCATCGCGCGTCGGTCGGAGCAGGGCCAGCCGTCGGCCGAAGACCTCCTCGAGCGCGACGGTCCCGTCCATGGCCGCGTTCGTGAGCTCCGCGATCTCTGCGGCGTGCTCGGGACCGGCGAGCGACTCGATGCCCTCCATCGCGGAGAGGGTCGAATCGCAGTCGAAGACGACCGTCCGGTAGGGGGGCGGAGCGTCCGGTAGAGGAGCGGTCACGGTCAGAGCTCCAGGAAGCTGACGTCCTCGATCCCGTCGAGCGCGGCCACGGCGGCGATCACGTCGTCGCTGGGAGTCCCCTGCAGCGTGAGGAAGCCGAGCGCCGCTCCCGAGTCTGGATCCGCGGGACCCAGCTCGACGCGGCGAATGTTCACCTGGTGCGTCCCGAGCAGGGTGCCGATGCGCCCGAGGACACCCGGCTGATCACGGTGGCGCGTGATGAGGAGGTGTCCGTGCGGCGGCAGGTCGAGCCGGATGCCGTCGACCTGGGTGATGCGCGGGTCCCGGCCGAAGACGGTTCCGGAGACTTCGCAGGAGCTCTTTCCGTCGCGCTCGCTGGCGCGGATGCACAGCTCGCCGTGCCGGAACAACGCGTCCTCGGAGTGGCTCTCGAGCACCAGGATCCCGCGCTCCTTGGCCAGGCTCGGCGCGTTCACCGCGTTCACGGTGGTCGCCAGCGACTGGCGTAGCACGCCGACCAGGAAGGCCAGGCGCAGATGCTCCGTGCCGTGGCGCGCGACCTCGCCCGCTACGCTCAGCTCGACCTTGCGGATCGGCCCGCGCAGGCGCTGCGCGAGGAAGCTCCCGAGCCTCTCGGCCAGGAGCAGGAACGGGGCGAGCTCGTGCTGCAAGTCAGGGGGCAGCGTCGGCGCGTTCACGGCGTTCGTGGCGATGCCGTGGACGAGGAAGTCCGAGATCTGCTCGGCGATGTCGAGCGCGACCCGCAACTGAGCCTCCGCGGAAGAGGCTCCGAGGTGCGGCGTGAGGATCACGTCATCGCGCGCGAGCAGCGGATGGTCGACGGGCACGGGCTCCTGGACGAAGACGTCGAAGGCCGCACCCGCCAACCGGCCGGACTGGAGTGCGTCCAGCACGGCCTCCTCGTCGACCACGCCCCCACGGGATGCCTGGACCAGGCGCGCTCCCGGCTTGATGCGCGCCAGCTCCTTCCAGGAGATCAGGTTCTTCGTCGAGGGAGTGAGCGGAACGTGCACACTGACGAAGTCCGCGCGCTCGAGCAGATTCTCGAGGTCCGCCAGCTCGACCCCGGGCACGGGGGACTCGCCCTTGTCCAGGTATGGGTCGTAGGCGATGACCTTCATCGCGAGCCCGCGCCCGCGCTCCGCCACCAGGCGACCGATGCGGCCAAGTCCGACGACGCCGAGGGTCTTGCCGGTGACCTCGCTCCCGACCAGCAGCTTCTTGCGCCAATCTCCGCTGCGCACCATGCGGTCGGCCCGCACGACGTGGCGCGTCAGCGCGAGCAGCAGGGTGATCGCGAGCTCGGCCGTCGTCGTCGCGTTGCCGAGCGGCGTGTTCATCACGACGACTCCCCGTTCCGTCGCGGCCGGGACGTCGATGTTGTCGACGCCGATCCCGGCTCTGCCGACGACGCGCAGGTCCGCGGCCGCGGCGATGACTTCGCGCGTCACCTTCGTCGCGGAGCGCACGACGATCGCCTGCGCATCGCGCACGGCGGCCAGCAGCGCATCGCCGACGAGGCCGGTGCTGACCTTCGGCTCCAGGCCGCGCCGGCGGAAGACCTCCATCGCCGCGGGCTCGAGCTCGTCGCAGATCAGGATGCGGGGCTGGAGGCGTTCCTTCACGTGGCTACTCGCGCAGGGCGGCTCGCACGAGCGCTTCGAGGTCGACCGTGCCCACCTTTTCCGCTGCACGTTCGACGCTGGAGCGGGCCTGCTTGTCGTTGTAGCCGATCGAGAGCAGGGCCTGGACCGCGTCGCTGAGCGCCTTCTCCGCGCGGACCTCGCCGGCAGCCTTCGGCACGAGCACGTCCTTGTCCGGCGGCGGCGGGGCCTTGTCGCGCAGGTCGAGCAGGATCTGTTCTGCGGTCTTCTTTCCCACGCCCTTGATGCGGGTCAGCGGCGCGAGGTTGCCGCGCGCGATGGCGGAGAGGAGCTCTTCCTCGGGCAGGCTCGAGAGGATGGCCTGGGCCAGCCCCGGTCCGACGCCGCGCACCCTCAGCAGGAGGCGGAACAGCTCGCGCATCCGTCGATCGGGGAACCCGAACAGCGTGTGGGCGTCGTCGCGCACGACGAAGTGCGTCCAGACGCGGACGCGCTCGTCTTTCTCCTCGCACCGGAAGTCCGCGCCGAGGGGGACGGCCACGTCGTAGCCGATCCCTCCGACGTCGAGGACCAGGCGCGTCGCAGCGCGGTGGGCGATGCGTCCAACCAGGTACTCGTACACGGGCAGCGGTTAGTCGCCCTTCAGCTTGAGCCCGAGCTCCTGGAGCTTGTTGCGCAGCTCCTGGAGCGAGGTCTGCCCGAAGTTCGGCATGCCGAGGAGCTCCTCGGCCGAGTGCTTGGTGATGTCGCCGACCGTCAGGCAGCCCAGGGTCTCCACCGTGCGTCGCGCGCGGATCGAGAGCTGCAGGTCGAGGATCGGCTTGTTCATCACGTTCGAGCGATCACCGCTCGAAGCTCGGCTCGCGTGCGCCTCGATGCTGGCCACCGCTTCCTCGCGCGGCATGCCCAGGCGCAGACCCTTCGAGTGCAGGATCTCCTTGATCTCCGTGAGGGAGGTCTCGCCGAAGTTCTTGTAGGACAGGAGCTCCTGCTCCGTGCGCTGGACCAGGTCGCCCAGGGTCGTGATCTGCATCTTGTTGAGGCAGTTGCGGGCGCGGACGCTGAGCTCGAAGTCCGTGATCGGGATGCGGAGGATCTGGTTGAGCCGATCCTCCTTCTTCTCCATGTCCTCGTCGTAGAACATGTCGATGCCCGCCTTCGCGTCCTCGAGGTAGAGACGCGCGCGCTCGTCCGTGTTGTCGTTGCGCAGCACGACGTCGTAGCAGGCGGCGGCGTCCGTGTCGCGGCCGAGGTCCTCGTACAGGACGCCCAGGTTCAGGAGAGCGGTCTTGTCGATCGACCCGAGCGCCATCAGGTCCTCGTAGAGCCGCAGCGAGAGCTCGTCCAGGCCCCAACGGTTCGCGAGGTGGGCGTAGTGACGGAGCAGCGCGTGGTGATCCGGCTCCGCCTCGCGGCCGGACTCGTAGTGGTCGAGGGCGGTCTCCCAGTTGCGCGCGAGCTCCGCGGCGCGGCCGAGCAGGTAGCGCCCATCGGATGTATCCGCGAAGCCGCCGGGCGCCGATCGGACCTTTGTTTCGACCTCCGCGGCGAGCTCCTCCGCCCGCTCGGGCGCGGACGCCAGGCCGGCCTCGAGCTCCGCCTCGATGAGGCCTGCCCGCGGTCGCGGATGCGCGGCGTGGGCCTCCGACAGACGTTGGAAGATCCGAATCGCCTCCTGGTGACGGCCGAGGGCCATGAGCGCTCGCGCGCGCGTGTAGGCCGCGGTGGCAGCCTCCGGAGTGGCCGTGTCCGAGTCGAAGGGCCGGAGCTCCTCGGCGCAGCGCTCGTAGTCGCCCAGGATCCACAGGCCCAACCCGCGCCGGCGACCCTCGTCCCCGGTCATGGCCATGGAGTGCACCGCACGCTTGAAGCTGAGCTTGTGCTCGAGCGAGAGGAAGACCGGACGGCGACCCCGCTCGAGGTCGGTGAACGTGAGCGGCTCTTTGGTCTTCAGATCGAATCCGCCAAGGACGGGCTCGGTTGCAACGGCACTCGTGGACATCGGAAGGGTTTCGGCCTCGGCGGGGGTCTCGGTCGTCTCGGACGTCATCGTGGGTGCGGCTCGCCTGGTGCTCTCGCCTCGTTGCAGGAGGGAAAGGGGCAAGATCATAGGTAGGGTCCCGAGCGCGGTCAAATGGCGCGAGCCTCGCGTTCCGTGCTCCGTGCGCTTGGAACCGGCGCGGCGATCCCTACCCTTGCACGAGTCGCCGGACTTCGCTCCGGTCCTGCCCAACGGATCGAGGTGGACCCACCATGCCCTGCATCTTCTGCAAGATCGTCGCCGGAGAGATCCCGGCCGAGCGCGTGCACGAGACCGACGAGGTCCTAGTCTTCCAGGACATCGCCGCCCAGGCGCCGGTGCACCTCCTGGTGGTCCCCAAGCGGCACGTCGCCTCGCTTTCCGAGCTCGACGACCCCGCCCTGGGAGGCGCCCTGCTCGCGGCTGCCGCACAGGTCGCGCACCGGGCGGGCCTGGACCGCGGCTGGCGCTTGATCGCGAACACCGGCGAGGACGGCGGGCAGGAGGTCTTCCACCTTCACCTGCACGTTCTCGGCGGACGTCCCCTGGGCCGCATGCTCCCGGGCTGAGGCCCGTACCGCCATGGACATCCTCGTGCTCGATGGGAACGGACCCCTGGAGGGCACCGTGCGGACCGCCGGAGCCAAGAACGCGGTCCTCTCGCTCTTGACGGCCGCACTCCTCACGGAGGAGGAGGTCGTGATCGAGAACGTCCCGGACCTCTTGGACGTCCGCACGATGCTGGGCATCCTGTCCCAGCTCGGCGGAGAGGTCCGGCGTCCCGCGGCGGGGCGTGTGGCCGTCCGCATGGCCTCCATCCCCGAGCCGATCGCTCCCTGGGAGCTGGTGCGCAAGATGCGCGCCTCCTTCGAGGTGCTCGGACCGATGATCGCCCGCTGCGGCCGGGCCCAGGTCAGCTACCCCGGCGGCTGCCTCCTCGGGCTGCGACCGGTCGATGTCCACATGAAGGGCCTGTCGGCCCTCGGCGCCCGCATCACGACCGAGGCGGGCTACGTGAACGCCGTCGCGCCGCCGGGGGGACTGCGCGGGAGCGAGATCTATCTCGGGACGCCCTTCGGATCCTCCGTCGGCGCGACGCGCAACGTGCTCATGGCAGCGGTCCTCGCGAAGGGCACGACGGTGCTGCACGGCGCCGCCTGCGAGCCGGAGATCGTCGACCTGGTGCAGTGTCTGATCAAGATGGGGGCGAGGATCCTCGGCGCGGGGTCGCCGACGCTCGTGATCGAGGGCGTCACGCGGCTCGAAGGCACGACCCACACCGTCATCCCCGACCGGATCGAGGCCGGGACCTACGTGGCCGCCGGCGCGATCACGGGCGGTCGCGTCCGCGTCGAAGGCTGTCGGCCCGATCACCTGACCGCCTACCTCGATGCGCTGCAGCAGGCGGGCTGCCCGATCGAGCGCGGGCGGGACTGGATCGAGACCCAGCCGCGGGCGCCTTCCGAGCGGCTCCGCGCCACGGACGTCACCACGCAGCCCTATCCCGGGTTCCCGACGGACCTCCAGGCCCAGTGGGTCACCTTGATGACGCTCGCCGACGGGATCAGCGTGGTCACCGAGCGCATCTTCGCAGACCGCTACATGCACCTGGCCGAGCTCGCTCGCCTCGGGGCGCGCCTGCGCCGTCAGGGTTCGAGCGCGATCGTCGAGGGGCGGACGGAGCTCTCCGGCGCCAAGCTCATGGCGTCGGACCTGCGCGCCTCCGCCGCCCTGGTGATCGCCGGGCTGGTCGCGCGCGGTCGAACCGAGGTTCACCGCGTGTATCACATCGATCGCGGCTACGAACGCATCGAGGAACGCCTGGGAGCGCTCGGCGCCTCGATCCGGCGGGCCCCGGCGGAGTAGGTGCGCGGCCCCAAGAAAGCGGCCGGCCCGATCCCCCCTGCGAGATCGGGCCGGCCTCGCCCCACGAGCTGTTGCGCGTGAAGCCTGGAGTCATGGTTCCCTTGCGCCCTGCTACGAGCATGGACGAGTTCCTCGAGCAGAAACTCCGAGAAACCTGGGCAAAGCCGGACGTCCCCTCGGGCTCGTCGTAGGATCTCGCGCCCGTGTTCGAGAACCTGACGAAACGATTGTCCGGAGCGTTTGGAGCGCTGCGCGGACAGCGCACCTTGACGGAGGAGAACGTCGAGGAGGGACTGCGGGCGGTGCGCACCGCGCTGCTCGAGGCGGACGTGCACTTCCAGCTCGCCCGCGACTTCTCGGAACGGGTCAGGGGCCGCGTCCTGGGTCGGTCGCTCCTGCGCGGCGTCGATCCCTCCCAACAGTTCGTACACGCGGTCCACGCGGAGCTCGTCGAGCTGATGGGGCCCCAGGGCGCCCGGATCGGGTTCGCCAAGAGCCCCCCGACGGTGATCCTCCTGGCGGGCCTGCAAGGGGCAGGCAAGACGACGACCTGCGCCAAGCTCGCCAAGCACCTGCGCGAGAAGAACGGGCGACGCCCGATGATGGTCGCGGCGGACATCAAGCGTCCCGCCGCCGTCGAGCAGCTGCGCGTGCTCGGACGGAAGCTGGACGTTCCCGTGTTCCACGCCGAGGGAAGGACGGCGCCCGAGGTCTGCGCCGCGGGAGTCGCCGCTGCGCGCAAGGCCGGGTGCGACACCGTACTGCTCGACACGGCCGGCCGCCTGCACGTCGACGACGACCTGATGGCGGAGGTCGCGGCCATCGCGGCGGCGACGTCACCGCACGAGACGATCCTCGTCTGCGATTCGATGACGGGTCAGGACGCCGTGCGCTCGGCCCAGGCCTTCCACGAGCGCTTGCAGTTGACCGGCGTCGTCCTTACCAAGCTTGACGGGGACGCGCGTGGGGGAGCGGCGGTCAGCCTGAAGGCCGTCACCGGCCGGCCGATCCTGTTCGTCGGCGTCGGCGAGAAGCTCGACGACCTCGATGCCTTCCATCCCGAGCGGATGGCGGGCCGGATCCTCGGGCTGGGCGACGTCGTCGGCCTGGTGGAGGAGGCGCAGGAGAAGATCTCCGAACGCGAGGCGGAGGCTGCCTACCAGAAGATGGTGATGGGCAGCTTCACGCTGGAGGACATGCTGGCCCAGATCCGCATGTTCCGGAAGCTCGGTCCGATGAAGAAGGTCCTCGGCATGATGCCGGGCATGGGCGGCCTCCTGGACCAGGTCGACGTCGACGATCGCCAGATGAATCGGCTGGAGGCCCTGTTCACCTCGATGACGCCGAAGGAGCGGCTCCACCCCGAGCTCCTCGACATGAGCCGCCGGCGTCGGATCGCGCGCGGCTCGGGCCAGGAGGTGTCCGCCGTCGGCGACCTGCTCAAGTCCTACAAGGGCATGCGGCAGATGATGAAGCAGATGAACAAGCTCGGGCTCGGCGCGCGGCTCGGCGCGAAGGCCAAGAAGGCTTCCCTGCGCGGCCTCTCGGCGGAGGGCGAGCTCGCCGAGGGACTGGGCGGCGGCGGACTCCTCTCTGGACTCTTCGGCGGGGCCGGAGGCGGCTCCGGCGGGATGCCCGATCTGGAGTCCTTGATGGGGGGCCGAGGAGCGCCGCGCCCGATGGGGAGCTCTTCGACCCGCAAGCAAGCGAAGAAGCGCAAGGACCGCAAGAAGCCCAAGGGAAGTCGCCGGGGTCGGCGGAAGTAACTCGACCAGCCAAGGCACGGATTCGTGCAGGCCGGTCTTTGCAACGGTGGCTCGAAGGAGGCTAGACTCTTCGCCCTTTCGCGGCCTCCGGGGGCTCCGAACCCCCTGCCTGCTTCGCCGTCCGAGCCGTCGGACTCCGCGTTCCCGTCCGCCGGCGGACTCCTTTCCCCAGCACACTCCACTCGATGGCCGTCGTCATCCGCATGAAGCGCACCGGGCGCACGAACCGCCCGTGCTACCGCATCTCCGTCGCCGACCGCGCGTTCCCGCGCGACGGTCGTACGCTGGACAACCTGGGTCTCTACGATCCTGCGTCCCCGAAGCCCGAGCTGCGCCTGACGCTGAACGTCGAGCGGGCCCGCGAGTGGGTCGCCCGCGGAGCGTTGCCGAGCGAGACCGTCAGGTCCATCTTCGAGCGCGGCGGCGTCTACGAGGGCATGCCGAAGCACAAGCCGGCGCGCCGCCGCCCGGGCCGCAAGAAGGTCACCGCGAAGAAGACCGAGCGGCTCACCAAGAAGTCCGCGCGGCTGGAACGAAAGAAGGCGCGCCACGACGAGCGCGTGCGCGCGAAGCGCGCCAATGCGAAGGCGACCGCGGGCGAGTCCGCGGAGTCCTGAAGGGCGGTCGGCGTCACACGTGAGCGCCAAACGCATCGCCGGGCTCCTCGCCCGCATTCCCTCGGACTGGACGCCGCCCTCGATCGAGGTGATCGAAGCGGAGTCGGCCACGTTGCTCGAGGTGGGGTTGCTCTGCGTCCTCACCCGCACCCTCAGCGAGGCGGCGGCCGTTCGGACCTTGAAGGCGATCCGCGCCGCCTACACGGACTGGAACGAGCTACGGGTCAGTCAGGTGCAGGAGTACGAATCCCTCGTCAAGACGAAGAGCGCGGAGGTCATGCGCCGGACCGCTTCGGCGATCCACGACTACCTGCAGGAGATCTTCCTCAAGAACCACGGCTTCGACCTTGAGCCCCTGCGCGAGGATCAGGCCGAGGCGGCGAAGTTCACCTCGCAGCTCGTGGACTTCGGCTCCGGTCCCGCGCACTTCCTGCTGTACGTGGCCAGCGGGTACGAGGCTCCGGCGAGCATGGGGCTCGTGCGCGTCCTCGACCGAGCCGGCGTCTTGAAGCGCACCTCCTCGATGCGCAAGGGCTCGGAGTTGCTCTCCAAGCTGGTCGAGCCGTCGGAGCGCGCGTCATTCGCGGTGCGGATGGGATCGGTCGTCGTCCACTGCGACGCGAAGAAGCCGACCTGCTGGGTGTGCCCCCTGGTCGAGGACTGCGCCTACGGCAAGAAGGTCTTCAAGGAGTGGACGGCGCAGCAACGTCGTCTGGAGCTCCAGCGTAAGCGCGAGGAGGACGCGCGTCTCAAGGTAGAGGCGCGCGAGCGCAAGCGAGGCGAGCTCGAGGCCAAGCGGCGCGCGGCCCGGCTCGCGAAGGAGGAGGCCAAGCGCCAGCGCGAGGAGGAGAGGAAGCGGCGCGAAAGCGAGCGCAAGGCGCTCGCCGAAGCGAAGAGGAAGACAGCCCTGCTCGCCAAGAAGCAGGCGGAGGTCGAGAAGGCCAAGCGCGCGGCGGCGGCCAAGAGAGCCGCTGCGAAGAAGCAAGCGGCGGCCAAGAAGAAGGCCGCGAAGAAGACCAAGACCAACAAGAAGACGACGCGCAAGCGCGTCTCGAGGAAGCCGGCCACGCGCAAGGGGACCACGACCCGGAAGAGCGGCGGAAGGGTCACCGGCCGCCCCACCACCAGGGGCACGAGGGGCACGAGGAAGAAGAGTTGATCGTCCTCGCCTCGGCCTCGCCCAGGCGCCGGACGCTGCTGGAGCAGGCGGGGCTCCGTTTCGATGTCGATCCGGCGGACGTCGACGAAACCTGCGAGACGACCGCACCGGCGGAGGAAGTCGCCCTGGTCCTGGCCGAGCGCAAGGCGCTCGCCGTCGCGGCCCGCCACGCGCCAGACGTCTGGGTGGTCGGAGCCGACACGGTCGTCGCGCTCGGAGCCTCGGATACGGACGGCGGCAAGCTGCTCGGCAAGCCTGCATCGATCGAGGACGCGCGCGAGATGCTGCGCGCGCTCTCGGAAACCCGTCATCGTGTGGTCACGGGGGTGAGCGTCGTTCGCGGCGGTTCGCGCGGCGCTCTTTCGGCCTACGAGACGACCTGGGTCACGATGCGAGCGATTGCCGATGCGGAAATCGAGGCCTATGCGGTCTCGGGCGAGTGGGAGGGGAAGGCCGGCGGCTACGCGACCCAGGAGTCCGCCGATGCCTTCGTCACGCGTCTCGAGGGCGGCTTCGACAACGTCGTCGGCTTGCCCGTGGCGCTCACCCTGGGGCTCTTGCGGTCCGCCGGCGCCGTCCTCCCCACCGTTGCCAGGGAAGGGCTGCGTGGCTAGCCTGTTGCGCTTCTTCGCCAGAGCGCGGTGGCCCAGACCACCGCCGATCCAGCCAGATCCCCATGAAAGACGGCATCCATCCCAAGTACGTCCCCTGCACCGTGACCTGCGGCTGCGGGAACTCGTTCCAGACGAGGGCCACCGTTCCGGAGCTCCGCATCGAGGTGTGCAGCGTCTGCCACCCGTTCTACACGGGCAAGCAACGCTTCGTCGACGCCGCTGGCCGCGTGGACAAGTTCCTCAAGAAGTACGGGAAGGCGAAGGCCGAGAAGTAGGACGCTCCGGCTTCTTCGCCGGCTCCCTCGCCGGTTCCTTCTATGGAGTTCTCAACGACCATCGTCGAGAAGCTCAAGGAGAAAGCGATCCGTCACGGGGAGCTCTCCGAGCTCCTGGCCGACCCCGACGTCGCTGCCGATCACCGGCGCTACACCGAGCTCCTGCGCGAGCAGGGGCTTCTTGCGGAGGCGACGCGGCTAGCGCGCGAACTCGAGGAGCTCCTGAGGCTGCGCGGCGAGGCGGAGGCGATGATCGCCGAGGGCGATGACCAGGACCTGGTCGAGCTGGCCGGGGCCGAGCTGGAGGAGATCGAAGAGCGCGAGCTGGCGCTCGACCGCGAGATCAAGACCGTGCTGGTCGGTGACGCCGAGCTCGAGCGCGCGAAGATCATCGTGGAGATCCGAGCAGGAACGGGCGGCGACGAGGCCACGCTGTTCAGCGCCGACCTCTACCGCATGTACCAGCGCTTCATCGAGAACCATCGCTGGAAGACCGAGGTCCTGTCGTCGAAGCCATCCGAGGTCGGCGGGTTCAAGGAGATCGTCTTCGGTGTGCGCGGTCCGGGCGCCTACAAGCTGTTCCGCTTCGAATCCGGCGGCCACCGGGTCCAGCGCGTCCCCGCCACCGAGGGCCAGGGCCGTATCCACACGTCGGCCGCGACGGTCGCAGTGCTTCCGGAACCGGAGGAAGTGGACGTCGACATCAAGACCGAGGACTTGCGCATCGACACGATGCGGGCCTCGGGAGCCGGCGGCCAGCACGTCAACAAGACCGAGTCGGCCGTCCGCATCGTGCATGAACCGACGGGCGTCATGGTCGTTTGCATGGATGAGAAGTCCCAGCACAAGAACCGCGCGCAGGCCATGCGTATCCTCCGGACGCGGCTCTACGAGCTGGAGCGCAAGCGCATCCACGACGAGCGCGCTGCGGAGCGCAAGAGCCAGGTGGGGAGCGGCGACAGGTCCGAGCGCGTGCGCACCTACAACTTCCCCCAGAACCGTTGCAGCGACCACCGGCTCGGCGAGAACTACTCCCTGGAGCAGGTCATGGCGGGCAAGCTCGACGCGATGATCGAGGCGCTCGAGGAGCAGGACCGCGAGGAGCGGATCAGGAACCTCTGACCGAAACCGGCCGCCGGTCCCCGTGTAGTGCGGTCGCGGACGAGGCGCGCTTGCGCGATCCGGGGCCGGCCCCAAACTGTTGTCCACGACCCTCCTCCCCCGGCCCTCGGCGCAGGAAACGAACATGACGAACGAGAAGCGTGATCCCGCTGCGGAGCTCCACGAGCTGCCCGAGGAGCTGCACGAGCTGCCTTCGATGCCGGCGCAGGCCTCGGTCGTCGAGGAGACTCCCGCGGGACCGCCCGCTTCGTTGACGGAGATCGAGTCCGGCGCCGTCGGTTCATCGGGGGGGGAACGTCCTCCCTTGCGCGTGCTCGACAAGGCGCCGAGACACGTCGCGCTCGCCGCGAAGATCGTCGTTGCCGGTGCGCTGCTCCCGTTCATGAAGCCGACCTCGGTCGGAGCGGACGGGAACGTGTGGATGTCCTTCGCCGCGAAGGTGGTCATGCTCGGCGCCGCCTGGCTCTGGCTCCAGCAGGTCCACCACAACTGGGGGCGGCCGAAGCTGACGGGTTTCCTCGCCGGGCTCGCGGACCTGACGCTCCGGCCGAAGCCGAGCGGGGACGCGGCCAAGAAGTCGCGGCGCGCCCAGAAGACCACGTCGATCGAGCATCCGTTCCCGACCGGTCTGCACCTCGTTTCGCTGCTGCTGATCGTCGGGAGCATCCCGCTGTCGATCTCCGATCCCCGCCAGGGTCTCTTGGGCCCCGTCGGTCTCGCGGAGCTCGGCGTCCTCGGCTGGGCCGCCTTCTCCTACGTGCACGTGGTCAACTACGAGCGCTGGGGTAGCTTCAACCCGCTCTTCCCCCTCATGTTCCTGGGAATGCTCTTCGCGGGGGTCGCGAGCGTGGTCGCCGCGCTCTCCGCTTCCGGGATCTGGATGCTGTTCCACGGTATCGGCGGCGCGGCCGTCGGCGCCGGGGGCGGACTCGCCGCCTACTCGATCGTCGAAGCGATGATGCAGGCGAAGAAGGAAGGCGATGCGAAGAAGACGGTCGAGCTCGAGAAGCGCAAGGCCGCGCGCGAGTCGCGCAAGAAGGGAGTCTGATCGGCACGGAAGCGCCGCCGCGCACGGTCAAGGACCTGGTCACGCTCGGACGCGCGTTCCTCGAGCGCAAGGGCACTCCGAGCCCGCGTCTCGAGGCCGAGCTCCTCGTCGCACACGCCCTGGGCACCGACCGTCTGCGGGTCTTCCTCGAGCTCGAGCGCCCGGTCGACGCGGGCGAGATCGAGCGCGCGCGCGAGGCGCTGGTGCGGCGCGCCCGCGGCGAGCCCTGCGCCTACGTCACCGGTAGGCGCGAGTTCTACGGACGCGACTTCGCGGTGGGCCCGGGCGTCCTCGTGCCGCGACCGGAGACGGAGCTCCTGGTCGACGTCGCCCGGGAGCGCCTGGCCGGGCGCGAGGCGCCGCGCGTGCTCGACGTGGGGACCGGCTCGGGCTGTCTCGCGGTCACGCTCGCTCTCGAGGTTGCGAGCGCGCGGGTCGTCGCGACGGAGCTCTCGAGCGAAGCGCTCGCCTTCGCGCGCCGCAACGCCGAGGCCCTGGGCGCTGCCGTCGAGTTCCACCATGGCGACGGCGTGGTGCCGGTGCGTGGACAGCGCTTCGACCTGGTCCTGTCGAATCCGCCCTACGTCGCCCCGGAGGATCGAGAGGCCCTCCCCCCGGAGGTGCGCGAGCACGAGCCCGGCGAAGCGCTCTTCGCGCCGGCCGGCGACCCCGACCACTGGGTGCGCCGCCTGGTGGGGGAGGCGGAGCTCCTCGCCGACGGAGGCACGCTGCTCGTCGAGCTGGGCTTCGACCAGGCGCAGCGCGTCTCTTCCTGGCTCACGGAGCGCGGGGAGCGCTTCCGCCTGCACGAGGACCTGGCCGGGATCCCGCGCGTGCTGGAGGTGTCGAGGTAGCCCCATCCCTCACCGCGCCGGATCGGCGCGCTCCGCGCCGGGGGAGAATCAGAAGGGCGTGTCGTCGACCGCCGCCGGCTCGTAGGAGCTCGGCTCGCTCTGGCCGGTGCCGCGCGCGCCGCCGCCGCCCTGGCCGCCGTCCTCGCGGCCGCCGCCGACGAACTCCCAGTTGTCGGCCACGACGTAGAGCTTGGAGCGCTTCTGGCCGCTCTGCTTGTCGTCCCAGGTGTCGAAGCGCAGGCTGCCCTCGAGGAACGCGGGCTTGCCCTTCTGGTGGAAGCGCGAGAAGGCCTCGCCGCGCTTGCCGAACATGGTGATGTCGACGAACGTCGGCTCCTCCTGCCAGTTGCCCTCGGCGTCCTGGAAGCGCCGGTTCACCGCCAGCCCGAACTTCACGATCGCAGTGCCGCTGTTCGCGTAGCGCACCTCGGGATCGCGGGTGAGGTTGCCCATCAGGATGACCTTGTTGTAGCTCGCCATGATCTCGTCGCCTTTCTCGTCGCCTTTCTCGTCGGTGGTGCCCCCCCCCCCCGGGAGCGAAGCGACCATTCACAGGGGGGAGCGAAGCGGTCATTCTAGCGGCTGCGCTTTCTCGTTTCACCCGTGCCCGCGCCACCGGTGGCGGGAAGTGCGGGGCGAGCACCGTGCCAGAGGCAACGGGAGGTGGATCCGCGCCGGCGGCATTCCTACGATCCCGCGGTCCCCCCACCGCGCAGCCCCGACGCACGCCATGAGCCCGATCCCCGCCGATCCGACCGACTCCTCCGAGCCGAAGGGCGCCGAGCGGCGCCGCCATCCGCGCGCCGTCCTCGACTGGCCGGTCACGGTCCGTCTACCGGATGGCAACCACGAGGCACGGCTGCGCGACGTGTCGCGCGCCGGCGTCTGCTTCTATCTCGACCGCCGCATCCCCGAGATGACGGTGCTGGGCCTCGACCTCGAGCTGCCCTGCGCGAGCGACCGCGCGCCGAAGGTGCGTGTCACCGGCTCGGGCGTCGTGGTGCGCTGCCAGCCGCTCTCGCCGCGCGTCGACCACTACGAGATCGCCGTGTTCCTGAACGACCTGGGCGAGGAGCACCGCGATCGGCTGGCGTCCTTCGTGCACGAAACCGTCCGGGCTTGAGGCCGGTCAGCAAGTCTTGCAGCGCGGCGGCAGGTCGCCGGACATCAGTCGGCGACGGAAGGACTTGTAGCGCTCCCCGTTCCAGATCGCGGAGCCGTCCTCTTCGAAGACGTTCCCGAAGCTGATCTCGCGGCTGTCGTAGTAGTTGCAGCAGGGCGTGACGTCGCCCTCGACCGTGACGTAGGTCATGTGGCGCGGCCAGTAGCAGTCCATGCGCTCCTGGACGGTCCACTCGTCGTAGGCCCAGACGACTTCGACCTTGCCGCGGTAGGGAGGCAGGGCGCGGATCCAGGCGCGCTCCTCGTCGCCGAGCAGGATCTCCTTCAGCTCGGGGTTCGAGCTGGCGTTGATCTTGGTGAAGATGATCGTGTCCACGCCGAGCTCCTCGGCGATGGCGAGCATCTTCGGGATCTGCCGGACGTTGTTCTTCGAGAGCACGGTCATCACTCCGATCGTCGGCGTGGACGAACCCAGGGCGCGACGCGCCTCCAAGAGGTTCGTGACGCAGCGCTTGTAGCGCTTCAGGGTGCCGCCCTTGCGCAACCAGCGAAAGGTCTCCTCGTCCGCGCCGTCCATCGAGAAGTTCACCAGACGCAGGCCCGAGCGGACCGTCGCGAAGGCCGTGTCGCGGTCGACCTTCGAGGCGTTGGAAAAGGTGTGCACCTCGATCCCGCGCCTCACGGCTGCCTGCACGATGTCGAGGATGCAGGGGTTGAGGAACACCTCGCCGATACCCTGCAGCTCGATCCTCTTCACGCTCGGGAAGGCGTCGAGCACGCGCTCGAGCTGTTCCACGGACATGTGCTTCTCGGGGCGGTCGTACTCGCCCATGGAGAGCGGGCAGGACGGGCAGCGGAAGTTGCAGATGGAGGAGGTCTCGATCTGCATGGCCGAGGGCGACCGGGGGTTGTGACCGCTGCGACGGAACTCGTCCCAGTCGAGCGCGACCTCGCGCCCCCCCGACGGCGGGGCCTGATCGGGGTGGAGCGCGAGCGCGTCGGGGGCGGAGTTCCGTTCGGGGGTGCTCATCCAGGCATGGAATCGGCCGGCGGGAAGCGAAAGTGTAGCACGCGGGCGAAAGCCGGCCTCTCGCTTGCGCGCACCGGCGCGCGCCGCTGGGATGAGGGACGTGCGTCTCTCCATTCGACTCTTCGCCGCGCTGCGCGAGCGCGCCGGCCGGGAACGCCTCGATCTGGACGCGTTGCCGGCGGAGCTGGACGTCGCCGGGCTCAAGCGCGTGCTCGAGGAGCGCCACGCCGAGCTCGGCAGCTTGCGCCACGTGCGAGGCGTGGTGGGGACGACCTACGTGGACGACGCGACGGCGCTGCGCGACGGGCAGGAGGTCTCCTTCCTGCCGCCGGTCTCGGGCGGCGCGGAGAGCTACGCCGCCGGGGTGTTCGAGGTGTCCGCCGAGCCGCTCGACCCGGAGGCGGCGCGTCGCCGCGTCGGCCATCGGTCCTGCGGGGCGACCGTGGTCTTCATCGGCACGACGCGCGAGCGGAACCGGGGCGAGGAGGTCCTCCGCCTCGATTACGAGGCGTTCGAGGAGATGGCGGGGAGCGAGATGGACGCGATCTTCGCGCGCTGCAACCGGGCCTTCGGGCCGCCCGCGGCCGCGCCGGGCGAGTCGGCAGCCGAGCGCACGCTGCGCATGCTGTGCGTGCACCGCACGGGCACGGTCGAGGTGGGCGAGGCGTCGGTCGTGATCGCCGTCGCCAGCGCGCACCGCGAAGCGGCCTTCCAGGCGGCGCGCTTCCTGATCGACGAGCTGAAGCGCAGCGTGCCGCTGTGGAAGAAGGAGCACTACGCGGACGGACACCACTGGATCGGCGACCGCTCCTGAGCATGAAGGACGTCTCCGAGTCCCTCGCGATCGCGATCGTGCCCGTCACGCCCTTCGCGCAGAACTGTACGGTGCTGAAGGACCGAGCGACCGGCCGCGGAGCGATCGTCGACCCGGGCGGAGACACGCCGCGCATCCTCGCGGCGGTGGATGCCGGCGGAGTCGAGGTCGAGCGGATCCTGCTCACCCACGGGCACGTCGACCACGCCGGAGCGACCGAGGCCATGCGCCGCGCGCTGGGCGTCCCGGTGATCGGCCCGCACCGCGCCGACGGCTTCTGGCTCGACTCGCTGGCGCACCAGGCCGCCGCGTTCGGGCTCTCGCGCGACACCCAGGCTTGCACGCCCGATCGCTGGCTCGAGCACGGCGACGTGGTCGAGGTCGGGGAGCTCCGGCTCGACGTCCTGCACCTCCCCGGACACACGCCGGGGCACGTCGCCTTCTTCCACGCGCCCTCGCGCCTGGCGGTCGTCGGGGACGTCCTGTTCCAGGGCTCGATCGGGCGCACCGACTTCCCCAAGGGTGACTACGACACGCTGATTCGATCGATCACCGAGAGGCTCTTGCCGCTCGGCGACGACGTCACGTTCCTCCCCGGGCACGGACCGACCTCGACGCTGGGTCACGAGCGACGGACCAACCCTTTCCTACTGGATCCGGACGCCTACCGCATGCCGCGTTGAGCCCCAGCGCCTCCGAGTCTCGACGTGCCTCGAGAGTGGGAGGCGGAAGCTCGTCGCGCGGCGTGGCGCCGGTGCGCGGCCGTTGGTAGGGTGCTCGGCCCTTCGACGGCCGCCGCGCGCGGACCCTGGAGACGAAAGCGAGGGAATGGAGCACGGACGAGGCGGAGTGAGCCTGAACACGGAAGGCGTCGAGCGCGAGGAGCTCGAGGTCGACGTGCTCATGGTGGGCGCTGGACCGAGCTCGCTGGCCTGCGCGATCCACCTCAAGCGCACGCTGGACGAGGCCGGCAAGGGCGATGTCTCGCTGCTCGTGCTCGAGAAGGCCGAGGACGTCGGGTACCACATCCTCTCCGGCGCCGTCATGGACCCGCGCGGCATGGCGGAGCTCTTCCCGGATTGGAAGGCGCGTGGCTGTCCGGTCGAGGCCGAGGTCACCTTCGACTGCGTCGACGTCCTGAGGCCGAACGGCAGGAAGCTGAGGCTCACCGGACCGTTCGTCCCGCCGCCGCTGCACAACAAGGGCAACTCGATCGTCAGCCTGTACCGCGTCGTGCGCTGGCTCCGCGAGCAGGCCGAGGCGCTGGGCGTCGAGGTGTACCCGGGTTTCGCCGGCGCCTCGATCCTGTACGACGAGAGCGGACGGCGCGTGGTTGGCGTTCGCACGCGCGATGCGGGCATCGCCAAGGACGGCTCGCGCAAGGCTCGGTTCGAGCCCGGCATGGACGTCAGGGCGAGGGTCACCGTCTTCGCCGAGGGCACGCGCGGGAACCTCGTGAAGGGCCTGGTCTCGAAGCTCGGCCTCGCCGCGGAGGCGAACCACCAGATCTACGAGACCGGGATCAAGGAGATCTGGAGCATCCCGCCCGAGCGCGGCGCGCGGATGCTCGGGCAGGTCGTCCACACGATGGGGGCGCCGCTCGGCACCTCGGGCTACGGCGGGGGATGGATCTACGGCCTGTCGGACGACCGTCTCTCGATCGGTTACGTGGTCGGGCTCGACCATCCGGACGCGGCGCTCGACCCCCACGCGCTCTTCGTCGAGTGGAAGCAGCACCCCGCGATCCGCGAGCTGCTCGAGGGCGGCGAGCTCTTGCGCTACGGCGCGAAGACGATCCCCGGTGGCGGCTACTTCGCCATGCCGAAGCTCCAGGGCGACGGCTTCTGCATCGTGGGGGACAGCGCCGGCTTCGTGAACATGGCCCGCCTCAAAGGCGTGCACCTCGCGATCAAGTCGGGGCTCATGGCGGCCGAGGCGATCGCCGAGGCGCTCGCGAAGGACGACACCTCCGCGGTCGGGCTCTCCGGCTACACGCGCCGCTTCGAAGCTTCCTGGGCCAAGGCCGAGCTGTGGAGGGTTCGCAACTTCCGGCAGGCGTTCCAGTCCGGATTCTTCTCCGGTTTGCTCGACGCCGGACTCCAGCTCGTCACCGGCGGGCGCGGTCTGTTCGCGCGGCGAAGTGCGGTGGCCGATCACGAGACGATGCGGCCCGTGAGCTCGTCCCGGCTCGCGAAGCCGACCTTCGATGACGAGCTCTCCTTCGACAAGCTCACCGACGTGTACCGCTCCGGAGCGATCCACGAGGAGGACCAGCCCTCCCATCTCGTGATCGTGGACCCCGACCTGTGCATCACGCGCTGCACGGAGGAGTTCGGCAACCCCTGCCGGCACTTCTGTCCGGCAGCCGTCTACGAGTGGCCGCACGCAACGGCTGCCGAAGCACGCGAGAAGGGGGGCGTGGTCGTCAACGCGTCGAACTGCGTGCACTGCAAGACGTGCGACGTGGCCGACCCGTACCAGATCATCGAGTGGGCCGTCCCCGAAGGGGGTGGCGGCCCGAAGTACGTCGACATGTAGCGCATGAAGCTCTCGATCAAGAACCGCACGGCCCCCCTCGCCAAGACCGACCTCCTGTGCGTCCTCGGGACCGAGGGGAAGGCGGTCGTGCTCCCGCGCGGGGTGAAGGTCCCGCCGCTCGCGGTCAAGGCCTTCGACGGCGAGTTCCGCGAGGCGCGGCTCACCGACGCGATCGGCGGTCCCGCCGCGCGCGTGCTGATGATCGGCCTGGGGAAGAAGGACGATGCCAGTGCCGAGCGCGTCCGCAGAGCGGCGGCTCTGTGCGCGAAGAAGGGCGAGAAGGTGCGCGCTGCTTCTGCGACCCTGTGGTTCGACGCCGCGGTCGAGGCTCTTGCCGGGGGAGCGGCGAGCTGCGCCCAGGCGGCGGCGGAGGGCGTCTTGATGGGCGTGCACTCGGCTGCGCTCTTCAAGAGCGAGAAGAAGGGCCCGTACCTCTCGCGCGTCGCGCTCGTGGGCGGCGGCGCCGCGTTCAAGAAGGGAGCGAAGAAGGGCGAGACCCTGGGCCGGGCGAATTGCTTCGCGCGGCGCCTGCAGGACACGCCGGGCAACCTCATGCGCCCGCGCGACATGGTGAGAGAGGCGCGCAAGCTCGCCGCCGGCAGCGCGCGCATCACCTGCAAGGCCCTCGACGAGAAGGCGATGGCGCGCATGGGAATGGGCTCGCTCCTGTCCGTGTCGCGCGGCTCGCGCGAGCCGGCCTATCTCATCCACCTGATCTATCGCCCGCGGCGGAAGTCGAGGAAGCGGGTGTGCATCGTCGGCAAGGGCCTGACCTTCGACGCCGGTGGGATCAGCATCAAACCGTCCGCGAAGATGGACGAGATGAAGTACGACATGTCCGGCGGCGCCGCGATCCTGGGCGTGTTCCACGCGCTGGCCGGACTGGACCTGGCGATGGAGGTGCACGGACTCGTGCCTACCTCGGAGAACCTCCCGGACGGGGCGGCGAACAAGCCCGGCGACCTCGTCACCGCGATGAACGGCAAGACGATCGAGGTGCTCAACACCGACGCCGAGGGGCGGCTGATCCTGGCCGACGCGCTGTGCTACGCCGTCAAGGTCGTCAAGCCGCGGGCGATCGTCGACCTGGCGACGTTGACCGGCGCGGTCGTCGTCGCGCTCGGGCACGAGCTCTCCGGCGTGATGGGCAACGACGTAGAGCTCCAGGACGCTCTGGTGGAGAGCGGCGAGCGGACGGGGGAGCTGGTCTGGAAGCTCCCCTTGCTCGACGCGCACAAGCGCCACATGCAGGGACGCGTGGGCGACCTGCGCAACATCAACAACGGTCAGGGCGCGGGCTCGATCTCGGGCGCGGCCTTCCTGTCGAACTTCGTCGGAGACGTGCCCTGGGCGCACCTCGACATCGCCGGCGCGGCCTGGGGAGCCGACGACCGCGACTACCAGGGCGGACCGGTGGGGACCGGCGTCGGCGTGCGCCTCTTGGCGCACTGGTTGGAGAGCCTGTAGGCGCCACCCGGACCGGCCCGAGCGTGGCGCTGCGCTCGGGAGCGCTCCGCTCGGCTGGTAAGATCCGAGGATGGACCCGTCCGCGCCCGCCGCTCGCTGCTCGCTCCTCCTGGCCCTGGTCTCTCTCTGCGCCTCCTCACACTTCCCGCAGGCGTCCGCCGACGGGGAGGACGTGCGCGCCGGACACGCGCGCATGCTGGCCGTGTTGGCCGAGATCCACGAGAAGCGCGACCGGCAGAACCTCTACCTGGGCGACAAGCAGCTCGAACGAGCGCGCCAGCTCCTGGCGCAGGCGAACGAAGAGACTCCGCGCAAGATGCTCGCGCGGATCCACTACGACCTCGGGGGTTTCCTGCTCCAGGCGGGCGAGAACCAGGAGGCGATCGAGCAGCTCCTCGCGAGCTGGGAGCTGATCCGCGTCCTGGCCGCGGACGACTGGCCGCCCTTCGCGTCCAAGCTGCCCTACGACCTGGGCGTGGCCTACATGCGCCTGGGCGAGACCAGGAACTGCGTCGCGCGCCACACGACGCGGAGCTGCATCCTCCCGATCTCGGAGGAGGGTATCCACACGGACCAGACCGGGTCGCGCGAGGCCATGAAGTGGTTCCGGGAGTCGATGCTCCGCGACCCGACGAACGAGGCGTTGGTGCTGTGCGCGCGCTGGTTGCTCAACATCGCCGCCATGACGGTCGGGGAGTGGCCCGACGACCTGACCGAGGCCGAGCGCATCGCCCCCGAGGTGTACGGCCTGGCGGGAGACTTCCCGCGCTTCGAGGACGTTGCGCCGAAGCTGGGAGTCAACTCCTTCGACCTGTGCGGCGGCGCCGTGGTCGAGGACCTGAACGGGGACGGCAGGCTCGATCTCCTCTCCTCGACCTGGAACACGAACGGCCAGCTCCGCTACTGGACCAACCAGGGCGACGGCACCTTCCGCGAGCGCACCGTGGAGGCCGGGCTGCTCGGGCTGTGGGGCGGGCTCAATCTCGCGTCGGCCGACTACGACGGGGACGGCGACGTGGACGTGCTCGTCCTACGCGGCGCGTGGCTGTCCGGCAAGTCGTCCGAGATGCCGAACTCGCTCCTCCGCAACGACGGCGGTCGCTTCGTGGACGTGACCTATGCGGCGGGGTTGGCGGAGCCCTTCCGCCCGACGCAGACGGCGGGTTGGCGCGACTACGATCTGGACGGGGACCTCGACCTGTACGTCGGGAACGAGGCGTCGCCGCAGAGCCCGCACTCCTGTCAGCTCTTCCGGAACCAGGGCGACGGGACCTTCGTGGACGTCGCCGCGGCGGCGGGCGTGACGAACGGCTTCTACGCCAAGGGCGTGGCCTGGGGCGACTACGACGGGGACGGCTGGCCCGACCTCTACGTCTCGAACCTGAACAGCCCGAACCGCCTCTACCGGAACCTCGGCGACGGGACCTTCGAGGACGTCGCGAACGAGCTCTCCGTCGGGTGGCCGCTGCTCTCCTTCCCGACCTGGTTCTTCGACTACGACAACGACGGTGACCTCGACTTGTACGTGTCGAGCTACGCTTCGGGTCCCTTCGAGGGGGGCTATCAGCTCGCGCCGATCGTGGCGAGCTATCTGGGTCTCGACGTCGCGCGCTTCGGTGGAGAGGCGCCGCGCATCTACCGCAACGAGGGAGGAAGCTTCACCAACGTCACGGAAGAGGTGGGAGCGCTGCGGGTGACGTTACCCATGGGCGCGAACTTCGGCGACGTGGACGGCGACGGCTTCCTCGACTTCTATCTGGGAACGGGCTACCCCTACTACGACGGCCTCATCCCGAACGTGATGTACTGGAACCGCGGCGGGAAGCGCTTCGAGGACGTCTCGACTTCGAGCGGCATGGGTCATCTGCAGAAGGGACACGCCGTCGCCTTCGGCGACCTCGACAACGACGGCGACCTGGACGTTTTCGAGCAGATGGGGGGTGCCTACCTGGGCGACGCCTTCGGGAACGCGCTCTTCGAGAACCCGGGCTTCGGACACCGCTGGATCAAGGTGCGCCTGCACGGGGTGTCGGAGAACAGGAGCGGCATCGGCGCTCGCTTGCGCGTCACGCTGGAGGACCCGGACGACTCGACGCGGGTCGTCCACCGCGAGGTCACGACGGGCGGGAGCTTCGGCTGCAGCTCCGTGACCCAGCATGTGGGTCTGGGCGGAGCGCTGCGCATCCGCTCGCTCGAGGTCTTCTGGCCTCGCTCGCGCGAGACGCAGGTCTTCGAGGACGTCCCTCTGGACCGGCGGCTCGTGATCACCGAGGGCGAGAAGGAGCTGGAGGTGGTCGAGGAGCAGCCCTTCCGGTTCCGGTAGGAGCGCGGCCGTGCGCCACCTGCTCTTTGCCCTCGTCGTCGCGCAGGTGTTGGCCGGCGCCTGCGCCCTCGCGCGCAATCTCGGCAAGGTCCCGCACTACGGCGACACCCGCGCCGGCGTCGCCGGGACCCTGTCCCCCGCTGCTGCTCCCGGCTATGTCCGGCTCGCGCACGACGGTTCCGCCGACAGCCGGCGCGGACTGCTCTATCCCGTCTTCTTGCGCCTGGTCCACGACGCCGGCGGCGGTCCCTGGTTCGAGGGCCTCGATCTCGAAGACCGGCAGCGGATGCCGAAGCATGCCATCGACTGCTGGGCACCAGCCTGGCAGATGCGCGCGCAGCTGCTGCAACTGGCAGTCTTCGCCGCCGCGTTGGTGTTCGCCGGCGCCGTCTTCACGCGACGGCGCCTGACCTCTCGATGGCCGCCGCTGCTGCTGGCCCTTGTCTACGTCGATCCGGTGCTGGTCCACGCTCAGTTGTCGCTGCTCCCCGACGGCCTCTCGCTCAGTGCCTGCCTGTTGTTCCTGGCGGGTTTCGTGGAGTACACGCGGGACGGCAAGAAGTGCGGTCTCTTGTTGCTCCTCCTGGGAGCGACGCTGGCTGCGGGCCTCCGTCCGGAGAAGGGACTCGTGCTAGGGTCCGCCTGCGCCCTCACCATGGCTGGTCTGGCCCTCTGGCGGACGCGGCCGCCACGCTCGCGCTTCCGTGCCCTCCTCGCCACCGCGGGCGTCTTCGTGGCCGCCGCGGCCTTCGCCGGCGCGGGCCGGTGGCTCGAACGCTGGACCGTCGCCGAGACCGTGGTCCATGCCCGCATCGTGTACCCCCGTCTCGAGGCGATCCACGCCGCCCTGCCGGAGGATGCGCAGCGGCGCATCCCACTCGACCTCGCACGCCGCTACGACACGAGCATCCAGGAAGGACGCCAGGTCGTCCACCAGGCGACGGAGGGCGACGCCGCAGTGCGGCGTGCGCTGACCGCGGAGCTCCGTCGCGTCGCACTGCGTGAACGGTGGCTCGCCATCGGCATCGACTGCTCGATCGACTCGCTGCGCAACCTGGCGGCGACCCCGGAGTTCCTCGTCCGGCTGGCGACGTGGGCCTGGCACGATCGGGAGGTCGCCGGGCGGAGCGCCGATCGGCGGTGGGAGTCGGTCGGATCCTGGCTGATGCTCTCCTACCACGAGCCCGACTGGTCGCTGGTCTCGCTGGTGGGCGCGATCGCGGTGCTGCTGGTGGGTTGGGTGCTCGGTGCGGAGCGCGTACTGCACGCCACCCGCTCCGGCGCGTGGCGACGCGCGCCGTGGGCCGCCGTGCTGCCGGTGGCTGCGTTCCTCGCCGTGAACGCCGCTGCCTTCGGCTTCACGCAGGACCTGTTCGACCTACGCTACGTCTACCCTTCCCACCTGGCCTGGGTGGCGCTCGGCTGCGCGGGAGCGGTGGCCTCTCTGCAGCCGCGGTCCCCCGCGTCGTCGTGACAGCCCGCGTTCGGCTTTCCGGCCGCGGCGGCGGCGGCCCGCCGTTCGAGCAACGCCGTCTCCTGAGCGAGGTTCTTGAGCTGCAGGCTGTGGCGCGACAGCTTCACGGCGTAGTTCAGACAGATCAGGCCGAGGAAGAGCACGCTGAGCAGGAACAGAGTGGAACTCACCGTCCAGGCACCGATGGCCCGCGTCAGCGACCGTAGCAGGTCGAGGTTGCAGGTAGCCACGAGCACCGCAAGCGACACCAGCACCCAGATCGGCGTGTACTCCTCGCGCAGGGTGCGGCGACGCACCAGCCATAGCACAAGTGCGAGCAGGAAGATGCTGAGCGCGATCGCCAGCACGCGCGTGGTCTGCGACTCCTCGGCCTGCAGGAAGAGCTCCCTCAGCTCGTTGGTGTCCATTGCGTCGCTTCTTCCGGCGCGCTCTCCCGGCGTAGCGAGGGAGCACGGACTGTCCCTGCCCACAGCGCCAGCGCTATCCGGTACACGTAGTACAAGGACCGCAGGCCGCCGTGCAACCGAGACGGGCGCGTGCTCTCGTGCATGCGCACGGGATGCTCCACGATCCGGCGGCCGCAGCGGTGGGCGAGGATCAACACGTTCACGTCGGGATAGTCCGACGGGAAGAAGTCCTGCACGTAGAGCTCGAGCATGGAACGCCGCATGGCCTGGAAGCCGGAGGTCGGATCGGTGACGCGCAGCCCCACCGCCCGGCCCAGGTTCAGGAACAAGAGGCGTCCGAGCGTGCGGGTCCTGCCCATGGCGTAGCCGGTCTGCTCGAGGAAACGAGAACCGAGGACCAGGTCCGCCGAGGTTTCCTGCAGGCGAGCGACCAGGCCCGGGACCAGGTCCGGATCGTGCTGGCCGTCCGCGTCGAGCTGCACCAGCAGATCGACACCGCGGGAGAGCGCGTACTTGTAGCCGGTCTGCAGTGCGGCACCGTAGCCGAGGTTGAAGGGATGGCGCAGCACGGTGGCGCCGCGCTCGCGGGCGACGCGCGACGTGTCGTCCTGCGAACCGTCGTCGACTACGACGACTTCGTGCTCCTGTTCCCAGTGGCGCAGGCCGGCCAACACCGCGGGCAGACGGGGCGCCTCGTCGAACGCCGCCAGCAGGACGATGGCGCGCGGTCCGCTCAAGAGCAGTGCTCGCTGGGCAGCGTGTCGCCGCCCGCGGCCCGGCAGACGACGGTGAGGTAGTGGTTCTTGAAACCGTAGCGCAGCGTGGCCCCGACGCGCCGGAGCAGCGCGCTGGGATGGTGCAGGTACCACGCCGGCAGGTTGCGGCGCAGACCGGCCATGCGCAGCTCGCGACGGAACAGCACGCTGAAGGGCGATACGCGTTGCACCTGCAGCAGCGAGTCGATCTCCTCGAGCCCGTTGCGGGCCAGCAGGCGGCGGAAGGAGTGCCGGGTGAAGTCGCTGAGATGGTGCGGGTTGAGGTCCACGGACGGCGTGGTCGGGACGGACGCGATCAACACACCGCCGGGGACCAGCAGCCGCGCCAGCCTTTGCACGAAGCGCTGCGGATCGGGCACGTGTTCGATGGTCTCGAGCGACACCACGGAGTCGAAACCAGCCGCGTCCTCGAACGCCAGCACGTCTCCTTGCTGGAACTGGGTGCGCGCGTCGGCGTAGCGCTCCCGCGCGTACTCGACGGCTGCCGCGTCGAGGTCGAGACCCAGCCCGATCCGCACCTGCGGTGCGGCGCCGGTCATCCACTTCGTTCCGTACCCCACGCCGCAGGCGATGTCGAGCAGTCGGCCGGGGTGCAGGTGTCGAGCGGCGAACTGGTAGCGCTGCTGGTGTAGTTCGAGGGTCTCGCGACCGGTGGCCTCACCTGGCTCGACGCGATCGGGGACGAGACGTTCGAGGCTGGCGTGATTCACCGGGCCAGGACGATCCGTAGCTCCCGCTGGGCGGCCGTGGGCAGGGCGAACGCGATGGCAAGGGCGACGAGCAGGCCGCGAGACCCGCGCAGTCTCCGGAGCGAGTGCTTCAGGATGCTCTCCTCTGGGGGGGGACATGGGGACCAGTCGAAAGCCCAGGGTGATGCGCCACGGCCAACGTTTCAGGATTCCCGAGTTTCATCGCGGCGCGGCCGCCCCGCCGGCACTGGGCGCCCGCGGTACCGCCTGGATCCTAGCGCGAGCCTCAGCCGCCGAAGTGGTGCAGGCCGAGGGCGAGGAGCGTCCCGACGGCCAGGAGCAGGAGCCGCGCAGGGCCGTCCTCGCGACCGTGGAAGACCTCCGGCAGGAGGTCGATCAGGGCCACGAACAGGAAGGTGCCCGCCGCTAGCGCAGTGAGGACCTGCGCGCCGGCCGGGGAGAGCTGCGCGAACAGGCCGCTGCCCAGGAGGAAGCCCACCGGCGTCACCAGGGAAAAGATCGCGAGCAGGAGGACCGTGCGCGGGCGCGGCGCGTGACCGAGGGAGAACACCGTGGCGAGAGAGAAACCCTCGACCAGCTTGTGCGCGACGATCGAGAAGTACAGGACACCGGTCATCCCGCCTGCTTCTCTGACCGCGGCGAGTCCGAGCCCCTCGGCGAGCGCGTGCACCGAGAGACCGAGGAAGGAGCCCCAACCGACGACGACGTGCGGGTCGGTGCTCGTGCGGCCCGGCAGGACCAGGTTCTGCAGCACGTACAGGAGCACGACTCCCAGGAGGACGAGGAGACCGGGCCACGGGGCGTCGAGCCCGTCCCCGTCCGCGGGCGGCGCCAGTGCCTCGGGCAACAGGTGCAGGAACACGATGCCGAGGAACAACCCGGTCGTCAGCGCCACGAAGCGGTGCAGCAACCCGTGCGATCGGCGCACCCAGAGCGGGATCGCTCCCCCGAGGAGGGTCGCCCCGAGCAGGACCAGGAGTCGCGTCGTCATGGGGCGTAGGTTCGGGCTTCCGTGCTCCGGTTCCAAGCGGCGCAGGGCGGTTCCGCGCCAAGTGGCGCAAGGAAGGGTAGGCGCGCCGCGCGGGCCTGCGTACTCTGGACTGGACGCCGTGCGACACCATTCGCTCTTACTGCTACTCCCCATCCTCCTCGCCTGCGGATCGGCTCCGCCTCGGGACGATCGTCCGAGCGCCGCCGCGGATGGACGCGAGGCACCAGCCGAGTCGGACCCCGGGACGCTCGAAGCGAACGCTCCGCGCCGCGAGCTTGCCGTCGTCGAGGCGCCGCACGCGCGCTCGCGCGCCTCTTACCTCGAGGAAGCGAACCTGCTCGAACGCGCCAACGCCTACATCGAGGCGATCGAGGTATACGACGAGCTCTTCCTCGCGCACCCGAGCTTCCCCGAGCGCGAGGAGGCACTCAAGCGCCGCACGACGCTGCTCGCGTTCGTCGACCTCGCGCGCGAGAGCTACGCCAAGGCGCTCGCTGCGGAGACGCTCGAGGACGAGCTGCAGTACGTCGCGCTGATCCAGTCCTTCTGGCCCGGCTACGCGGACGTCGGGCTGCGCGTGCGCGAAGGCCGTTCCGGCCGGCGGCTTCCGCCGCCGGCTCCGGACTCGGAGGACGGCGGCTAGGGGCCCGTTGAAGAGGTCAGCGGGGATGGGCGACGAGTCGATCTGGGCCGTAGGGGTCACCTGCCCCGAGTGCGGGCGCGGTCACACCCTCCACGCACAGCTCGTCGCCTCGCCGCGATCCTTCAGCTACCAGTGCCCGTCACGCCGCGTGCGCGTCTCGGTCCGGTTCGTCGATCCGTCCGTGATCACGTCCCCTTGGACGGAGGTGCAGGCGCCGAACCCCGACTCGATCGCCGTCCTGCACGCGGACGCGGGAGGCCCGATCGACGTCTAGCCCGGGTGCTGTCACGCTCCCTACCAACGTCCCTTTCGCACTGCGAGAGACCATCCATGAACGATTCCGTGTCCAGCCTGATGCAGACCGTGGTCGCCAAGAACCCGAGCGAGCCGGAGTTCCACCAAGCGGTCCAGGAAGTCGCCGAGTCCCTGGTCTTGGTGCTCGAGGAACACCCCGAATACCGCAGTGCGAAGATCCTGGAGCGCATGGTCGAGCCGGAGCGCGTGATCCTGTTCCGCGTGCCGTGGATGGACGATCGCGGGGCGGTGCAGGTGAACCGTGGCTTCCGCATCGAGATGAACAGCGCGATCGGACCCTACAAGGGGGGCCTGCGCTTCCACCCGTCGGTCAACCTGGGGATCCTGAAGTTCCTGGCCTTCGAGCAGGTGTTCAAGAACTCGCTGACGACGCTCCCGATGGGCGGCGGCAAGGGCGGCTCGGACTTCGATCCCAAGGGCAAGAGCGACGACGAGGTCATGCGCTTCTGCCAGAGCTTCATGACCGAGCTCTTCCGCCACATCGGGGCGAACACCGACGTCCCGGCCGGAGACATCGGCGTCGGGGGGCGTGAGATCGGATACCTCTTCGGACAGTACAAGCGCCTCGCGAACGAGTTCACCGGCATCCTCACGGGCAAGGGGATCCACTGGGGCGGTTCGCTCATCCGCCCGGAGGCGACGGGCTACGGCGCGGTCTACTTCGCGCGCGAGATGCTGGCTACGCGCGGGGAGGAGCTGGCGGGGCGCACCTGCCTCGTTTCCGGCAGCGGCAACGTCGCTCAGTACGCCGTGGAGAAGCTGATCGAGTTGGGCGCCAAGGCCGTGACCCTCTCGGACTCCGGCGGGGTCGTCCACGACCCGGCCGGGATCGACCGCGAGAAGCTCGACTTCGTGCTCGAGCTGAAGAACGTACGGCGCGGGCGGATCTCCGAGTACGCGAAGGAGTTCAAGGGCTCGACCTACACGCCGGCGGACGCCACGCAGTCGACGAACCCGCTGTGGAGCCACCCGGCGGACTGCGCCTTCCCCTGCGCGACGCAGAACGAGATCTCGCTCGCCGACGCGAGGACCATGCTGAAGAACGGCATCCAACTCGTCAGCGAGGGGGCGAACATGCCGACCGTCCCGGACGGAGTCGAGCTCTTCGTCGAGGGGAAGATCCTGTACGGTCCGGGGAAGGCAGCCAACGCCGGCGGCGTCGCCGTGTCGGGCCTGGAGATGGCGCAGAACAGCATGCGCTACAACTGGCAGCGCGCCGAGGTCGACCAGCGCCTCCAGATCATCATGGCCGACATCCACGCTGCCTGCGTGGCGGCGGCGGAGCGCTTCGGCACGCCGGGCAACTACGTCAACGGCGCGAACATCGCCGGGTTCCTGAAGGTTGCCGACTCGATGCTCGACCAGGGGCTGGTCTAGCCTCTCGACTTCCGTTGGAATCGGGACCGTGAGCCCCGAATCGAGGCCCGCGAGAAGACGTCGGCCTCCGCTCAAGAGCTTCCACGAGCTCATGCAGCGGCGGGTGCTGCGCATCCTCCTGGTGTCGAGTCCCTACGACTCGTTCATCATGTCGGAGGACGGGCACCTGAACGAGACGCTCGTCAGCCAGTTCGTCGAGCTCAACCTGATCCAGGTGCCCCAGGTCACACAGGCGTCGACCATGCGCCAGGCGCTCGAGCTCGCGGAGGAGGAGGCGGGCTTCGACCTCGTGCTGGCCAGCCTGCAGATGGTCGACGGGGACGCGGTCCAGCTCACGCGCTCGCTGCGTGCGGGGGGGCACGAGATGCCGGTCGTGGCCATCGCCTTCACGAGCCGCGAGCTCTCGCAGTTCACCGAGCGCGTCGACACCGCGCCGCTCGAGCGCATCTTCCTGTGGCAGGGAGACGCCCGCCTGCTGCTCGGGATCGTCAAGTACGTCGAGGACCGGCTCAACGTCCGCGAGGACACGCGCAAGATGGGGATCCCGGTGATCCTCGTGGTCGAGGACAGCATCCGCTTCTACTCCTCCTTCCTGCCCACCATCTACTCGGAGCTCTACCGCCACACCGAGCGTCTCCTGTCCGAGGACCTGAACCTGTCGCAGAAGTTGATCCGCATGCGGGCACGGCCCAAAGTGCTGCTCGCTTCCGAGTTCGAGGAGGCCTGGGACTTCTACCGGCAGTACGAGGACAACGTCCTCGGCGTCATCTCCGACTTCGAGTACCCACGCGGCGGGGTCCTCGATCCGCGCGCCGGCGTCGAGCTGTGCTCGCGGGTCCATGCGGCTCACCCGGACATACGCCTGGTGATGCAGTCGAGTCATCGGGAGAACCGCGCGCTGGCGGAGGAGCTGGGGGCGGAGTTCCTGCTCAAGGGCTCCGCTCACCTGCTGCACGACCTGCAGACGTTGCTCGAGCGGCGCTTCGGCTTCGGTGACTTCGTCTTCCGCAACCCCGAGCGCGTCGAGGTCGCCCGAGCGCACGACCTCAAGTCGCTTGGGATCGTGCTCGAGACGCTGCCGGAGGAGAGCCTGGTCTATCACGCGGAGCGCAACCACTTCTCCAACTGGATGAAGGCGCGCACCGAGTTCGAGATGGCGGAGCGGCTGCGCCCGCAGAAGCTATCCGACTTCGACTCGGTCGAGGACCTGCGGCAGTTCCTGCTCGAGACGGTGCGCGAGACGCGGCTCGACAAGTACCGCTCCGTCATCGCCGACTTCGACAAAGACCGCTTCGAGCCCGAGGCCAGCTTCACGCGCATCGGGGGCGGTTCCCTGGGCGGCAAGGCGCGCGGCGCCGCCTTCGCGAACCGCGTGTTGCGCGAGGCGCGCATCGACGACCTGTTCCCCTCGGTCGAGATCCACGTGCCCCCGTCGCTCGTGCTCGGTACCGAGCTCTACGAGGAGTTCCTGGTCCCCGGGCTGCACCACGAGTTCGCGCTGACCGACGCGCCGGACGAGGAGATCCTGCGTCAGTTCCTGCAGGCCCCGTTTCCGCGCGAGGCGATCGGAAAACTGCGCGCCTTCCTTCACCGAGTGCGCCACCCGCTCGCCGTGCGCTCGTCGAGCTTGCTCGAGGACTCGCTCTCGCAGCCCTTCGCCGGCGTCTATCGCACCTACATGCTGGCGAACAACGCGCCCGAGATCGACCTGCGCTGGGAACAACTCTCGGCGGCCGTCAAGCGTGTGTGGGCCTCCGCCTTCCTCGCGCAGGCCAAGACCTACCTGGCGATGACCTCCTTCCGGCTCGAGGAGGAGAAGATGGCGGTCATGGTGCAGGAGCTGGTCGGGAACCGGCACGGGGGCCGTTTCTATCCGGACTTCTCCGGCGTGGCGCGCTCCTTCGACTTCTACCCGGAGCCAGGACACGACGCGCGGGACGGCGTCGCGGCGGTGGCGCTGGGAATGGGACACGCGGTCGTGGGCGGCGACCCCTGCCTGCGCTTCTGCCCGCGTTATCCGCGCGAGATCGTCACTTTGTCGAGCGTCAAGGACGCGCTGCGGACGACGCAGCGCGAGTTCCAGGCGGTCGATCTGGAGGGAGCGCGCGAGTTGCACGCGACGGCGGAGATCCGGCGCCATCCGCTCGAGGTCGCGGAGCAGGACGGAACTTTGAAGTGGGTCGGCTCGACCTGGCTCCCGAACGACGCTCGCATCGTCGACGGGATCTCGCGCGAGGGGATCCGGCTGGTGAGCTTCGCCCAGGTCCTCAAGCACGACGCGTTCCCCCTGGCTCCGATCCTCTCCGTCCTGCTCGAGCACTGCGCCGAGGGAGCCGGGGCCCCGGTGGAGATCGAGTTCGCCGGGACCTTCGCCACCCCCGAGCGCCGCGCGCGCTTCGCCTTCCTGCAGCTCCGTCCGCTCGCGCTCACGACCGAGTTCGAGGACGTCGTGCTGGACGAAGTCTCCGACGCCGAGGTCCTGTGCAGGAGCCGCATGGTGCTCGGCAACGGGCGCATCGAGGGGCTGACCGACCTGGTCGTCGTCGACGTGGAGCGCTTCGAGCGCTCGCGCAGCCCCGAGGTGGCGCTCGAGGTCGCCCGCTTCGACGCGGAGCTTCGCAAGGAAGGGCGCCCCTACGTCCTGGTGGGGGTCGGCCGCTGGGGTTCCTCCGACCCGCACCTCGGCATCCCCGTGGTCTGGAGCCAGATCTCCGGCGCGCGCGTGATCGTCGAGGCCGGGCTGAAGGACCTGTTCGTCGTTCCTTCCCAGGGCACGCACTTCTTCCAGAACCTGAGCTCCTCCGGTGTCGGGTACTTCACGGTCAACCCGGAGGCGGGGCAGGGCGTCCTGGACTGGCCCTGGCTGCTCGCGCAGGAACCGCTGGCGTTGGGCGAGGCGACCGGCTCGGTGCGACGGGTCCGCCTCGAGCGGCCGATGCGCGTCTTGATCTCGGGCAAGGCGGGCGAGGGCGTCCTCCTCAAGCCGGCCGCCGGCGGCGGTTAGGATGGCGCGCATGCCGGTCCCGAAGCTGAACGACGTCGAAGCGCGCGTCCTGGGCGTCCTGGTCGAGAAGGCCTTCACCACCCCCGACCAGTACCCGCTCTCCGTCAACGCGATCCGTAACGGCTGCAACCAGAAGTCGAACCGCGATCCCGTG
>Ga0302046_10000700_pt1 | contig 32693 bp, 29 predicted proteins | sample RVTome_11_FD_200261 | JGI IMG/M metagenome (GOLD analysis project Ga0302046, IMG submission 200261) | Soil microbial communities from uranium-contaminated site in the Upper Colorado River Basin, Wyoming, United States - RVT147D111 (version 2) ...
TACCATTTCCGGTACCGGATACTGGGGCCGGGATGTGCTCGACTGGGAGTTCGTGAAACCCACTGAGGAACAACCAGGCATCGACCTCGAGGTCAATTGGGGTAACTCGCTGGCGGCGGTCAACGTAAATCACTCGATGGGTGCCAGGCCGTTTCAGCTGCACCTCAGCCGCTCCGGCTTTTCGACGCGTGTCGGCCTCGTCCCGGACATCGTGAATGTCCAGAATGATGTCAGGCTGTGGAACGGCCGCGCCATGCTCCACCTCACGCCGGGATCCTCTCACGATGTTCGCGTGGGAGGCGGCGTGGAAGACTACGACATTCGCTATCTCTTTGAGAGCGCGGTATTCGGCGCAACCTTCCTGGAGCAGTCCTACGGTCCGCGAATCTGGTCCGCGTTCATTGACGATGAATGGGAGCCTAACGACTGGCTCAAGCTCAGACCCGGCCTGCGGCTCGAGTCTATCGAAGGAGCCGACTTCACATCACTTGCCCCGCGGATCGCCGTAAAGGCGTTCCTGACACCCGAGTTTGCGCTTACCGGCTCGGCGGGCCGCTACTATCAGGGACTCCACTCCCTCCGAGACCACAACGTCCCGTGGTCGTTCCTGGACTTCTGGATCGGCGCCGACAGCGTTACACCCGTCGCACGATCCGATCACATGGTCCTTGGCTTTGAACGGTGGTTCGGGAGTGGCATTTCGTTCGGCATCGAAGGATACCGGAAGACGTTCGCCAACATCGTCAATTTCGATTACCGCGACGATCTGAAAGTTCAGGGCGATGAATACTTCACCACCACCGGTAACGCCTGGGGAGCAGACGTCCTGTTGCGAAAGTATACCGGACGCTTCACAGGGTGGATCGCCTACAGTCTCGGCAAGGCAACCAGACACTCGGCCGAACAGTCATTTCCGCCAGCGCACGACCGACGCCACACCCTCAACGTGGTTGTGCGGACCAATGGTCCGCTCGGGAGCGAATTGGGTGTGCGGTGGGGTTACGGCTCTCCACTTCCATACACGCCGTTCATCGGACAGTGGGAGCATCGGTATTACAATCCGGCAACCCACTCGTTCATCGAAGCCAACGAAGAACCGGTTGCCTCTCAATCCCTCAACACGGCCAGGTTCCCGGCTTACAGCCGCCTCGACATCAGCCTGCGATGGGACACCGGATTCTTTGGGGGCCGGCTGAAACCGTATCTCCACCTGCTGAACGCCTACAACCGGGGAAACGTCTTTTTTTACGTGTTCGACTTCACGAGTTCCCCGTCGACGCGTCAGGCGATTTCACAACTGCCGCTGCTCCCCAGCTTCGGTGTGGAGTTCGAATTCTGATGACGCGACGACTCCTGGTGGGAACCGTCCTGGTTGCCGTCTCCAATTGCGAACTGGGCGAGATCAACATTCCTCCAACCGAACCCCTGGTTGTGGTGCAGGCGGTCATGAGGCCGGATCGGGTTTTCCAGTGGATCCTCGTGGAGCAAACGCTGACGGGTCGAACGGCAGGTCAGGCATCGGTGGATCTCGTACCGAGTAATCGCGAGCTCCAGGCACCAGTTCTCGATGCCAGGGTTTTTGTGACGAACGTCAGCTACCCGAGTGACCCGTGTGGAGCAGCCGTCGAATTCCGGCAAACGCCTCCACCCCCGAACGAAACCGAACAGTCGGGCGTGTATTGGAGTCCGCAGGGGTGTCCGACCATGCGCGCGGGCGACACGCTCGAGCTGCGGGTCGAGGCGCTCGATTCGACCGTGACCGGTCGAACGGAAGTTCCGGGCTTTACGTTGGCGGTTCTCCAGGCGGGTGGCGCTTCGGTTACCTCGCCACTGACGCAACTCGAGTTCAACCGCGACACCGACACACTCGACGCCAGTGTGGAAGCAACGCATGGACGGGCAATCCACGTCGAACTGCACCGCACGCTGCCGGACGGTGTGGACTCGGTTCGGGCCATCCAGGAAGGATCAGCGTGGTTCTGGGTCGATTCCACCGGTATGACGCTCCCCGGCAACCTGATCAATCTGTTTGAAGGGGAGTTTGAAGCGAGCGGTGGCAATGCACCGGACTTGTTCGTGGCCGGCTTCGAGTACGTCGTCACCACCGCATACATGGACCAGAATCTGTTCGATGCGTTCCGGTCCGCGAATTTCCCACTGTCGGGCCGTGGTTACATCAGCAGCGTTTCCGGCGGATATGGGCTCTTTGGCAGTCTCGTGGCGCAACCGAACACCTTACGGGTCATCGGGGACGTGGATGACCCTCGGGAAGGGACCTTCGACCTGACGGGGATCGTCGAAGGTGTCGCCGTGAACCTCGAACTGGAACTGTACGTGGGACGGCAGTGGATTTCGGGCGAGAGTAGCTCCCCGTTTGGGGCGTTCGCGAACGGCAATTGGGTGAACGGTCCACTCGCACGGAGTATCTCCGGCAGATTCAGCCACGGAGGCTTCGTCCAGTTGCCGCTTGAACGGGACGCCGCCGCGGGCACCGGCCCGGGGGGGATCGGGTGGATGATCACCGGCGCCTGGCCCCAAAATGGACCCAGCGAACTCAGCGTGTTCCACGCCGACGGCGGACCGGACACGCTTCGGGCGGTCAAAAGATGATGTGATTACGCGGTACGATTCCGATTGGCGATTTGAGATTTGACGTACTTACTGGAAGAGAAATCCTCCGGAGAGGTAGCTGGAGTCGACCGGTCGTGCCGAGCCGGGCCCTCTGCCAGGGAACCTCGGCACCAGTCGCGTGGGTCCGGAGCGCGGGGCCCACACACGCGACAGACGTGGGGCCGAGTCGTAGCGCCATTGGGCCGAGACTCACGACCCGCGGGCGCTCCGGGGGTCCCTCCGGCCGCTGCCGTTCGCGTAGAAGGCCAGTGAGTACGAGGGATCACCGGCTCACGCGGCGAGCGTCTTGACCCGCACCACCCTCATCGTTCTGTCAACGTCTTCGTAGGGGTCCGGTGGGAGATGGCAACTCGCCGCCGCGTCCTTCGGGACCACCACGCGACTTGTACAGAGCATCCCTAGCACATCGCAATCGCCAATCGTACATCGTCGTCCATCCCACCGCCTCTGTCCACCCCCGTTTTTCCAGTATATTCAGGCGATAACCAAGCTGCGGACGCAACCCGGGAGATATGGCCGGTCACTCGAAATGGTCCCAAATCAAGCGCAAGAAGGCGGTGAACGACGCCAAGCGTGGGGTCAAGTTCACTAAGCTGATTCGGGAAATCACCGTTGCCGCCAGGCAGGGCGGTGGAGATCCGGATGGCAACGCCCGGCTCCGCACGGCTATCGATGCCGCGCGGGCCGAGAACATGCCCCAGGAGAACATTGAGCGGGCCATCAAAAAGGGCACGGGAGAACTCGAAGGCGTCCACTACGAAGAAGCAACCTATGAAGGGTACGGCCCGGGCGGTGCGGCCATCATGGTCGAGGTTACCACGGACAACCTCAACCGATCGGTGGCCGACATCCGACACATCTTTTCTCGTCGAGGTGGCAACCTGGGCACACCCAACTCTGTCGCATGGATGTTCGAGCGACAGGGACAGATCTATCTGGACGCGTCCAGGTATGACGAAGACGCCGCCATGGAAGCCGCCCTCGAAGCCGGGGCGGAGGACATGGCCACAGACGGTGAGCAGTACGTAATTACCACCGCGGACTCCGAACTGCACAACGTCAACGCCAGGCTGAAGGCCGCCGGCTTCGAACCCGATGAGGCGGAGATTGCAATGGTGCCGGCAAACACGGTTCAGGTCAGCGGGAGTGAGGCGGAGAAGCTGCTCAGCCTGATGGAGGCGCTCGAAGAAAACGACGACGTTTCAAAGGTGTTCAGCAACTTCGATATCGACGCGGAGACGCTGGCGGCCCACGGGTGACGGAAAAGGTGATCGGGGTCGATCCGGGCACCGCCGTCACCGGGTACGGCATCCTGGAGCACAGCAACGGGGGGCGGAGCCGCCTGCTCGAATGTGGTGTCATTCGTACCAATCCCAAGCACCCGCTCTGGGACCGCCTGCGCGACCTCCACGACGAACTGAGTGCAATCATCCGGCGACACCAGCCCGATACGCTGGCAGTCGAGAGCCTCTTTTACGGCAAGAACGTTCGGACGACGGTCTCGTTGGGCCACGCGCGGGGCGCGATTCTGGTCGCGGCGGCCAGCGCCGGTCTTGCGGTAGCCGAGTTCCCGCCGGCCACGGTCAAGAAGACCATCGTGGGAAACGGCAGCGCGGCCAAACCGCAGATTGCCTTCATGATCAAGCATCTCCTGCAACTCAGCGCGCCGCCCGAACCCGACGACGCCGCCGACGGTGTGGCAATCGCCCTGACCTATCTGATGACGAGAAGGTGATGCGCCCGGCATGATTTCAATTGTCCGCGGTACGCTCGTGGCCAAAACCGGTGATGTCGTATGCGTGCTCACGCCGGGCGGCGTGGGGTACGAGCTTTCGGTTCCGGTGAGCGTCCTGGAGCAGCTCCCAAATGTTGGCCACGACGTGCAACTGCACACCGTGCTGGTCGTGCGTGAAGATGCCTGGTCCTTGTTCGGGTTTTCCCGTACCAGTGACCGGAGCGTGTTCGAACGACTATTGCAGGCAAGCGGCGTTGGTCCCAGGTTGGCATTGGCGTTGGTCTCGGCACTGGGGACCGACCGGCTGGTCCGCGCATTGCAACAGGAGGACCTTGCGATCCTCTGCACCGTCCCTGGCGTCGGAAAGAAGAAAGCTGAGCGGATGGTACTGGAACTTCGGGATCGCATCCGCGACCTTGAAACCTCGGTCGACTCCGCAGTGGAGAGTCCGGCCACGGAACAGGCCATCGGCGCGCTGGTCAATCTGGGCTATAACCCGGCCGATGCAGACACCGCGGTTCGCGCGGTGCTGGCGGCCAACGCGGAAGCGGAGACCGGCACACTGCTCCGAGAAGCATTACAATATCTGACAACGAGCAAATGATCACCGCCGAATGGACTTGCACCAAATGTGGCACGACCAACCGCAAGTTGGTTTCACCTGACGCAACACGAGTCGCCGATCGTTGTGTCACGTGTCACGAGCGGCACGTCATCCAACCAAACGATCGACCCGTTCGGTGGCAAGCGACAGCCGGAAAGCCGTGAGTCGCACGGAGGTCACGACCCCCGACGCGCTACCGGACGAAGCCTCCGCAGAAGTCACGTTGCGCCCTTCCCGGCTCGAGGAGTTCGTCGGGCAGGCCCGTGTACGTGAGAGTCTCCAGATCGCCATCGATGCGGCCAGGAAACGCGGCGAACCGCTCGACCACGCACTGTTCGTCGGGCCTCCCGGGTTGGGTAAAACGACATTGGCCCTGCTGGTCGCCCGCGAGCTGGGGGTAAACGTCCGAACCACCAGCGGACCGGTGATCGAGAAGGCCGGGGACCTGGTCGGTCTGCTGACCGGCCTGCAGAAGAACGATCTCCTTTTCATTGACGAAATCCACCGGCTGCGTCCCGCCCTGGAAGAGTTTCTCTATCCGGCCATGGAGGACTTCCGTGTCGATGTGAGGATCTCGGACGGACCGAAAGCCCAAACCGTCCCGCTCAAACTCGAGCCGTTTACGCTCGTGGGGGCGTCGACGCGCTACGGTATGCTGACACCTCCGATGCGCGCGCGCTTCGGACTCGTCGAACGGCTCAACTATTATCCCGCCGATGAACTGCAACAGATCGTTGAACGATCTGCACGCATTCTGAACGTGCCGATTGAACTCGACGGGGCAAAGGAGATCGCCGCGCGCAGTCGCGGGACTCCCCGCGTAGCCAATCGGTTGTTGCGGCGAGTTCGGGACTTTGCCGAAGTTCGCGCGGACGGGGTCATCACCGCCGCCGTGGCGAACACCGCCCTGGCGCGATTGAACGTCGACGATTTCGGTCTGGACGACATGGACAGGCGGGTGCTGCGCACGATCATCGAGAAGTTTGGCGGCCAGCCCGTTGGTTTGAACGCCATCGCGGTAGCCGTCGGCGAAGACGCAGGAACGCTGGAGGAGGTGTACGAACCATTCCTCATTCAGAACGGATTTCTCAACCGGACCCCGAGGGGGCGCGTCGTGACATCGGCGGCGTACCGACACTTTGGTCTCAAGCCACCAGCCAGCGTCCAGGGCAGCATTTTCGAGAGTCCTCCGGAGTAGCCGCAGCGTTGCAGTACCACCTCAGTGACTTCGACTACGAGTGCCCGTCCCATCTGATTGCCCAGCATCCGGCATCCGCACGCGATGACAGCAGACTGATGGTGGTGCACGGCGCAGACATCGAGCATCGGACGTTTCGCGATCTCGCGGGCCTGATTCGCAAAGGGGACCTGCTGGTCATCAATACGAGCCGCGTCATCCCCGCCCGACTCGTCGGGGTCAGAGAAAACGGACGGGCGGCCGAGGTTCTGCTCGTCCGCGCGGAACCGGACGGAACCTGGCTGGCAATGGTTCATCCAGGTGGCAAGTTGAAGAAGGGGCGCACGGTTTCGTTTGGTGCGGACGCACGCGTGACGGTCGAGGACGTCCTGGGCGGCGGCCTGCGTCGGGTGTCCCTGTCCGGTACGGTGGACTGGCGCGAGCTGATGGACTCTTTCGGCAACGTGCCCCTGCCCCCGTACATCACGCGCGCTCCCGAGACCGACGACGACGAACGATACCAAACCGTGTACGCGCGTGAAGATGGAAGCATCGCTGCCCCAACGGCCGGTCTCCACTTCACACTGGAGACGCTGTCCGGCATCCGCACGGTGGGCGCCGCTGTGGCGGAGATCGTGCTCCATGTCGGCCCGGGAACGTTCAAGCCGGTGCAAACCGAGAATCTCCACGACCATCGCATGCATTCCGAGTGGTTCTCGCTGCCGTTGGCGACCGCCGTGGCTCTCGAACGAACTCGTAAGGCCGGGGGAAGAGTATGGGCGGTGGGAACGACGGTGGCGCGCGTATTGGAAACGGTGGGGTGCGAGACCGATCCCACCGAACGCTCGGGGTGGACTGATCTCTTCATCCGGCCCGCGTATCAGTTCCGCGCCGTGGATTGCCTGATCACCAACTTTCATCTTCCTGGCTCGACGTTGCTGATGCTGGCTTGTGCGTTTGGCGGTTACGAGAACGTCATGCACGCGTATCGGGAGGCCGTGTCGGCCAACTACCGTTTCTACAGCTACGGCGACGCCATGTTGATCCTGTGAAGTCCTTTTCATTCCAGATAGACGGCACGTCGGGCGCTGCGCGCGCCGGTACACTGACGCTTCCACACGGCAGAGTGCAGACACCGGCCTTCATGCCGGTGGGGACGAGGGGGAGCGTGCGTTCCCTGTCGCCGTTCGACCTCCGCGACATCGGCGCCGAGATGGTGTTGGGGAACACTTACCATCTCCATATCAAACCCGGGGAGGAGACGGTCGAAAAGCTGGGCGGCCTGCATAACTTCATGTCGTGGCAGAGGCCCCTGCTGACCGACTCCGGCGGGTTCCAGGTCTTCTCGCTGGACGCATTTGTCACACTGGAAGAGGCCGGGGTCACTTTCAAGTCTCCAGTGGACGGGAGCCGCTGGTTCCTGACGCCGGAGCGTGCGATGGAGATCCAATGGGCTCTGGGATCGGACATTGCCATGGCACTGGACCATGTCGTCGCGGGATCATCGGATCGCTCGACAGCAATCGAAGCGCTCGAACGCACGATGCGGTGGCTTGTCAGATGTCGGGATGCTCACGCGACCCTGCGGGAGGACGACGCCGATCGTCAACGACTCTGGCCCATCCTGCAGGGTGGGATCTACAAGGATTTGAGGAGCACCGCCCTCACCCGCACCCTCGAACTCGATCAATGGACCGGCCTGGCGGTGGGCGGATTGGTCGTCGGCGAGAGCAAGGTTGATATGCTCCAGGTTCTCGCCGACCTTCGCGAATCATTGCCCGAGATGCTCCCCCGTTATCTTATGGGCGTAGGGTTTCCGGACGATATGCTCCGCTCAATTGCTCGTGGGATGGACCTCTTCGATTGTGTGGCCCCCACTCGCAACGGTCGCAATGGCAGCGCGTTTACGGCGGACGGGCGGGTCAACATCCGGAACGCGGTGCACAAGACTGACCGGTCGCCCCTGGATGCGGACTGCGACTGCGAAACGTGCCGGAACTACAGTCGAGGGTATCTCCGCCACTTGATCACGAGCGACGAACTGCTGGGTTTCAGATTGATGTCGCTCCACAACGTCAGGTTCTTGATCAAGCTCGCCGCCGACGCGAGAGAACACGTGCTTGCCGGTTCGTTCGAGAGATGGCATCGTGAGTGGCTTGACCGATACAACCAACGAGGTTTTCCGTGACCCCTGCAGTTCTATTCTTCTTCCAGGCCAACGGGCGGAGCGGCCCGGGATTCTCCCTGTTCCTGCTCCAGATGCTGGCGTTCGTGGCGATCATCTATTTCCTGATGATCCGGCCAAAGATGAAACAAGAGCGGGAACACCGCGAACGGCTGTCTCGTTTGCGAAAAGGAGATGAAGTCGTTACGGCGGGAGGGATCGTCGGTAAAATCCTCCATATCACCGACAATGAACTGACCATCAAGAGCGATGAATCACGACTAAAAGTCGCGCGTGACCGCGTAGCGGAGGTCCGCGGTGAAGCAACCGAGAAGGAATCATAGTGGCCCTGCGTCCCTTGCATCTCCTGGGCTCTCCGATTCTTCGTGAAAAGAGCGGAGACGTCACCGTTGACGCTGAGATCGAAAAACTGGTGGCTGATCTCTACGAGACGATGTACGCCGCGCAGGGCATCGGTCTGGCGGCCAACCAGGTCGGCCTCGCCAAGCGCGTGGCCGTGGTGGACGCTCAGGACCTGCGGATCACCCTGATCAACCCGGTGATCCTCGAGCGGGAAGGGACCGACCGTGCCGAAGAGGGATGTCTTTCCATCCCGGAGATCTACGGTGACGTGGACCGGGCGCAACGCGTCGTCATCGAGACGGCCACGCTCGACGGAGAACGCGAGAAGATCGAGCTCTCCGAGCTACCGGCGCGTGCAGTGCAGCACGAGATCGATCATCTCGACGGTATTCTGTTCCTCGATCACCTGAGCCCGCTCCGACGTCGGATGCTCCTCAAGAAGTGGAAGAAATTTCGCAAGGGTGAGGAGGGATTCATCCAGCACGTGCAACCGATTGATCGCGCTGCCAGATAGTGCGGACGGTCTTCTTTGGAACGCCTGCCTTTGCCGTACCATCGCTACGCGCCCTGCTGGGTGAGGGATTCCCCATCGCCGCTGTCGTCACGCAACCGGACAAGCCAATTGGGAGATCCCGCTCGCGAGCCGTTTCGTCTCCGGTAAAACTCACCGCGTTGGATGAGAGCATCGAAGTGCTCCAGCCCGAGACCCCGGCCGATCCCGAGTTCACCGCGGCATTGCGCGCCCTGCAACCAGACATCGGCGTCGTGGTGGCATACGGCCACATCCTCAAACCCGCACTGCTCGGCATTCCCCGTCTGGGCATGATCAACGTCCACGCTTCCCTGCTCCCGGCGCTTCGGGGGGCCGCGCCGATTCATTACGCCATTCTCAACGGTCTCAACGAAACCGGCGTGTCGATCATCCAGATGGAGAAGGGAATGGATTCGGGGCCCGTACTCATGCAGGTCCCCACGCCAATCGCGGAAGACGAGACGACGGGAGAACTCACGGTCAGGCTGGCGGAGACGGGCGCTCTGGCACTCGTGGAAGCGTTGACGCTCATCGGATCCGGGGCGGCCCAACCCACCGAGCAGGATCACTCGCGCGCCACGTTTGCGCCCAAGGTCTCGCGAGAAACAGCCCGTATCAGGTGGGATCGCCCAGCAGCTGAGATCGTCAGGCTGGTACGCGCCATGGATCCCACACCGGGCGCGTGGACGGAACTCGATGGACTGGGGATCAAACTCTATGGGGCGCGGCTGGTGAATCTGCACTCGGACCATCCCAACGGTGCCATGCTTGCCGTGAACGGCAATCTGGCCGTCTCCACCGCCGATGGTTTGGTTCAGTTCATGGACATTCAACCCGCGGGACGCAAACGGATGTCGACGCCCAGCTGGTTGCGCGGCCGACCGAAAGACGAAGCCGTTCGATTCGGATGACAGATCTCCCGGGATTGCATGTCGTCACGAACGACTCGGTCCTGACTCGCCCTGACTTCGTCACTCTCGCTGCCGTGCTGGCAGAACCCTCCACTGCACTCCACTTGCGCGGCCGGAACGTCTCAGGGAGAACGCTGCAATCCCTGGCGGCGGACCTCCGGAGTCAATCGGCCAACCTGCACCTGATCATCAATGACCGCATCGACGTCGCCGTGAGCATGGGAACCTATGGCGTCCACCTCCCCGAACTCGGCCTGCCACTCGAGCAAGTCCGGAAGGAATTCGGGAGGAACCTGATCATCGGCAAGTCGACTCATTCTCCCACTGCAGCCCTGAAGGCAATCGACGCCGGCGCGGACTATGCCTTCCTGGGGCCCATCTGGCCCACACCGTCACATCCCGACCGTCCGGCGATCGGGATCGACGCAATACGTGAAGCCCGAGACGCCTGCGTCATCGCTATCGGGGGGGTCAATGCCGCTCGCGCGCCGCAATGCCTCGACGCGGGCGCGTACGGCATTGCTGTGATATCAGCAGTCTGGAATCATCCGCAACCGCCTTCGGTGGCGGTGGAACTCCTGAGTATACTTAAAGACTACGACCCGTCATCCGGTTCGTGACGACAAACAGACTAAGAAACCCACAATGAGTACTCGCACTGACAAGATAGAAATAACCTTGAATGGCGCCCCCCGCAGGTTCGAATCCGGCCTGTCCCTCGAGAGTCTGTTGAAAAGGCTGGACCTCGATGCTCGCACCGTCGTGGTCGAACACAACCGCACGATCGTTCGCCCGCCGGCATTGGGCGACACAGAGGTTCAGGACGGTGACACCGTTGAACTCGTCCACTTTGTCGGAGGGGGGTGAGCGCCATGGCGACAACGGTCAGGGAAACCACAGCTGAAACCCTTACGATAGGCGGGCACACGTTTGCGTCGCGCCTGTTGGTCGGGACGGGAAAGTATACAAATAACGAGACGATGGTTCGCGCCATCGAGGCCAGTGGTGCGAATGTCGTCACCGTAGCCGTTCGACGGGTTGATCTGGACCGGTCAAAGGACGAGTCCATTCTCCATCACTTGAGTCCAGAGCGTCTTTTTCTTCTCGCAAATACCGCGGGTTGTTACACCGGAGACGAAGCCACACGCTACGCACGCCTGGCGCGGGAAGCGGGCTTCAACGAATTCGTGAAGCTGGAGGTGATCGGAGACAAGGAAACGCTGATGCCGGATGTCATCGGACTCCTCGACGCCGCCAGAACGCTCGTTGCGGAAGGTTTTCAGGTCATGGCCTACACGAACGACGACATTGTTACGGCATTGCGGCTCGAAGATCTTGGCTGCGCGGCGGTAATGCCACTGGCGTCCCCGATCGGAAGCGGTCTCGGGTTGTTGAACCCGCATCACATTCGCACCATCAAGCATCGACTGTCCGTACCGGTCATCGTCGACGCCGGTGTTGGTACAGCCTCCGACGCGTGCGTGACGATGGAGCAGGGCGTAGACGGAGTACTCATGAACACGGCCATTGCCGAGGCTCGAGATCCCGTCGCCATGGCGCGCGCCATGAACCTGGCAGTACGGTCCGGTCGTCTGGCCCACCTGGCCGGCCGAATGCCCCGTCGTGAGATCGCCGTTCCATCGAGCCCCGAAAGCGGCGTCCTGGACACATAGGGATGCTCTGCGCAAGTCGCGCGCGTCTGGTGCGCGGGTCCCGCACACGCGGCAGACGTGGCCAAGTCGCAGCGCCATTGGGCCGAGACTCACAAACCGCAGGCGCTCCGGCGGTCCCTCCGACGGCTGCAGTTGGCGGGGAAGGCTCGTGGGTACGAGGGGGAGCCGCTCACTGACGCGTCCCTCACGATCACCACATTTGTGCGGAGAGGTTCCCACTTGAAGCCCCCTGCCGAGCCCCGGTCGGCAGCCTACGACATTCTGGAGAGCATCAGCAGGGGACACTCCATGGAGCGTGCGTTGGAGGGTGCGCTCGACGCCTTGTCGCCGCGTGACCGTCGGCTGGCACACGAGATCGCAGCGGGCACGCTACGTCATCGCCGCATTCTGGACCTGACGATCAACCAGGCACTGACACAACCCGTGAAGCATCTGCCGCCCAAGGTGCGCAACGTCCTTCGTATCGGGACCTACCAGATTCACTATCTCGATCGCGTTCCGGCGTACGCCGCTGTGACGGCCTCCGTCGATCTTGCCCGGCTCGTGGGCGGGGAGCGCGCGGCGAAACTGACCAACGCGGTCCTGAGACGTGTCAGCCGGTCCCCCAGATACGACGTCACCCAATGCACGATGGCCGAACGCTATTCCCACCCGGATTGGCTGATCGGACGATGGAAAAAACGGTTCGGGCGTGAGCGGACCGAGCAACTTTTGGTTCACAACAACGCCAAACCTTCGATCATCGTTCAACCCGTACTGCGCGCGCAGGAGGAGATTCGCGAGTCCTTTATCGAGGCCAACGTGCCATTCGATCTCCATCCAACGGGGATGGGTTTGCGGATTCGGGACTCGGAGGTTCAGCAGCTGCCGGGATACCATGAGGGCGCGTTCATTGTCCAGGATCCGGCCCAACGGATGCTCCTGGAGTATGCGGCCATTCCGTCTGGTTCAATGGTCTGGGACGTATGCGCTGCTCCAGGCGGCAAGGCCGTTACCCTTGCCGTCCGGCACCGGGTCATGGCCTCCGATGGATCCAGCGAGCGGATGGAACGACTCCGGGAGAACGCGGAACGCGCAGCAAGCGAACTCTGGCTGGTGGGCGCGGACGCCACAAAACCGCCCGTGCGCCCGCGTACATTCGATGCCGTTCTCGTGGATGCACCTTGCAGCGCTACCGGGACAATGGCTCGCCACCCGGACGCACGATGGTCACTCTCACCGAAGAAAATCCGCAATGCCGTGGCTCTGCAGGCTGTCATTCTCGCCAGCGTCGCGGATGCCGTGAAACCCGGAGGCCTTCTAGTTTACCTCACATGCTCATTGGAGAAGGAAGAAAACGAGGAACAGGTGGACCGGTTCCTGGAGGCCCATGTCGAGTTCGAACGAACAGGGGACGATCGCGCTATCTTCCCCGCTGATTACGGAACCGACGGTGGCTTCGGTGCGCGTATGCGGAGAGTGAAATGAAGGTCCGTAGACGAACTCGGGCGGGACTCGATCTCGGCAGAATCCTGGCGTGGTTGAACCCGGTGAACTGGTTCAAGGCGTTGTTCGCGAACGATCGAAGCCGCCGTGCGTATCAGCGGCGTCGAATAGGTCATGCCACACGCGCGGACGGGTCGCTCACAACCGGAGAGAGCGATGCTTCGGTTTCAACCGGGGAGGGTCGTGTCGGCACCAATGTTTCCCCAGAGCCGGGAGGTCCCGCGGGTGCCTCCCGGTTTTTCGGACCCGAGAGCAGAGGAGCCGTCCAACCGCTGGACAAACCACGTTTGACGGCACCGAACCCCATGAGGATCCGCACTGTGTCGGTTCCACGACTCCCCAGGATCGAGTTCAACTGGAAATGGTTGTTTGGCGGGACGGTTGTTGGTTCGGTCGTCACGGGTTACCTGGTCGCCGCCGTCTTCTTCTTTCCGGCGCCGTTCTTTTCGTCTGAACGTGCTGTTCCCGGCGTCATCGACCTACCACACGACGAGGCCGTCGCAGCCCTGGAAAGCGCCGGCCTCACAGTGGGCGACGCACAGTACGAGAACCACCCTTCATACCCCCGCGACCAGATCGTCTGGCAGGATCCCCCTGAGGGAGTGCAAGTTCCGCCCGGGACGCTCGTGCGGCTCGCCCGGAGCCGGGGTCCACAGGACATCCCCGTACCCGACGTCAGCCGTTACGAAGCCGAGATCGCCTCAATGTTGATTACGAGATCGGGCCTGACCCTCCAACGCGTGGATTCCATTCAGACAGCCCTCCCCAACGGTGTCGCGGTTGGGACTCGGCCGGCGTCTGGCGCGACGCTTTCGCCCGGGTCCGGGGTAATCCTCATTGTAAGCCGCGGCGAACCCACCCTGTCGGTGCCCGACCTCGCCGGCCTTTCACTGGAGGAGGCTCGAGAGGAGCTGGCGCTGCTTGGCCTGACGCTCGGTCGTTCCTGGCAGGAATTCTCGAACGCGCAAGCGGAGGGCATAATCTTTCGTCAGGAACCACCGGCCGGCACGTTGATCGCGCCCGGAACGCCGATAAACGTCGTGATAGCGCGGACTCCATGAGAGCGAACCACGTCATCATCGCCCCCAGTGTCCTCAGCGCAGACATCGAGCGACTGAAGGATCTGGTTATCGAGGTAGTGGAGGGTGGCGCCGATTGGATTCATATCGATGTCATGGATGGTCAATTCGTTCCGAACCTGACGTTCGGGACACCGATGATCGAGGCCCTTCGCCGGGTCACGCAGGTTCCTCTGGACGTACATCTGATGGTTCGGGAACCGGAACAGTATATAGATCCGTTCGCTGAGGCGGGAGCATCGATCTTCACGTTCCATCCGGAAGCAACAATCCATGTGCAGCGTCATCTCGCGGCGGTACGAGAACGCGGGATGCGGGCCGGGCTGGCGCTGAATCCAGCGAGTCCCCTGTCCATGGTCGAGGAGGTCGTGGCCGACCTGGACCTGCTTCTCCTGATGAGCGTCAATCCGGGGTTTGGGGGGCAGTCATACCTTCAGGCAAGCACGGACAAGGTGAGACGCGCGCGCCACCTCTTGGATACGGGGCGCAGCGGAGCATATTTACAGGTGGATGGCGGCATTTCAAAGTCGACGATCGCAGCGGCGTTCGGTGCGGGCGCGACCTCGTTCGTGGCCGGATCGGCGATATTCGGGGCTCCTGACCCCGGACGGGCCGTATCGGAACTGAGAGCACTTTGTAAGGAAGGAAGTCTGGTATGAGTGGTTCTTCGCGAAACCAATGGATTGCCGTGGGCGTCATTGTCGCATTGCTGGCGGGAGCGCTGACAGTCGGCGTGATCTTGAGCGAAGACATTTTGCGCGTCGAAGTCGGAGCGCAGGCCCCCGAGTTCACGGCGGTGGATCTCGTTTCGCGGGACACGGTACAGCTCGCCGACTACAGGGGAGAAGTCATTCTGCTGAATCTCTGGGCGACATGGTGCGCGCCATGCCGTATTGAAATGCCCTCAATCCAGCGGTTGGCCGACCAACTCGCTCCGGAAGGTCTCAAGATCCTGGCCGTCAGCGTTGACGTCCTACCGCCCACCGACGTGAAAGCGTTTGCGGACGAGTTGGGCCTCACATTCGAGATTCTCCAGGACCGAAGTCAACGGATAGAGGCTGCGTATCAGACCACCGGACTGCCCGAGACATTCATCATCAATCGTCACGGTGAGATCGTGCACTGGCATATCGGACAGGACGATTGGGACAAACCGGTTCACATCGAACGGCTGCGGCGTCTCCTCAGGGAGCCTGGCCCCACCCCAGCCGCCAGCGAATGACCTTTGACTTCCGCCAAGCGTTTGTCGCCAACTGGCCCATCAAGGTAACCGCGTTCGCGTTGTCGGCGCTCCTGTGGGCTGCCGTCGCCGCGCGGGAACCGACAACCCAACTCGTACCCGTCACATTCAACGTCGAGGTCCCACCCGGACGCGCGCTGACCCAGCCCCCAGCGGAGGTGCAGGCGCTCGTCAGCGGATCAGCCGGAGAGATGTTCAAGTTGTACGCGGCACGCCCGGTCATCACCAAACGCATTCCGGATACTCGAGCGTCGAACTACACGCTGACCCTCTCGGTTCAGGATCTCAATTTCATCGAAGATGTCTCGGTGGTCGTTCAGGATATCCGACCTCGTGAGATCGAGGTGTACATGGACACCGTGTCGCAGCGATGGGTACCCGTGGAACTGCGCGCCGTCGTCAAGACCGAGAACGGCTATGAGCTGATCGGCGGACCGCGAACCGAGCCGGACAGCGTTTTGCTGACGGGTCCCCGCAGCCTGTTACGAGATATCACATCCGTCCCGACTGTCGTGGACACGATTCTCAATGCGTCGACCTCATTTTCCCGTGTCCTCGCGCTCGACACTACCAGCCTCCGGGTCATCGCCGCAAGCCAGACTGAAGTCAACTTCGTCGCCGACATTACGCAGATAGCGAGCCGAGTTCTCTCGAACGTACCCATCACGGTAGCCGGTCGGGCCGGGGTCTGGCGGCCCGACGAGTCCACCGTGCTGATCACGGTGGAAGGACCCGCCGATCGCGTCAATCAGTTGACGGCGGACAGTGTCGCCGTCACCGCGCGGCCAAGCGGCGAAGCCGACGCCGTTACGGTGCGTCTGGCGGTGCGGGCGCCCCTCGGCATCTCGGCGTGGGCAACCCCGGATTCGGTCACCGTACGTCGCCGCGCCGGTGCCTAACGTCATTCTCGGCATCGAGACGTCATGTGACGAAACGTCGGCCGCCGTTTTGAAACTCGAGAACGGCGGACCCAAACTCTCCAGCCTGGTCATCTATTCCCAGGACGTTCACCACCTGTTTGGTGGTGTGGTCCCTGAGTTGGCGAGCCGGGCGCATCTTCAAAAGATCCAACCGGTCGTGAACCGTGCCCTGCGCGAGGCCGGTGTCACGCTCGAATCGGTTGATTCCGTTGCCGTAACCGCGGGGCCCGGGCTGATTGGCGCACTGCTCGTGGGTGTTTGCTATGCCAAGGCGTTAGCGGTGACGACGGGAGCCGAGCTGATCGGCGTGCATCATCTGGAAGGACATCTGTTTGCGCCGCTGTTGAGCGAGCCCGAGGTCGCGCCGCCGTTTGTTGGTCTCGTCGTGTCCGGTGGGCACACGGTACTGCTGGATGTGCCCGAGTGGGGTCACTACCGGCTTCTTGGGCGGACACTGGATGATGCAGCGGGAGAGGCGTTTGACAAAATCGCCAAGATTCTCGGTCTCGGCTACCCTGGTGGACCGGAGGTCGAGCGTGAGGCGGCTCGTGGAAGCGACAGCTTCGGATTCCCCCGCCCGTTGCGTGGAACCGGCTTCGACTTCTCCTTCAGCGGGTTGAAGACGGCCGTCCTCTACGCGGTCCGCAAGTCGCACCTGGACGAAACCGTGCGCGCGAATGTCGCTGCCTCGTTTCAAGCAGCGGTGTTTGACGTGCTGGTCGAGAAGGTGCTGGCGGCAATCGATTTGACCGGCTACCCTACCGTCATTCTTGGCGGCGGCGTAGCCTGTAGCCGGACATTGATCCAGCGCATGCGAGCCGACATCGAACCCGGCGCCCGCGTCGTAGTTGCGCCCGCTCGCCTCAACGCCGATAACGCGGCGATGATAGCCCGGGCCGGGTGGTATCACCTGGAAAACGGTCGACGGGACGATTCCTCGCTCGAGCCCAGAGCCGCGTTGCCATGGCCCGGGCTCGTTGAGACACATTTTTCCCAACACTCCAGACAATAGATGACTGTATACCCGCTTACGTTTTCGATTGGCAGTTTGACCATCACCGGCTACGGCCTGATGATGATGGTCGGGTTTCTCGTCGCCGGCTGGACCATCCAGAGGCACCTCAGGCAACGCCAGCTCAATGAAGATTACGCCGCGGACATCGTCGTCGCAGCCGTGATCGGCGGGATCCTGGGAGCAAAGCTCTGGTACGTAGGGCTCACGCAGGACATGGGAGCCCTCTTTTCGAGGGGAGGACTCGTGTGGTACGGGGGGTTCTTGGGAGGGGTTGCAGGAGTCGCATTCAACAGCATCTGGAAAAAGGTGCCCGTTCGCCTCACGATGGACCTCTGTGCCCCGGCGGTGGCTGTGGGTTATGCCATGGGGCGGGTCGGGTGTTTCATGGTCCAGGACGATTACGGGATTCCGACAAACCTGCCTTGGGGAATGAAGTTCCCGGAAGGCCTGCCCGCGTCAACGGCTCAGAACCTTAACGCACAGTTTGGTGTGCCAATCCCGGAAGGGGTATCCAGCTTCGAGCTACTCGCGGTTCATCCAACACAGCTCTACGAAGTCACCATCATGATGCTGATATTTCTCCTGTTATGGCGCCTGCGATTCCATAGGAAGGGGACGGGATGGCTGATGGGTTTGTACCTCGTCCTGGCGGGGCTGGAACGTTTTGGTATCGAGCTCCTCCGGGCAAAGGACGACCGCATCTTTGGGGCATTCACGATCGCGCAAGTGACCAGCCTGGCCCTCGTGCTGGCCGGCTTGGTTATCATGGCATGGTTAAATAATGCGGAGCGGGCGAACATTCCGCCCAACGCCTCGGTGCTCAATCCTCGAACGCGATGATCAGTCGGCTCCGGAGAAACGCACGAGCAAGGGGATATCGTTGACGTAGTCTTCCGTTCGCGTGCCACCGAGGTAAAAGAAACGGCCGACATTGTCACGCGTGTAGCCAACTACGGCGCTCGAGTGTGAAACCCCGTAGTTCTCTTCCGGTCCCTGCTGTGCACTTCCCGGTCGGAAATCCATCTGGAGAAGTATCTCGTTGATCTGATCGATAGGTCCTGTCAAACCGATGAATCGTTCGTCGAAGAGGAGCGTCGCGAAACCATCGGTCTCTTCACGAAACGAGAACCGTGAGCCGGTCTGATCGACAAGCGAGAAGTCGACCTTCGGTACGGGCGGTGAGACACCCGCGCCGCGAAAACCCTCGGGCCGAACCTCGGGTTGCGATTCACAGGCAGCAAGAAAAACCGGAACGACAAGCAAGAACGATGTAGTTTTCATTAACCGCCGGTCAGCACCACCATGGCAATGGCTGTATCCTGGGAATGGCTGATCGAAATCGTTGCCTCCGTCACGCCCAGATCGTCAGCCGCTTGCCGCGCTCTCCCGTGAAACACGAGACGCGGCCGTCCCTCAGCCGATGAGGACACTTCAATATCCAGCCAGGTGACTCGTTTGGCCTCAGACACACCTTGCAATGCCTTGTAGGCCGCTTCCTTACTTGCCACGCGGGCCGCAACATGTTGTGCACTTCTGGGTCGCGACATGCAATAGGTCCGTTCGTCGTCAGTGAGCAGGTGCCTCAACCCACGCGTCCCGTGTCGGTCCAGCATCCGTTGCACTCGACGGATTTCAACCAGGTCCACCCCGATCCCGAGCGTCCTCACGGCCGGGCCACAAACAGTCGTTTCCGCACCACAGAATCGGTCAGCTGCACTACCACGATATAGGCCCCGTTACTGATTGGCGCACCGTTGACGTTGCGCAGATCCCAGGATACCAGAGCCTGCGCACTCGGCACGGAAGTCTCGAAGACCAGATCCCCACGAAAGGTGAACACTTTCACTGTGGCCATTCCGCCGGATGGCGGCCACGAAATGTAAACACGATCAGATCGGACAGGGTTCTCCGAGACACGAACGTCGAGCGGCGGCGGTGCGGTCTCCAGATCGCGCCCGTCTGCATCGCCGAGTATTTGAACGGCGTCGATCCACCAGTGCATATTGTCGGCCACAAAACGAAAACGGATCGACGTCGCCGACTGAACGATTGGTATCGAAACCGGATACCATTCAAGGGAATTGCCGATGACTACTTCTGCCGTTGTCCACGTAGAACCCTGGTCCACCGAATAGTCCACGCTACCACGCAGATCCGCTCGACCAATCGAACCGCTGTGGCGTGTCCAGAACGCAATCCGGAGTCGTTCATATCCCCACGTGGTGATCTCAGGGGAGGTCAATGTATCGACGCGGCCAAACCAGGAGAGCTCACGCGTGTAACCGAGTTGGACAGTCTCAAATCCACTCCACGGGGCGTCCCGGTCATCCGGATCACCATAGTGGAGGACGGCTCCACGAAGTTGACTGGAAACATCCACGGTTCCGGGCAGGCGAACGCCGGACGCGTCCCCCGTTCGCCGATTCCGGTGCGTACCATTCCCCAAGGCACCGCTTCGCAGCGGGATCGTCAGCTGTCCGTTCACCCCACGCGCCACCGCCGTCCCACCGATGCTGGCAGGCGCGGCGACCACTTGTACAGCAGGCCACGCGGACTCGAAATAATCGCCCTGCGGGAGCATCCCGCCGGGACCCGTTGCCGTATTGGGATCGGCCGCGGCCTCGATGACCGAAACCGCAAAGGGAATGTTGTCACTGACCACCTGAGCAATCTGCGCCGAGTCATCCGGAAAAACGAAGCCGTAATCATCACCGCCATCGCAGCAGCCAGCGGTCAGTTCCACGGTGAACGCGAAGGTGCCCATTTCCTGGTACAACCACTCCGTGTAGTCGCCATTCACGGGGTATAGCTGCCACCCGGGTCCCGCAGTGTAGAACGGTCTCGAGGTGCCGATGGTTCGATCGAAGACAGGGGGTGAAAGCACGGACCCGGCGAGATTGGCAAACACGGGATAGTCAGGAGCCAGTATTCCCCACTCGTGCGAGTACGGGAATAGAACGTGGTTGCCGAAGCTGTGATAGGAGACGACCACAACCGATGGATATCTCCTATGGAACGCGACCAACGCCTCCGTCTCGGGTTCGGACGCCGGTCCGGCACCGCGATAGATTTCTGACGCCCAATCCCCGCTGGAACCGTTGTTATTGTAACCCCACAACCCGGGGAAATTCCTGTTCAGGTCGACACCGAACGTGGCACCCGGATTTTCGCGGCGGTTTTTTCGCCATAGTCGCTCGAGGTCATGCGTGTACTGGTATCCATCCGGATTCACCATCGGAATGATCCAGATATCACGCTGATTGATCACCGACTGTCCTCCAGGCGTGGAGGCCAACGTGTCCACCAGATAATCAATCAACCCCAGGGCCATCATGAGACTTATCCATTCGCGCGCGTGCATGGTGGCCGCAAACACGACGTTTGGACGGAGTGCATCTTCATCCGGTGGTCCGATCTTGAGCACCTGGATTGGACGTCCCTCCAGGGAAAGGCCCAGAGTATCCATGGTCACGAGTGTGTTCGTCATCGCGAGTGACGAAAGGCGATCGGCGATACCGCTCACCGGCGTATCGAAGTCGGGGTAGTTTCGCGCCGGCTCGCCGCGGGCAGCGATCGCAGCTGTCGTAGAGAATTCGTATCCCTCGGCCCGCAGTGCGGCGCGCTGCGCGTTTGATGTCACAATCCACACATCGTACGCGCCATCGTCGAAGGACATATCCGCCAGCTCGTATCCGAGTTGGGCAAGTTCGGCGAGTTGGGTCCGATCGACCACCCGAACACGCGTCATGTCCAGTTGCTGTCCAAGTGTCGGATGTGAAGTGGATAGTATCAGGGCGAGAAGGACGGCAGACCGCCAAGATATGGTTCGAGCCAGGCGGGAGGCACAACGAAACCGCCAAGGATCAAGCCGACCCACGTCGCGAGCACTGTTCCAAGCACCCCAAAGACAATTACCGGCCAGAGGGGTCTCCGCCACGTCGCCAGTGTGTCTGCTACGGTCTGCCAATAATCAATCTCCCGATCGACGGCACGCTCGAGTTCGAGCCATGCTGCTTCGAGGCGCCTCGCGCCCTGCTGCAAGGCATCCTGCCACTCACGCACCTCGTTTCCATCTGCCCCGGCCGCATCAGCGGCGCGGGCACCCCTATCTCTAATAACGCTCAAGGCGGGGATGAGACCGGCACCGGTCGCCCCGAGCCGAGCTGCCAGGGCTCGACCCTCGACCTCGCTCATGAGCACCTTCCTGCGCAGACGTGCCGGCATACGAACCGCTCGCGCCTCCTCGAGCAACCTCCGCTCAATCGTCTCAATCAATCTCGTAGCAACCGCCTGGACCATTTGCTCCCAGGCTTCCAGCCAGGCATTCCTCCCCAGCGCGGCGACAGCGGCCTGCCGCTCGCCGCCGGCCGCCAGGCGACGAGCCTCACCGGCGTGCTCCATGACCCGAGTCACGAGTTGGAATCGGAACGCGTCCAATGTGAGACCGACATGGCTCATCTCCGTTCCCGTCACGAGTCTTCCGAGTGACGGACCCAACTCCGGTATCCGAAGCGGAGTCAACAGACTGGAGGTCACGCAAAGATTGCGGTTTCTACCGCTTCGGAGTCAGAGAAGTCGTCAAAGACCGAGAACGCACCAAATGACTGCAGTTGGTCGACTCGGTAGGACCCTGTTGCGACACCAATCGCCCGCGCCCGAATTGCGCTTCCGCACGTTACGTCGGCGGGGGTATCCCCAAGTATCACGACGTCCTCCCTCGTGGGCACACGGCCCATCAGTTCTGATGCGCGCGCGGCGGCGATCGCGGGCAGTTCGGACCGGTTGGCGGCATCAGATCCGAAAGCTCCGACCCGGAACTGCGAGGTCTCCAGACCGGCGGAAGTCAGCTTGAGATACGCGCCTCGCTCCAGATTGCCGGTCAAAAGGCCTACGACACAGTCCGACCGTTGAGTCAGTCGGGCGAGCAGTTCCCGGACGCCGGGATAGAGCTTCACCAGGCCCCTGTTCATTTTGAGTTCCAGCTCGAGTCGTTCCAGATACAGGTCGCAGACGACACCAATCAAGTCCTCCGTGACACGCCCCGTGTGCCCGGCACGCTCGAGCAGCTCCGTGACGATCTGCGGATCCGTCTTTCCGTCAAATCGGATGCCGTCAGCTGAGTATTCCGGCCCAAGATGGTCGACAATGGCCCGGTGGATGGCGCGACGCCCGGCGCCGGCGGTGCTGAGTATCGTACCGTCGATGTCGAACAGGATGAGTTTCCTCATACGGATAAAGATAGTTGGGGCGGATGGCCGAGAGGGTGATCCTGCCAGAACACGGGTACGACTCGTTGATTGGGGAGCGAGACAGGAAAATTCGGCCGCGTGGAAACGCGCCGATTGATCGGGGCCTGACCAACTGGAATCAAGGTCGACCGAGACACCCATCAACACGCCTGCCATGAGGGGGCTGGAAGCGTGGGGGAAGCAGGACGTGCCAATGGGGCCCGGTCCGGTCCAACACTTGGTGCATCTATGACTTCAGTCCATCCACTTCGCCTGCCCTTAATGCAGGGGCCGTACCACACGCTTCCAAGTCACATAAATCGTTTCAAAACAATGACTTGAAGACATTTACCGGAGAAGGTGCGATGCGCCAGGGTGACCGGTTTGTTGACAGGTGGATCGGCAAATATCGGGGAAGTGCTTGGGAATGCTTGGCTTAACCAGCCGTCGCAGACTCGAACAGTATCCGAACCGCGACACCGGCTCAGCCGTCGAGCTGGTAAACCTTGATCTTCTTTATCAACGTGGCGCGTGAAATGCCCAGTTGGCGAGCAGCGTGCGTCCTGTTCCCCTTGCACCACCTGAGCATCCGGTCTACGTGACGCCGCTCGACATCCGCCAGGGTCGACGGCTCCTGACCGTTCTCGGCCACCGCGACATTCTTCCGAATGTCCACCGGGAGGTGTTCGACCCGCACGCCCTCACCGGCCGCCAGAATCATGGCGCGCTCGATGACATTGCGCATTTCACGGACGTTTCCTGGCCAACGATACCTCAGCATCTCCTGCAGCGCGGATGGCTCGACAGTCGGATTGGCACCGGGCATCGCGCTGGATACGTCGGCGAGCAGAAACTCCAGCAACGCCAACTTATCCTCGCGTGACCGTTCCCGGACCGGCGGCATGTGAATCGGAAGGACGTTCAGGCGATAGTAGAGATCCTCTCGGAAACGGCCCGCCCCGACCTCTTCATTCAGGGTTTTGTTGGTCGCGGTGATGAGACGAACATCAGCCGAGATCGAGTGGGTGCCACCAACCCGCCGGAAGGTTTTGGACTCGAGCACCTTGAGCAACTTTGGTTGTAATTCGGCCGCAAGGTCTCCGATCTCATCGAGAAAGACCGTTCCGTGGTGCGCCAACTCGAAGAGGCCGCGTTTGCGTTCCTTGGCGTCCGTGAAAGCCCCCTTCTCGTGACCAAACAGCTCACTGTCGAGGAACGTAGCGTTCAATCCCCCTGCGTTGATATCGACGAAAGGAGCTTCCGCTCGGGGTGAGATGTCGTGGATCATGCGGGCAACGAAGCCCTTTCCCGTCCCGCTTTCTCCGGTGATCAGGACGGTGGTATTCCCGCTTGCAGCCAGCAGCTCGATCTGGCGGCCAAGTTCCTGCATGTCAGCGGACACCCCTAGCGCCGACAACGCAGAACCAACCGCGGGGCTCGATCGCAATGCGTCCACCCGACGCCGCAGCTGGACGGTTTCACAGACACGCGATACGGCCACCGCGAGGTGGGGCAGATCGATGGGTTTTGAAAGGAAATTCTCGGCACCTGCGCGCATCGCTCCAACGGCCGTTTCGACGTCGCCGTCCCCCGTTATCACAATCACGGCCGCGCCCTCGTCCCGCAGCTTCTCGAGCACTTCGTATTTCTGTGCATCAGGCAGATGCAGATCGAGCAGCACGACGTCCGGATAATGAGCGAGATACGCTTCAACGGCCTCAACGCCGTCACCCGCGCAGGTGACGGCGTATCCGATCCGATCGAGATACTTGCTGAGTGACTCGCGTACGGAAGCGTCGTCGTCGACGATCAGTATCACCGAAGTTGACATACTGAACTTTTCGACGCGGGGACCAGAAATGTTTAGAACTTTGACAGCTGCATCAAAATTCGGCGGCGTATCAGACCAGATTCAGGGGCTTTTGTGCCGACGGAATCCTGGCAAAACTGACTAAAGCGCAGGGTCCGGTACGAGAACGCGCAGTCCGCCGGGAATCACCGAGGCCGTAATCGGGGTAAAACCAGCCTCTTCGCCATCGAGTTGAACCCGGCGCGGCGCGAGTGGTTCGATCCTGATCTCCCGCCCCCTGAAACGAGTTACTCGTTGATTCTGTTGCCCGCGAAAGAGACCCCACATGGCAGCAACGGCCGAAGGGATGCCGTTCGCGTTGAGGGCCACCAGATCCAGTTGACCGTCGTCAAACGCAACCTGCTTGCCGAAGTCCAGCAACCCTGGAATAATCGCGGGGCAGTTGGCGACCAGTATGGTCGATGCTTCCACCACGTGGGAGACACCGTCGACGACGACGGCGTGAGACGTGGCCTTGATCCGATGTGCAAGTCCGAGGATTCGGAATACGTACGCCAGCATCCGCAGCCGTCTCTTGGCGGCCGACGTCGTTGCCGCCATCACCTCGGCATCAAAGCCCGCGCCGCACGCCACGGCAAAGTGCCTTCCTCCCTCCGAGGTGACGAGGTGACCGAGGTCGATTTGCCGCGGTATGCCGTTGGCAATGACCAGGGCCGCGCGCACGGGATCTCTGGGGAGTTTGAGATTTCCCGCAAGGAGATTTCCTGTCCCTCCACGCACGAGCCCCAGAAGGACATCCGTGCCGACAATTCCCTCGACAGCCTGGATCATCGTCCCATCACCACCGTACACCGCCACGACATCCACGCCTCGGCGAGCGGCATCCGCGGATACGTCGCGCGCATGTCCGGGTCGCCGGGTTGCCACCAGCTCGATGGTGCATCCCTGCCCGAGTAACACCCGGTTGATGGTCTCAACCACCGATTGGCGGTGTCGTGCAGCGGATGGATTGTGGATCAGCACCACACTTCTCATCGAAAGCGCCGATCCCAGAAGAAATCGGCGCCGAACTGCTGTCGGTTGTCGACTCTTGTGAAGCTGGAACCAATGAGCGAGCAGGCCACGACCGGTTCGGTGTTGAACGAGAACAACCACGATCTGGTCAGCCGGAATTCGAGATCCGCCGACACGTTCACCAACGTAGTTTGATTAGGACATATCCGTGGACTGAGCGTGACAAACGTTCGTTCCCCGAGTTGCTTTCCGACCGTCACGCCGAAGTACCCTTGCAGCGGTTGAGGCTGGATCCGCAGGTAGTCGAGCGGGAGTCGCCCGTTGCCAAGGAGTAGCTGTTCGAATGGACTCGAGAAGAAGTCTGCGAGTTGCCCTCCCACGAACATGCCCGAATCCTCTCCGCCTAACGCTGCCTCCACGCTCGGCGTCCCGAACAGGAGGTAGGCAATGATCTCACTCTGGGGGAGCGGGGGTTGGCGATCGCTCGACAAGGTCAGGCGCGGATCAAACAGCGTGCCCCCGATATTCACAAAAATGGTGACGTCTTCTCGCCGCAGACTTCTCACCACGTGTTGGGCATTGATATCTAACTGCGCGTTCCAGTCCACGGTTCCCGGATACGTAACATCTCCGCCCGTCACATTGAATTCCCGTGTGAAGCCGCCAATCACGTCACCGCCCAAGGGCATGAGGTACGTACCGCGGGGCGTGTTCAAGGTGCCGTCCAGACGGTATACGTTACCGCGTTTGTCGACATTGACCTGACCCGCGAGCTGAATGTTTGCCTCGGTGGAACGCAATCGCACGTTGTTCCCCATCGTCATGCTCAGGTTGTCGATTCGCAGCTCGTTGAGGAATCTGTTCTCAAATCTTCCTCTGACGAGTCGTTGTCCTTCGTCAAGTCGCAGTCCGACGCGTCTGAAGAACTCATCATCCGCAAGTTGGGAAACGAGTTCATCCTCGAGATCGATGATTCGTTTCTCGACGAGGTCAGCGAAGTATACCTGACCTTCAGTGACTGTGGCGTTGCCGGTCAGGGTCGCGCCAAACAGGGGGCCCGTGAGCTGAATGCTGCCGGATGTAATGAGGGTCATGAATTCGGGCACGTCAATTGTACGGAACTCATCGGCCTGAAGCCGCAAGTCGAGTACAGGGTCGGCGAGATTGGCCAACCTCACGACGCCCGTCACGCCGAGCTGCCCCGACCCGGCTCTGACCGACACCGTGTCGACGATGATGGAGTCGCCGGACAGGGTGAACGCCCCGATGAGATTCCGGTGTGTCACGCCAATGGGAAGGATATCGGCCTGACCGCCGACAATGGTTGCCGTTCCCGTCAGTCGCGGACTGTTCCACGTTCCATTGATCCCGACATTCGCGTCGAGTGCCCCGCCCGCCCGCCGAACGTTTCGCGTGAACAGTTCGACCAGAGCGAGGTCAACGCCCTCGGCTGTGACGACAACACTGAGGGGACCATCGAGCTGACGTTCCGCGACGGGGCGGAGAGCGAGATCGAGTGGCAGGCTGAAGTCGAGCGCCAGAATTGATTCACCGGAACGGCGGACTTCGTAGTCGCCAACGAGCACCTGGTTCTGGTAGTCGAGCGTTCCCTGGAGTTGCGGCAGGCGGACCGCGCCGAAGCGAGCCTGGGTCACGGCCAGCGATGAGGTGAGTTGCGGCAGCACAGCCGTGCCCGCCAACACAAAGTCGCCGGACATGGTTCCGGACACCGTGGTGGGATCACGTTGCATCAGTGCCCAGAGATCGGTGACGGGTAACGCGACGAAATCACCACGCAGCGCAGCGGATCCGTTCGTTGGGAACCGCCCGGTGAGCTCGAGCCGCGAACCTGCATCCACGCTCTGCACGACGAAGTTGGAAAAGACGAGACCGCTGTCGCTGGCGGCGATCAAAGCACCCCGTGACAGATCCCATGTGTGCGCCGGCAGCAGCATGCGGAGCGAATCAAAGGGGAGAATGATGTTCTGTTGGTCAGCGAATGACAGACCCCAAGCCGCCAACGAGGCATCCTGACCGATCCGTGCCCGTGCGTCCCATTGCGCGGATCCTTTTGGGCCGGAGAGCACGACGGAGACATCCGAATACGCGCGCCCGTGCTCCGCGAGCGTGTCCATGGCAAACCGGATATGCATGTCACGCGCAAAGTCCGAATGCCATGCAACATCCAGAGATGTTCCGTGCGCATATGCGCTGTCAGAACGGAGCTCATCCACCTCCATAGCGATCGCCACTCCAAAATCACCCAAGGTCCCGTCGAGATTCACCAGAGCGGACGCTTCACCATCCAGATTGGCCAGGAGATCCGTCGACCGCGCGAACGGAAAGCGTTCCTGCACGAGCGGCAGGAACCACCCCAACGAGTCAATCGCCATGCTGATGGATAGCGCCCCGCGGGACGAGCCCCCCAAACCAAACGTACCGCGGGCACTGGCGTCCATGGCGCGCGACCAGAGATTCAGTTGCGGCGTGGCAAGCAGACTGTCCGCCATGTTGACTTCGGCGCGGAGGCTGTCAATCTCGGAGCTGGCGACGAACGAGGTGTCCAACCGTAGTTCGAGATTCACAGCGAGAGGGCTGGCGGTACCGCGGATCACGTTGCCCGCCACGTGGCCATAGATCTCAGTCGGCAGCAGTTCGTCGTGCAGCGCTGACAGATCGAGGTCGTTCATCGCTGACCGGAGATTCAGAAGGGCGAGCATGTGGGGCAGCATGACCACGGTGCCCTCCGCGCGAATGAAACCCGGCGGCCCGGAAACCAGTGCGTGCAAGGCCATGGAGTCCGCATATCCGCCGATCGCCAACTCCCCGGCGAACGCGCCGCTCCCCGGCACGATGGGATAGGAAGGTTGAATCCCCGCCAAACGCAGCGAGTCAAGCGTGAAGTCAGCCCACAGGCCCAGGGTATCCCGTTCGCTATTGAGCCTCAGTGTGCCGCGCGCCGCCGTCACGGGCAGATTGCCGTCCCGGTGCCAGAGGGACCCGTCGAACACGATGTCACTCAAGGAGCCATTCAGGGTGCCGTTGCCGCGCAGACTGCCCTGCAACACAACCGCCGGGAACATGTTGTTGACCGTTCGCAGATCGATCAAACCACTGTCGACCCTGAACTCCTGAAAACCGAGGCCCACCTGTTCGTCGAGATAGATGTTCCCGTTACCGCGGATCAGCGTTGCGGGCCAGTCCGCCACCAGTGAATCACGGAACCGCCAATCGATCTGCACGTTCATCGAGTCGACCGGTCCATTGGCCACCAACTGGCCGTCGAGACGCCCGGCGAACGGCAACGTATCGAGAAGAGGACGCACGTACTCCAGATCGAGATTGGTGAATTGCAGCCGCGCATCCAGCACAGCTGAAAGACCGCCCGATCCAACCAGGAGTCCGATATCTCCTGCAATCTCACCGCCGGCCGCCGGACCTCTCATCACCAGATCATCCGCCCGGACGAAGAGGCTGTCGATCCCGAGTGATGCGATCTTGATGTGCCCGTCGCCGGCCATGCCCCAGGGAAGGCGCGGCGCAAAGGCGGCGATATCATCAAACGCCCAGAACTCCGTTTCCGCATCGAGATCCACCAGGAAGTTCCCATCCGGCCAACGAATCTGCCCGCTGAGCCCGGTGAGTGTTTCGGGCAGACGGAGGCGATCGAGTTGCAGGGACATCGTCGTGCCATCGATGCTTACGCCCCCGCGCAGATCCTGGATCTCCAGATGGGGATCGTTGATCACCGCCGACAGGTGCTGAATGTCGAACTCGAGCCCGGCCTCCCCCTCGAACGGGGACACAATGCGGGCATACGGAATCCGGGCGTCGATATCGTAAAACCGATACAATCGCAGGGGACGCTCGGACATGCGGCCACTCACCTCCCACTCGGCATCCGCCGGGACGGAATCGACGGGAGTCCGCACGACGATCGTCCCGTTGGTGACCTGCGCATCCCGGAATGCAACCAGCGGCGACCTCCCACCTCCTCCTTCCCCATCCCCACCAAGACCCAGCACTCGCTCGTGGTTGAACTGCCCTTTGGCGTTCTGATAGATGTGGATGAAGGGTTCTTCGAGGATAACCTGGCCTAACACGACTCGGCTGCTCAACAAGTCGAGCAGTCGGTAACGGATCGTCACGCTGGGGAGACGCACGAACAGCTCGCCGTCATCATCCCGGATGGTCAAGTTTCTTATCACGAGCCCGGTGAGGATGTTGCCTCCAATCGACTCCACTTCTGCATGACCACGCACGACATCGGACAGCAGATCCACGGCGACCCGTGTCAGCAGCTCTCGTCCGGGTTCCGTCCTGAAACCGGCCCATCCCGCTCCGAGAACGGTAGCGCCACTGGCAATACCAATCATCGCGGCCCAAGCCGTAAGTCGTGGGGTGGTCACCTGCGACGCCTCAAAACGGCTGCCCTACTGAGAAGTTCCAGCGCAAACGTGTCACGAGATCGGGGTTCGTCTGAAAGGAACGGGGAAAGAGAATCAGATCAGGCTCTCGCTCGATGAACAGGGGTGCGCTTACAGCGTCATACCTGTTGTACGCAAGATCGAGACGGAGGGGTCCCAGCGGCGTAATCAGGCGAATGCCGATGCCCGGCGTGATTCTCACATCGCTCAAATCGAAATCCTGAACGGCCTCCGGTGCAAAGACCTGACCGGCGTCTACGAAAACGGCACCGACCAGTCGACCGGCAAAAACCGGAAGCGGATGCCGGAACTCGATGTTGGCCAGATAGGCCCGATTGCCACCGAGCGGCGACACGTCGGGCCTCAGGCTGCTGATCGAGTCCTCAATGAAGATACTACCCTGGTCACCGGGTGGCCGCGTCACGAGTTCCGACCGCGCGGCGTAGACGAGGGGCCCCAGTTCATTCTGCCGAAAGCCCCTTACACTATTCGCGCCGCCCAGAAAGAACCGCTCCTCGATCGGTACAATCGTGAAATCCGTCGAGAACGTGGTTGCTGCCCGCACGCGCCACGACAGGACACCTCGCGCGCCGACGCCGTGATACGACGCGAACTCGAGGATCCCCTCGATGAACTGCACGCGCGGATTGCTGACCGTGGCCGCCCGGATCTCGAGCGTCGTACTCGTCCCTCGGGTGGGATTGATGGGCGAGTTGGACCGATCACGGACCGCGCGCAGGCCGATGGTCGATTGGACCCGCGTCTGTTGCAGCCGGTTGAAATCTTCAGGCAGACACACGTTGAGGATGGCACAAAACGTTGCCGCATCCGCCAGTGTGCTGCCACTCGACAATGAATAGGAAAGAGTGATTGGGATGTTCGGACCGGTTTGTCGTGTCAGGGATAGGTTGCCCCCAATTGATTTCCGGACGTATGCGTTGAACTCGCTTCGCCGCTCGCCTACCACAGCAAAGGTCAGGCTCGTTCGGGGTGAAAAGACGTACGGGAAACGAAGTCCAGTAGTAATCGAGTAGTTCAGCTCATCACGACCACTCCCGGCGGCATCCCGTTCACACGCGGGTATCTGCGCGGTACCGATCTTCGAAAGGCGTGCACTGACGTCCAGCGTACGCGCCCCGCCGAGAAAGTTGCCCATTGACCAACTTGCAATGCTCCGGAGGCAATCAAACGTCCCACCACCCACACCGGCCCTCACACGTTGCAGCGGTGCTTCTGACACCTGCACGCGCACGTCCACGCCAACCTCCTCCCCCGGCTGAAGGGTGTCGACCAATGACACATCCACAAAGTCATACAAGCCCAATCGGTACAGGTCGACCTGACTTTCCCGAAGCGCCGTCTGCGAAAACGGCTCACCAGGCTCGAGGCGTACCATCCTGCGAATGATGCCCTCGTCGATCCTCTCGGCACCGATGATGACAATCGAATCGACGAACACCCTCGGACCGGGATCAACCCGGTACACAATCTGTGAGACACGTGCCACCCGATCCTCATCAAAGCTGCGAAAGATCTCGGCGTACGGGTACGCCCGTTCGCGCATGAGCGAGAGGATGGAGTCACCCGCCAGCTGGATCATGAGTCTATCCGATGGGTCGCCGACCTGCAGCGGCAACAACGGCAGGATGTCGTTTTCTGCAAGGATCTCCGCGGTGCCTTCAACGCCAACCGCGGCTACCCGAACCGGTTCACCTTCGGTGATATGAAACGCAACTCGCACAGCATCACCGGACCGGACCACGGTCGTGTCGACCTGCGACTCAAAGAAACCGCTCCGGCGATAGAGCAACAGAATACGCAGAACGTCACGACGGAGCTCTGTCTCGTTCAAGTAACGCCGCGCGCCGATTCCAATCCAACTCACCGGCCACGACCGAGCCCAGAAATCGGATTCGGACGTTGCGATGGAGGCCGCCAGCGTCAAATCATTGAGGTACTCGTTGCCTTCAAACCTCACGTCGCGCACGAGGAGCCGCTGCTCATCCTGCGCCGCCACATGGGCGCTGCAGAAGAACATCCCGAAGACAACGAGTAAGACAGTACGCGGTATGATCTTCGATTCCCTCACCAAAAACGCCCCCAGAGGTGGCACCGGAGGGGGCAGAGCCTGATGGCGCTAAACTTAACACGGTCAATCATTTGCGTACTCGTGTCAACTCTGCCCCGCGCCGCTTGCCGGACGCCAGCCCCCGGTTACCTTGCACCCACATGAAGATCTACTCGCGGACCGGCGACAGCGGCAAAACCGCACTGTTCGGAGGGGGTCGCGTCGACAAGGACCACCCGAGAGTGGCAGCGTATGGCGACGTTGACGAGCTGAATGCCGCCATCGGTTCCGTCATGGCAGAAGAGCCCGACGACTTCGAGCGGGAACTCCTCGAGTCCATACAACGAGATCTGTTTTCCATCGGTGGACAGCTGGCGAGCCCCGACCCAAAAAAGGTCGCGGCCGCCCTGGAAAAGGCCGCACTCTCACAAGACCGGGTTGACGAGTTCGAGCGCGCCATCGATCGGGAGGATCGGACGCTCGAGCCGCTCAAAGCGTTTGTCCTCCCAGGCGGAACACGAAAGGCCGCCGCGCTCCACCGTGCCCGCACCGTGTGCCGGAGAGCGGAGCGCAGCGTTGTTGCACTCCATCACCACGAAAGGGTAAGCGACGAGATA
>Ga0302046_10000701_pt1 | contig 32685 bp, 27 predicted proteins | sample RVTome_11_FD_200261 | JGI IMG/M metagenome (GOLD analysis project Ga0302046, IMG submission 200261) | Soil microbial communities from uranium-contaminated site in the Upper Colorado River Basin, Wyoming, United States - RVT147D111 (version 2) ...
TCAGCCTGCTGGACCTGCACGACACGCAAGGCTATCGCCACTGGCTGCCGGATCGCGACCTCGACCGTGGTCGCCGGGTGCTGGTCGTTGTGGAAGAGGAAGCCAAAGCGGCGTCTCCCTCTCAGGAATCATTCGCAGGCGTTCCAGAGCCGATGATGGGCTAGCAAGACGCGCCCATGAACTTCTCAGAAGACCCAGAGAACGAAGTTCGACCGGTAGCCGCGCTCGACCTGCGGGTCATCGGCAAAATCGTGCTCTCCAGGGTGTTCACTTTACCTGTCGAAGCCTTGCCGGCTGCGCTGTTCTTCTTTATCCTTACGGGCATCTTCGTCTGAGCCCTTTTTTTCACAGCGCTATGCAGCCGATAAAGCTGTTGTTACAGGTCATAGGCTTTGTGTCAGTGCTTCTGCTGTTTTTCCTCGGCCTGGAACTGCTGGATCAGTCGTTCCAGTTGATGGGGCGGGGGCGCGCCGAAGCCCTGCTCGCCACTACCTCGAAACCGCTCGTCGGGCTCTTCATCGGCATCCTGGCCACCTCGCTCGTGCAGAGTTCGTCCACGGTGACGTCGATGGTGGTGGGGCTCGTCGCCGGCGGGGCGGTTACGGTAGCCGGTGCGATTCCCATCGTCATGGGCGCCAACATCGGCACGAGTATCACCAACACCATCGTGTCGCTCGGCCACATCACGCGGAAGGATGAGTTTGAGCGTGCGATGGCCGGGGCTACGGTGCATGATTTCTTCAACATCTTTGCCGTAGCCGTCTTTTATCCGTTGGAACTCATGACGGGCTTTTTGTCCCGGTCGGCCCTGGTGCTGGCCGAAGGGGTGTCCGGTATAGGAGGGCCCCACCTCTTGAGTCCGGTCCAGGTCGTCGTGACGCCCATCGTCGAGCAGATCGTCGCTCTCGTGCGCGCGAACGGTATCGTCGTGCTGGTGCTCGGTTTCGTGCTGCTCTTCGGGTCTCTACGGTTTCTGATCGTTCTGTTGAGACGGTTTGTCTTCGGCCGCCTCGAACGGTTTCTGCACACCTATTTGATCGGCACCCCCGGCTTTGCCTTCCTGTTCGGTGCCCTGACGACCTTCTCCGTGCAGAGTTCGTCGATCACTACGTCGATGGTGGTGCCGCTGGTCGGGGCGGGTGTGGTAACCGTGGCTCAGGTTTTTCCTTTCGTGATGGGCGCCAACCTCGGCACGACGGTCACGGCGTTGCTGGCGGCGCTGGTGCTGGCCGGAAGCGGAGAGCCGACGGGCACGGCGGCGCTGGAAGTGGCCTTCGTGCACCTGTGTTTCAACGCCTACGGGGTGCTGCTGCTGTGGCCGTTCAAAAAGGTGCGAGCGATTCCTATCCGCCTCGCCGAAAAGCTGGGGGCGTTGTCCGCGCGGAACAGGGCCTATGCCCTGGGATATATTGCCCTGGTCTTTTTCATCATTCCGCTGCTCTTCCTCCTTGTTTGAGCTAGACCTGGAACTCGCCCGGATGTTCGGCGAGGCGCTTGCTATCGGGCTGCTTGTCGGCGTCGAACGCTACAAGAGCCGGGACTCCGACGATAAGAAGTCGGCCGGGGTGCGTACCTTTACCCTGATTGCGCTCCTGGGAGCCATCTGTGCGTTGCTGACGGTGCCTCTCTTTACGGCCGCTACGTTCGCAGCGCTGGTGGTCTTCCTCGGGCTCGGGTATTACCGAGAGTCCGAGCGGAGCCTGGGTATGACCACCGAGGCGGCGGCGCTGCTGACCTTCTGGTTCGGCTACCTGGTGCGGAGCCACGAGGCCCTGATGATCAGTGCCAGCATCGTGCTGGTCATCCTGTTGGCCTCGAAAGACACGTTGCACGGGTTCGTAAAGGGCGAAGTCACCGAGGTCGAGTTGTACGACACGCTGAAGTTCCTCGCCGTGGTCTTCGTCATCTTTCCGCTGCTGCCCAACCGCTACGTCGGCCCCTACGATTTTTTCAATCCTACACAGGTGTGGCTGCTGGTCATCCTCCTCTCGGCCATCAGCTACTCGGGGTACGTGCTCATCCGGGTCCTGGGCGGGACGCGGGGCCTCCAGGTCAACGCGCTGGTCGGCGGGCTCGTCTCGACCATGGCGGTGACGATGTCGCTGGCCGAACGCGCGCGCGAGGCACCCGAGTGGTCCCGGCTGTTCGGCGTCACGGGGGTGATGGCCAACGCCGTGCAGTTTCCGCGCTTGCTTGTCCTGATCGGCGTCGTGCATCGGGAACTGGCGTTTTTTCTGGCGGTGCCGCTGCTCGGGATGTTCGTCGTGGGCCTGGCGGGGGCGTGGGTGGTGGGGCGGGTACGCAAGGTATGGGACGAAGAGCCGTCCGTCTCGCTGTTGCTCACGAACCCGTTTTCGTTCTGGCCGGCGCTCAAGTTCGCGCTGTTGTTCGTCGGCGTCTTTTTCTTCAGCAAGCTCGCGACGGTGTGGCTGGGTGAGCAGGGCGTCTATCCGGCCGGGGCGATCGCCGGCCTTGCCGACGTGAGCGCCATCTCGCTCTCCGTGGCCGACATGGTGCGTACCGATACGGTGTCGCTGACGACGGCGTCGATCGCCGTCTTCATCGCGATCGCCATGAATGCCGTGATGAAGGGGATCGTGGCCCTGGTCAACGGCAATCGCCCCCTGGCCCTCTGGCTGGGCGGCGGCTTTCTGGCGATGCTGGGAACGGGCGTGGTGTTGATGGTGGGGCAGTCCTTGATCGGGTAGCAGGGCGATGGAGTACGGATGAGGTCACGGGTCCTGAGTCATGGGTCACTGGTGAGGCGCAACATCCTAATGAGCCATGACGGGGAGCACGGAATCAATCTCGGATCAAGTCCGGGACATGATTCAGCACAGGCTCCGCGACCGTAATGACCGATAGACCTCCTACGCGAACACCGTTTTCGGCTTGCCTTTGAATTCGCGCGCCAGGTATTCCGTGATCGTCTCCATCACCAGCCGGATCGTCTCGGGGCGCTCTACATTGGGAATGATGGAAAGCTGATGCCGGTCGGCTTCGGCCAGCAAAAACGATTGGAGTTCCCAGATGGCATCGAACTGCTCCAGGTAGCGATCCGCACGCCGCAACTTCGAGTGTTGCCCGCGTCCTTTGAGGTGTTCGCGTAGTTGTTTGCGCTTCAACACAGCCAGCAGGAAGGGAATGACGATGGCGTTGGTCTGCTGCATGAGGCGTTGCTGCAACGTGGGGTAGACGTGCACGCCTTCCAGGATCAGGGAGATCTGCTCGCGCTCGGCCCGGTGGATCACGCCTTCGATGCCCACGGCCACTTCGCGGGCTTGCGTCAGGTAGCCTTCGATGAAATGGGTATCGAACGAGACGGCCTTGTCGTTGCGTGACGGCAGCGTCCGCCATGCGTCGAACGACGAGACGTGCAGCGCCGGCAGCAGCCGTTCGGGCAGCATCAGGCGCATCACCTCGCGGAGCATATCGGTCGACTGGGTGCGGACGATGTTGAGCCGGTGGGCGATCTCGGAACTGGTCGTGCTCTTGCCTACCCCCGTCGTGCCGCCGACGAGCAGGATCAGCGGCCGGTCGCTGCGGATGAATTCGACCCAGAGCAGGTAGCGCCGCGCCGCCTCCGGAGGGGAATTGTCGAGCAGGTATCGGTAGGTGAACTCTGCCAGCTCGGTCGAGGTAATTTCCGTTTTGCCTTCGTTGATAAGCTGTTGTTCGAGGCCGTAGGTGACGGTGTAGCGCTCGTCGGTCGGGAACGCGCATATTTCGAGCGACTGGGCGAGGCGTCCTTTGGAAAAGGGTTGGAGGTTCCCTTCCTGGTCGACGATCCAAATCGGTGTGAGGACCTGGAGCCCTTTCTGATACCGTTCCAGGATGTCTTTGTGGCGCTTGCTCTTCAGATGGTCGGCCACCATGTCGGCCAGCGCTTCGGTGCTGACTTCCGCATCCGACCCGAGGTCTTTGCGAATCTGGTGGGCAATCTCGTAGGCTTCGTTAAAGGGTAGCCCGGCGTTTTGCAGCGAGCGTGTCAGGATGCCGCGCAAGAACGGCACGCGGGTATGGTCGGTCGAGTCTATGACGGTTATTCCCATGGTGCGATATTGATACGCGCAACGTTTATTCTACAGACCATCCTTGTACATCCTATCGTTGCAAAACGTGCCTGAAGAAAAACCGAAGCCGTCGATCTGGGAGATCGAACGCAAATTTCTGGTGGCTGCGGTGCCGCCGGATCTGGATCGGTATCCCCACGAGACGATCCACCAGGGGTATCTGGCCTGGACCGAAGACGGCACGGAAGTACGGGTCCGGCGCAAAGGCGATCGGTGTTTCCAGGCGATCAAAAAAGGCGAAGGCGTGCGGCGTCTCGAAGTCGAGATAGCGTTATCCGACGCGCAGTTCGACGTGCTATGGCCGCTGACGCAGGGCCGCCGCGTTGAAAAGGAACGCTACGCCATCGCCCTCCGGGAGCACACCCTCGAACTGGACGTGTACCGGGGTACGTTGGCCGGCCTGGTGTCCGTCGAGGTCGAGTTCCCGTCGATGGCCGCGAGCCGCGTTTTCCAGCCGCCGCCGTGGTTCGGGCCGGAGATCACCGGAGATCCGCGTTTCAAGAACAGAAACCTGGCTGTCCGGGGGGTGCCTGCTGATGGGTAGGTACACCCGCTACGAAGCGCAGCAGGCGCCGTACCCGAGCGCGGTTCACCCGGGGGACTGCGGGGTCGCTATGGCCTGAGGACGTCGAGCAACCCCAGCGCCGTAATGATGCCGACGACGGTGTTTTGCCGCGTGACGAAGACGCGGTGGATCCGGCCCCGGACCATCTTTTCGGCGACCTGCGGCACCGGCGTGGCTTCATCGACTTCGAAGATCATCGGCGTCATGATGTCCTGGACCGTCACGTCCGAGTCGCCCCTGATCTGGAACATCGCGACTTCTTCCTGCGCGTATCGGTCTTCGAGGACGGGCAGGTAGTAGTCGTGCGTGCGATAGACATGGGCGTGCGGTTCCTTCTGGTGGAGGCTGTCGTGCCGTACGATGTCGGTCAGCGACACGACGCCGATCAACGTGCCGTCTTCGGCGATGACGGGCGCCCCTGAGATGTCGTTCTCGATGAGGAATTCCGCCAACCGGTCGACCGGCCAATCTGCTTGAGCGGCCAGCACATCACGCGTCATTACGTCCCTTGCGGTCAATCCCATCATGGTCTGGGTCCTCCTAGGTCTTGCGTTTTTTGCCTTTGCGGGTCTTTTTGTCTTTGCTGCTTTTCTTGTCTTTTTTGCCCTTCTTCTTGTCGGACTTCTTTCCGGCCTTCCTGGTTTTATGCTTCTTCGCGGGCTTCTTTTTTTCCTTCTTGTCTTTGGTGTTCTTCTTTTTGTCCGGTTTCTTGTCGGCTTTCTTGGCTCCCTTCTTCGTCTTTTCGTCTTTCGGTGGTTCGGGTTGTACTTCCGGAGCGGCTTCCCCGGCGGGGGCTTCGACGTTCGGGAAGATGCCCAGGCCCTCGGCGCGGTAGCGTCGGCGCCAGTAGAGCGCCGTATTGGTCGAGCGTTCGACGGCTTGCGCTATGGCTGCCGTCGGGTGCCCGGCGTGGTAGAGCAGCAGGAGCTGGGCGCGCCGTTGGACGGCGGCATCAGGACTCCCGGCGGCGAGTTGTTTGATCGTTTCGAGGTGTTCCGGCTTGATCAGGTCAGGCATGCCGTTTCTCTGCTGGGATGATGGAGGGAATCCGCCTGCCGGGTACGAACGACTGATCCCTGCCAACATGTAGGATCGGCTGTTTGCAGCGCGCGATGCGACGGGAAAGCGACGAGGCGGTAGGGCAGGCAAAACGTCTACGGGGTGTAGGTGAAATCCCTACGTGCTGCACGGCAGCGCATCCGTAGACTTCCGGCAAAGTAGCAAACGCGTTTTAGATATGCGATACGTGTTACGGCATCTCACCGCCCGAACGGTTTCTCGGGGAGCGCATACGCGTTTTTGACGGGCTTGAGGGGGCGTTTGAGCCAGTAGGGCCGGCGTGTGCCGTCCGGGCTGTGGTCGACGGCCGAGCGGGTCAGCGCCGCCCAGGCCCGATAGATCGCCATCGACTTGTTGGTGTCGACGTGTACGTCGCCGTGGCGGTCGCCGGGGTCGGCCTTGCGGACGTTTACGGCTTTTTGCAGCCAGCAATGCGCGCCGCTGACCGGGTCGGGATGGACGCCGTGTGTCAGGTTCTGGTGCACGCCTACGTCGTCCCACCAGATGCGGCTCGTATCCGGGTCGAACGACGTCCATGCCCGGGCGCTGTGCTGCACGGCCAGCCCATAGCGCCCGGCGTCGGCGTCTTCCGCCAGCGTCACGAGGTTCGATGCACCCCTGCTGACACCGGCCTGCTCCTGCAAGCGCCAGCGCCCCAGGTGGTGGCTCATAGCGATGATGCCCGGCTTGATCCCTTCGGTCACCCACACGGTATCGACGAAGTAACCGATCTCGGTCTCGACGCGGATCAGGTCGCCCGGTACGACGCCCAGCCGCCGGGCGTCGGAGGGGTGCATCCAGACGGGGTTCTTGTGGCTCAGTTCGTAGAGCCACTTGGCATTGGCGCTGCGGGTGTGGATGAGGGTGGGCAGGCGAAACGTCGGCAACAGCAGCATCTCGCCCCGGTCGCGGTCGATGTGGTCCGGATGGACGTGGCTACGAAGCACCCAGGGGATGACGTGTTCGCGCTCCGGCCAGCCCCACCGGGCGAGCGTCGGGCTGAAGAACTCCAGCTTGCGGCTGGGCGTCCCGAAGCCGGCCTTCGGCGTGCCGTCCACCACCACGCCCGCAACGGTGCCGTTCCGGAGTACGCGTCCCTGCGCGTCGATCTCGGCGTCCTGGGCGTCGATGGGTTGTTCGAACGGCGTGTAGTTTTCCCGCGTCACCTCGAAGCACGCATAGTTGCGCATGTAGGCCAGGGGCGTCAGCCCTTCGCGGGCGGCGGCTTCGGGCAGGCCGGGTACGCTGTTTTCAAAGATCCAGCGGTAATATTCGTCGACGGTGATGATTTCGCCGCGGCGGTAGGGGCTTTCGAAGTGCCGGCGGATGCCGAGGTCGCCGTCCGGGTCCATCCGGGCCGAGAGTTCGATCCAGAACTCATTCTCTTCCCACACGGCGCCGGGGTTGGCTTCGTACGTGAAGCGCACAGGCCGGCCCAGGCGTTCCAGGGCGACGCGCCGCACCGGCTGCCGGAAGGCGATCCACTGCCCGGCATGGGTCTCCTGGCTCATCAGGTCGTGGCGTTCGCCGGCGTGCCCCATCGGCAACACGTAGTCGGCAAACCAGGCGCTCTCGTTCCAGGTAGGCGTCAGCGCGACGTGGCACCGGATCTTGTCCTCGTCCTTGAGGGCCTTGAGCCAGACGAACCCGTCGGGGTTGATCCACAGCGGGTTGTAAACGCGCGTGAAGTAGACGTCGATGGTGCCCCGGCCTTCTTCCAGAAAATGGGGGAGGAGGAAGCTCATCTCGTAGAACGCCAGCGGCCACTCGTGCGGCAGGTGGAGTTCGTTCCACGCGTCGAAAGCCGGCGGCACGTCGAAGGGCCGGGGCACAAACTTATTCCACGCGTTGAGCGACGTGCCGCCGCGTGTGCCGACCGACCCGGTGAGGACGTTGAGGAAGAAGAGGCACCGCGCTACCTGCCAGCCGCCGAGGTTGCCGATGGAGGCGCTGCGCCACGTATGGGCCGCCAGCCGCCCCTGGCAGTCGGCCACGTACGCCGCCGCCTCTCGGATGCGGGCCTCGGGTACCTGGGCTTCACGCGCGGCCCGCTCGAAGGTGAACTCCGCGTAGAGGTGTTTTAACACGCGGTCAAACAGCTCAAAGCTCGGTGCCGCCGACAGCGCGATTTCAGCTACCAATGGATCCTTGTCCATTGACAATTGACCATTGGCAATTGCCTCCAGCGTCTGTTCCCAGTTGACCCAGCGGCGGACGAAGTCTTTGTCGTAGCGGTCGTTTTGGATGAGGTCGTTGGCGATGGCGAGCAGGACGTAGGCCTCGCTGCCGGGCCAGGTGGGCAGCCACACGTCGCTCTTCGAGGCAGTATTGCTCAGGCGGGGGTCGAAGGTGATGAGTTTGGCGCCTTTCTGTTTGGCCTCAATGATGCGCTGGGCATGGGGGTTGAAGTAGTGGCCGGTTTCGAGATGGCTGGAGATGAGGAGGATCGTACGGGCGTTGGCATAGTCGGGGCTGGGCCGGTCGCCTGCACTCCAGAAGGCGTAGCCGGCCCGCGCTCCGGCCGAGCAGATGTTGGTGTGGCTGTTGTGGCCGTCCACGCCCCAGGCCTGGATGCACCGGTTCGTAAACCCGTCCTCGCCGGGCCGCCCGACGTGGTACATGATGCCGTCGCGCCGCTGGAGGCGGCTCTCGCGCATCCGGGCGGCGATCTCGTCGAGCGCTTCGTCCCATGTGATGCGTTTCCAACGGCCTTCTCCGCGTGCGCCGACGCGCTTGAGGGGATGCAGGATCCGCTCCGGGTCGTAGACCTGGTTGAGGGTGGCGGGTCCCTTGGCGCAGTTGCGGCCCCGGCTGCCCGGATGCACCGGGTTGCCTTCGAACTTCTTGATCTCCAGCGTCTCGCGGTCCACATAGGCCAGCAGCCCGCAGGCGCTCTCGCAGTTGAAGCAGACCGTCGGCACGAGCGTGTAGCGGCGGGCTACCTTTTTCGGCCAGAGCCGCCCGTCCCACTCGACCCAGTCGCCCCACTGCTCGGCGGGAGGATACTGGCTCATGCGCCCGTCCGGGTGCGTGACGGTGGTCATCGTCACCTTCTTCGGCGTCAGGTCGGTCTCGGCAAAGGTAGGCAAGCCGAAGGTGTCGTCGTCCGCCCGGCCGGGGTAGATGCGGTCGTCGCGCTCGCGGTGGAGCATGGCGGCGAGCACGCCGGCAAGGCGGGTGTTGGTCCGAGGCATAATCGCTCAGCTATTCGGGATTTCCTGGGGCGCCATCACGAAGGCATACTCGTAGCAGTACAGCCCTGCCAGGCAAAGCAAACCGGCCAGGCCGCCGGCCAGCGGATGACCCACGGCGAGCAAGGCCAGCGGAATCACGTGTCCCGTCGCCACGCTCCAGAGCCAGAAGTAGTCTTTGTAGCGTCCGTGGCGGATGAGGTGGGCGGCCTGGGCAGCTGCCTCGGACGCGTGCGGCATGCCGAATTCGCCGCCCACCGTCAGGAGCAGGTCGAGGATCAAGGCTGCTGCAAAAGCAATCCGGGTCGTGTGGAGCAGGGCGTCCGGCAGCGTCAGGACGGTGGCGACCAGGAGTAGCAGGGCGGTGCCGGCCATGACGGCCTGCACCAGCAGGTGAAACGGGAGCAGGGTGCTCTGCCACAGGTCTCGCCCTTCGGCCTGGCCGAACAGGAAGGCGGTGTAGGCGGCCGTGCCGGCGGCCAGCGGAAGCCCGGCCCACAACAGAAAGGGGCGAGCCGCTTCCGCCAGGGCTTCGGGCCACAGGGCGGCATAGGCACCCACCTCCAGCATCCACCACAGGCCCGCCAGCGTGCTGAAGGCGATCAGGATGAACGCGCCGCGGGTGAGCCAGCTGCCCCATTGCGGGCGCGTCAGGATGCGCAGGAAGCGTTCGGGGCGTTCCAGGTCAAAGACGAGCAGGGCGGTGGTGACGGCCATGCAGATCAGCGAGAGGAGGCCGCTCGCGATGAAGGCCGGCGCGTCGAAGGCGAACAGGTGCAAGCCCCAGCCCAGGCTCAGTAGCATGAACAGGCCCGCGCCGATGCCTTTGGCAACCAGGTACGCCGGCACGGGCCAGTGCCAGGGTATTTTGTGCTGGGCGTTATAGGCAACCTGAACCATCTGCTCGGCCATGCGTCCTGTGCCGATGTGGATCGGGCCGCCTGCGGGCATGCCCTGCGGCTGGGGCGCGCGGAGCGGAGCGCCCGAGGATGACTTCCGCGGCGCCGGCGGCGGGGCAGCCGGGAAGGTGTCGGCAGGATGATCTTCGTCGGCCTCGTGCAGAGGCAGGACGTCGGCCCAGGCAAACGTAGCCGGGGTGCGCGGGACGGCCGTCGGGTGCAGGGTCGCCGCGTCGGCGTTGATGTAAAACAGCTTGGGCGCGGTGCCTTGTTCGGGCTTGCGCACCGTCACCTGATGCTCGGCCAGCATCCGGCTGATCTCCGTGTTCGGGTCGTCGAGGTCCCCGGCGATGATCGCATGCTCGGGGCACACGACCACACAGGCAGGCTCCAACCCCAGGTCGGTTCGATGCGCGCAGTAGTGGCACTTGGCCGCCGTGCCGGTGTCCGGGTCGATGTAGATGGCGTCGTAGGGGCAGGCTTGCAGGCACGCCTTGCAGCCGATGCACACCTCCGGGTCGAACTCGACGATGCCGTCGTCGCGCTGGTACATCGCCGTCACCGGGCAGATGCGGACGCACGGCGGGTTGGCGCAGTGGTTACAGCGGGTGACCTGAAAATGACGCCGCACGTTCGGGTACAGGCCCGTCTCGACGCTCTTCACCCACGTGCGCTGGACGCCGAGCGGCACTTCGTTTTCGCTCTTGCAAGCCGTCGAACAGGCGTGGCAGCCGATGCACGTCTCGTTGTTGATGAGAAAACCGTAGTTCATGCACTTGTCATATCAAGTTATACCAATGGCAATAGTACACAAATGCCGGCACGGATACAAGAGGTCCGGGCCGATGGCTTGGCGGCGTGAAGGGCCGGGAAGATGCGCAGCAGATCGCCTTTTCGCAGCGATCAAAAAAACGCCTCCGGAGGATTTCCGGAGGCGCCAGAGGGTGCGGGCCGTCGGGCCGGCATCCCGGAAAACGCATAGGCGGCTATTCCTCGACGAAGTCGTCGAGGTCGATGTCATCCCCGTTGATCTCCACCACGAGCGGTTTCAACACCGGCTTGAAGATGTAGCCTTTGCCGCTGTTGCCGCGCTTGACGAACGAAGCCTGCAGGTCAAAGTCGATGGTGACCTCGACGACGTCTTCGTCGATGACGAGGTCCGGCAGGTTGATCTTGATGCCCGTCTGGGTGCCGCTCGGGACCTTCAAGGGTTCCTCGGTACCGTCGTCGAAGACCACCATCGCGGTTTCATCGACGACGATGCGCACCTGGTGGTAGGTGCCGTCCGGCACATCCAGGTCGGCCAACAGGACCGTAACGCCGTCCTGTAAGGTGAGCAGGTCGAAGGGTTGCGGCTCGTCAGCCAGCAGGATAACCCGTTCGTCCTCGCCGAGCAGTTCGACGCGTTCGATGAGGACATGGGCTTCCACGATGTCGTCCACGGGCGCGTCGGTGAGCAGGATGCGCACCCGGCTCTGCCCGTCCGCCTCGGGGTCGGCACTGTCGCAGCCGGTCAACACGGTCGCACCCGCCCCCAGGGCCAGGAGGCTCGTCAACAGGATAAAAAGTCGTTGCATGATCGTCTCCACGCTGAGTTAGCCTTACGTCGAACGCCATCTAGGCAGGTTGATCGTCCTGCGGGATCGAATCCTTAGAAGCTGCCTGCTTAGAAGTAGAAGCGGAGGCCCAGGCCGCCGCCGAGGTCGCCGTCGGTGTCCGGCACGACGGAGAGGCGCGGCGTCAGGCGGGCGTAGATCTCGAACTGCTCGACCCAGAAGCTGATGCCGAAGGTGCCGCTGATGCCTGCTACGACGTCATCGTCATTGTCCCGGGGGCGGTCCCGAAAGCCGATGAAGCCGCCGGGCCCGAAGAAGAAACGCACGTTCGGGTTGTTGCCGACGCGTCGTTCATAGGTGCCGTGTACGTTGAGAAAGAAAAAGTCGTCGAGGTCCCACGCTGCCAGGAAGTCGTACGACACCGAACTCGGGTTGTAGATTTTCAGTGTGATACCACTCGGTTCACCGATCTGGCCGCCCAGGCCGAGGTCTCCGGATCGCCGCTGAGCCTGGGCTGGGGAGACGATTGCCGCGCACAGGCACAAAAAGGCGAGGGCCGCTATGATCCTGGCCGTCCTGTCGTTGAGGGAGAAAAGGGTCATCGTGTTGTGGGGCTGCTTTGTTCGATACAGGGGAGGGGGTGTCGTCCGCCGACAGCGGGGTGTGCCCTCTCGGAGGCGTCTTCCCGGGAGACCGGGGTTGCGGGACGTACGGATTCTGTGGGTGGAGGGTTACGAGGCCGTTTCGTCTTTCGGCTCGGGCGTCCCGAGGGCACGCGCCATATGATCCATGGCGCGGCTGATTTCGGTGTCGAGCCGGGCCACGGCCCTCGCCATCTCGGTGCGCAGATCCCGGAACGTGTCCTCGGATGCGCCTGCGAGGTGTTCGAGTTGCCGGGCTACTTCGTCATGCTGCTGTTGAAGTTCGGCGAGCACGTCGTCGGAGACGGCGGTTGGCGTCTGGGGCGCGCCCTGCACATGCTGCGTCAGCGCGGCCAGGTTTCGGTCCATCTCATCCAGGCGGGCCTCGGCGGCTTCTTCAAATGCCATACGAGGCTCAATAACCTCAAGGCGAGCGGCTTTGAGATTGATTTCCAGGTCATACAAGCGTTGCGTCAGCGCGTTCCGTTGGCGATCAAAGACGGAGGCGTCGCTGCCGTCCAGCCGTTCCAGGTCCTGCCGTAGTTTATCGTACTGCACGCGTAACCCGTTCCGCGTTTCCTGGAGGCCGACCTGCGTCTCCTCGCCCGCTTCTTGCCACTGGGCTTCGAAAGCCTGGAGTTCCTGGTGAAAGGCGTCGAGGTCGGTTTTCAGGTCGGCGCGGTACGCCCGGCGTTCCTGGTTCAGCCGTGCTTCGGGGTTGCTGGCTTCGGGCTGTAGGTCCGTGCAGGCTGTTGTCAGCAACAGCGGAAGGAGGAAAAGGTAGCGGATGTATATACGCATGACGGTCGACCTCGCGGTCATGGTTGGTAGTCGGTATGGGTGTTGCGCGCCGGGCAATGGACGAGGGCTCGAGCGTTCGCGTGTTGTAGTGTTTGAGTATCCTCACGGTAACACCAAAACACCGTAACACCCGAACACTGAAACACCGGGTACGCTTTTGCAAAGCAGATCCGTATCCGCAGCACTACCTGGGGTGTTGGGTAGGGGCTACGTCTTCGAGTTCCACCTCGATATCGACGCCGTCGCCCTCGGCTATTTCTTCGACGGGCTCCTCGACGGTTTCGGCGATGAAGGCTTCCAGGTCCGGTACGACGTCGTCGTCACGTTCGAGGATCACCAGTGCCGCGAAGCACAAGGCGGGCGTGTCGTTCTCGGCGCCGATGCCGGCACCCCCCATCGCCGTCGCGTGGGCGACACGCCAGCCGCGGCTGAGGGCGATGTTGAGTTCGTCCAGATTGTGCGTTTCGCCGGGCCGGGTGGTTACCACGAGTGCTTTTTGATGCGTTTTCATGAGCATGTTCGCTGTCATCGCGCGTGTTTGGCTTGGATGAAGGCAGTAGCTACGTCAGCGCATCGGATCTCCGTATCGACGAGGGGGGGAGGGGGTGGGATAAAAAAAGCGAGGCCGAGGTGCGAGAGGCCCGTCCCCCCAGATCTCTCGCAACCTCGAACCTCGCCGGGCCCTTACCTGGCGTGTTCGCCAGGACTGCATCCAGGGCCTACTTCGGTCTCCAGGATCATTGCATCGGAGTCGACCTTCTCAGGGCTATGCCCGTACTGTCCGTAGAGGGCACGGATGAATCGACGATCCGCCGTCTCCGGCCAGTCATGCTTATCGAAGCCGGAGGCAACCCGGAGCCATGCTTTGTCTACGTCGAGCAGGAAGCACCGGCGCTTTGGGTCTATTGCCAGGGCCGCCCAGGGCAGGGCGAAGTGCTTCGCGCCCAACCCGAGGAAGCCGCCGACGGCAAGCACGGCATAGGCCACATGACCCGTGTTGAGGTCGATCATCATTTCCTGGATCGTACCCAGGTGCTCACCCCGAGGGCTTTTTACTGCGTCGCCGATCAGGCTGGTGGCGGATAATACGCGGGGATTCTTGTGCTTGTCTTGCATGGCGATACCTCGTACTGACGGTAGACGGTTTGTGCGATGGCGCCTCGCCAGGGGCTTGTGCCGTACGCCGGGCTGCTATCGTCCGATGTGGAAGAGGAGCCCGCCCATAAGCGCGTAGCCTGCGCCTCCCTCGCCGTCTTCGTTGAGGAAGGCGAGGTGATCGCCGAAAGTGACGCGTGCCTGGCCAAACGGACGGATGGGGCCGGAGCCGAACGTAGCGCCCCCTATGAGGTTGACGCCGTAGTCGGTCTCGCTGCTTTCGAGCAGGTTGCCGAGGATCGGGGTGTCCGGGTCGAAGGAGACCTGCGTGACGCCGAGGCCGAGGCCGGCGTAGGGCGTAAACACCGCATTCGCCGGGCCGAAAGGAACGAGCACATCGGCGTTGAACTGGAGCACGGTGGCATCGTCGATCTGGTTAAAGTAGTAGTCGGCGTTGGGGTTGATGATGATCGGCACCCCTGCCAGGCCGAGGCGGGCTTGCCCGCCTACGAAGTAGGTGCCTTCTTCAACCCCTTCATCCGTGAAGGCATCCAGGTTGTAGCCGCCCTGCACACCGATGCTGAACTGGGCATGGGCGTGCTGGACCCCGGCGAAGAGGACGAGCGCGGTGATGAACGTAAAAAGGCAAGGCTTCATATCGGAAGTCGCGCTGAAGCGACGGTTCGTTATCGGGTCAGGAAGGGGGCGAGGGGATGCCCCCGGGTACCTCACGGGGAGTACGGATCCCAGGTACGGGTCATTGGGAGTACTGGGCCGAGAGTTCGTCCCGGTATTCTTCACTGGCGAAGATGGCGATCTCGACGCGGCGGTTTTGCTGGCGGCCGTAGTCGCTCTCGTTGGACGCGATCGGTTCGCTTTCGCCGCGGCCCGACGTGCTGAGACGGCTCGGGCGAATGCCGAGGCTGGACACGTACTGCGCGGCTGCGTCGGCGCGGCGCCGCGAGAGCTGATCGTTGTAGGTGTCGGAGCCCACGCCGTCGGTATGCCCGACGATCAGCAGTTCCGTGTTTTCGTACTGCGTCAGGCTCTCCGCCAGGTCGCGCAGGTTCGCTTTTGCCTCGGGGCGCAGGGCCGACGAGTCGAAGTCGAAGAGGATGCCCGAGTCAAACGTGACGACGATGCCCTCGCCGACGCGTTGTACCTCTGCCTCTTCGAGTTCTTCTTCCAGCTCGGCCGCCTGCTTGTCCATCTGTTGCCCGATGACGGCTCCGGCGGTGCCGCCGACGACCGCGCCGATGATGGCGCCCTTCGCTGTACTGCCGACGGCCTTGCCGATGGCGCCGCCGATGACCGCTCCGGCACCGGCCCCGATGGCCGCGCCTTTTTCGGTTTTGCTCAGGCTGGCACACCCGGTCAGGGTCGTGCCGGCGATGAAGATCGCCAGGATGAGCAGGGTAAGGTGTCGATGGATGGATCTATGCATGGTTGTGTTTTTTTGTTCAGCGTGCTTGTAGAGGATTGCCGTGGAACCCTGGTTGTACTGAAGGTGCACGGTGCGAGACGATGCGCTCAATCACCGATCTTGCTCAACGCATCGTCAGCGGTTGCGGTATCTGGCCCTGCTCGTCCGAGATGATGACTTCGACCCGGCGGTTCTGCTGGCGGCCCACTGCCGTGTCGTTGCCTGCTATCGGATACATTTCTCCATAGCCGCGAATGCCAATGCGCGTTTCGGATATGTTGCGCTCTAACAGAGCCCTCCGCACGGCATCGGCCCGGCGCTGGGACAGGTCGTGGTTGTATTCATCCGTGCCGGTGTTGTCGGTGTGCCCTTCGATGAGCACCTTGCGTTCCGGGTACTCTGCCAGAAACAGGGCCAGTTGGTCGACGGCGCGCAGGCCCCCTGGCTTGAGCGTAGCTTCGTCTACGTCGAAGAGCACGTCGCCAAGCGTGAGGACCAGGCCCCGTTCGGTTTCGCGAGCTTCCAACTCCTGAACGCGCTCGGCCAGTTCACGGGCGCGGGCGATGGCTGCCTGGGCGACCTGCTGCGCACGTTCGGCTTCCTGTTTTTCCAGGGCGGCTTCTTGCTGGGCGTGTTTGGCTGCACGCTGGTTCGCTTCGGCTTGGCGTTCCGCTTGTTCGGCCTCCATCGTTCGCGCTTGCAACTGCACCTCGGTGCGCTCGAGTTCGGCCTGCCCAATGGCATTTTCAGCGGTTTTCAGGTTCGCTTTTTCCTCAGCAATGCGGACGTACTGTCTGGCCAGGTAGGCATAATGATTAATCTGGGTTTCATCGGCATTCTCCTGCCAGAGCGCCTGGCTCTTGTTGAGAGCCTCCTCGGCGGCTGCAAGGTCGGTAGAGGCGTTCGCAACGACCGCTGAGTCGTTTTGTGCTTGCTGATACGCAGAGCGCGCTTCCTCCAGCAAGACGTAATTGGCCGGCGGTCCGCCACAGGCAGCCCATACTAAACAACTCGCACAGATAGTCAGGAAAGGGGCTATACGTTTCATGGCACTTGTCCAGTCAGTGAAAGCGTAGTGATTCGGAAGGCGGTGTCAGGTGCGGCAGGGCACGTCAGTTGTTCTGTTTCCGCCGAATCTCTTCTCGCAACGTGCGCAAGCTGTCCTGGAGCGCTTGAGCCGCTTCTTGCGCTTTGGCGGAACGGGCCGATATCACCGCTAGCTCTGCGTCGACCAGCGCCTGCTGGCTCAGGCGCTCAGCCTCCTCTGCTTTTCCTTCTGCCAGGGCCGTCTGGGCGTCTTCCATCTTTTGCTTGGCGTTGTGTAGGGCCAGGGGGGCATACTCGCTGGCCCCTACCTCCTCCGCTTGTTCGAGGGCTGTTCGAGCTTTAGCCATCTCGGCTGTCAAGTGAGGAGAGGGAGGATAGGTAGAGGCGCAACCCACCCCGAGCAGGGCTATCGTCATGATGCCTATGCCGAGGGGACCTTCGATGGATATCTTCATGGTTTTCATGGTTTCTCTTGGTCTAGTGCAGAAGGGCACCGGCGAAGGGCTTTGGCCGCCTTCGCCTGAAGCGGGGGGCGCTCCGGAATCCGGTTACCGTCATTTATTTTTTATGTTGATCCCTGCGGTGTCGCGTTCGTCGCGGCGTACCGAGCCAAAGCGCCTGTTGAGACCGGGGACGCACGGCAGTTCGCCGTCGTCGGCCCCAGGCTTTTGCCTTAGCCGGCGTGCCTGGTGTGTCCGGCTTTTTTTAACGCGTGCGGGGACGTGTCGCCTTGAGGAAACGCTTAGATTTGGCTGATCGTTTGTTGAGGAATCGCCGAGAAGGGGCCGCTGCAGGGCACAATGTGCCGGAGGTGTGACGATTCTGTGCCGGGCTTGTAACGCGTCGAAAAAAGCGCAGACCGGCGGAAACAGAGGGCTGCTTCTCGCGCAAGTTGATGCAGGACGTTGCGAACGCTACCTTCGTATCCTCCCCCGGTACACCCACGGTTTTGAGGAATCACTATGTCCGGTTCTTTTGATACGGAGCAGCTGCAGGGCGGCTTCTGGGTCGGAGACTGGTTCGTAGAGCCGTTGCTGAACCGGACGTCCCGAGCGGATGAACAGGTCTCCGTCGAACCCAAGGTGATGGAGGTGTTGCTCTGCCTGGCCCGGCACGTCGGCAGGACCGTCACGAAGGAGCGCTTCATGGAGCAAGTCTGGGCGGATACGGTGGTCACGGAAGACGTACTCTCGCGCTGCATCTCGGAATTGCGCAAGGTGTTCGGGGACGACCCGCGTGCCCCTCGTTTCATCGAGACGATTCGCAAGACCGGCTACCGCCTCATCGCGCCGGTGCGCCTGCCGGGCTCCGAGCAAGACGACGCCTTGCAAGGCGCATCGTTCGCCCCGGGCGGTGGCGTCCGGCATCCGATATCGATTGCGACGCTCTGGAAGCTCTTGTGGCGTCAGGTAGAGGTCGTCGTCGAGCGGCACCTGTCTCGTCCGCTCGTCCGGGGCGCCCTGGTCGTCGTGCTGTTGATCGTGCTGGGCGGGACGTTCTGGTACTGGCGTAGCACGGCGCCCGCCGCGCTTCCGCCCCCGGCGTCGGGTCCGTTCACGAGTTATCCGGGCCAGGAGATCGACCCCGCCCTGTCGCCGGACGGCAACCAGGTCGCCTTTGCCTGGGACAACAACACCGGCCGTGACTTCGACATCTACATCAAGCAAGCCGGCGCCGAGCCTCCGCTGCGGATCACCGACGAGCGCACGGACGAGCACAGCCCGGCCTGGTCGCCGGACGGGCTTCACCTGGCTTTCATTCGTTCGGCTCGGGATCAGCACGCCCTCTTCGTCGTGCCCGCCATCGGGGGGAGTGAACGCAAAGTGATCGACTTCGGCGCGCGCACCGTGCAGGCGGTAACCTGGTCGGCGGACGGACGAACCCTGGCTGTCTCGGCGCAGCAAGCGCCCTATGGCGTCTTCCGCCTTTTTCTGGTCGCCCTCGACAGCGCCACGGCACAGCCGCTGACGGCGCCGCCGGCATCGTATCAGGGGGACTTGCATCCCGTCTTCTCACCGGACGGTAAGCGGCTTGCCTTCATCCGCAGCCGCCACGAAGCCGTGCAAGACCTCTACGTGGTGGGCATAGAGGGCGGCGAACCCGAGCGGCGTACGTTCGACCGTGTACGCATTACCGGGGTCGACTGGTCGGCCGACGGCAAGCATCTCGTCTTTGCGTCGCACCGGGACGGTGCGTCGGGGTTGTGGCGGATCGCAGCCTCGGGCGATGAGCCAGCCTGGATCCTGACCGGCGGCGAAGGCGCCACCGTAGACGCCGTGTCCATCGCACGCCGGGGGAACCGCCTGGTCTACACGCAGCGATCGTCGAACACGAACATATGGCGGCTCTGGCGTCCGCAGCCCGAAGTGTCCTACCGGGCGCACCTTTTCCTCGCTTCGACGCGCTGGGAGTCCCATCCGCACATCTCGCCCGCCGGCACCCGCATCGCCTACGCATCGAACCAGTCGGGCACGTATGAGATCTGGACGTGTGACCGCAACGGTCGCGACCCGGTGCAGCTTACCACGCTGGGCGGCGTATGGGCCGGCGTGCCGCGCTGGTCGCCGGACGGCCGCTTCATCAGCTTTGTCGCCTACCGGGAGGGCCAGGGCGATATCTACGTCATCGATGCCGAAGGCGGTACGCCCCGTCTATTGACCACCGCTCCGGCCGACGACGCCGCGCCGGGATGGTCGCACGACGGCCGCTGGATTTATTTCGCCTCCAGCCGGAATGAAGCCTGGGAGATCTGGAAAACACCCGTGGCGGGCGGCGACGCCGTCCAGGTTACGGAGACCGGCGGATGGGCCGCCTTGGCGTCGCCGGATGGTACGGTGCTTTACTACGTCAAGCCCCACGCCTCCGGCATCTGGCAAAGGCCGGTCGCCCCGGATACCGGCTCCGCTGCGCAGGAACGGCTGCTCATCGACACCCTCGACCCTGCCGACCGGGACAACTGGGCCGTTACGCCGGAAGGCATCTACTTCGTCCGCCGGGACGCGTACGCCCCGGTCCTCGCCGTGTATCGGTTCGCGACGGAGCAAGTGACGGACGTAGCGACGCTCAACAACGTGCCGCAGCACCCGAGCCTTGCCGTGGGGCCGGAGGAGACGTGGTTCCTGTACACCCAGGTCGATCGGGATGAGAGCGACATCTTACTGATGGAGCACTTCCGTTGAGCCGGTTACGGTCATGGATTGGGTTTGAACACCGGCTCGAAGTCGCGGAGGGCGGTGGGGTGCTGCTCGCCCGGTCTGCGCTCCAGGGCCAGCTCGTAGGTGACGCGGTCGCTCCGGTAGTAGCGGCGCTGGTAGTAGATGGGCGTCTCGTTGAGGGTGAAGGAGGTGCGTTCGATCAGCAGCAGGGCTCGTCCTCGGGGCACCGCCAGGTATTGCGCCACCTCGGTCTTCGCATTGACGGCTTTGATCCGATACCGCCCCCCCTCCACCGTGATGCCGGACTGTTTTTCGAGGATGCGGTAGATCGTCGTTTGCTCCAGGTCATGCCCGTCCAGCAGTCCGGCGTAGAAAACCGGCATCCAGGTCTGGTCGAAGGCGATGGGCTCGCCGTCGCCCAGGCGGAGCCGATCCAGGCGAAAGATGAGATGATCCTGCGGGACGGCCAGCGCCTGCGCGGCGCGGCCGGTTGCTTTCTCCCGGTCGAAGTGGAGGATGCGGGACGACGCTTCGAGCCCGGCCTGCGCCATGTCTTCGATGAAGTCCGTCAGCCGGACGAGCCCTTGCCGCACGCGGGTATCTTTGACGAACGAGCCGAGCCCCTGCCGGCGATAGATGAGCCCTTCGTTTTCCAGGGTCTGGAGCGCACGGCGAACCGTGATGCGGCTGACCGCGAAGCGCGTGGTGAGCTGGTTTTCCGAAGGGATCTGGGTATCCGCCGTGTAGACACCGTCCTGGATCTGCTCACGCAGCCAGTCGCTGATCTGTTCGTGTCTCGGCGTTCCGGGTTTAAGCATGGTGCTCAAGAGACGCGTGCGCCTCCGGTTGGGTTTTCAGAAAATAGGATAAGCGAACCATATATGTCATGATCGCAACCGGAACCGTCCTTGACCCTTTCGGGTGAGATCGAAGCCCCGTGAAAAAGGCGGGCTCATCAGACCGTATGTTATGCAAGCATCTTCTTCCTCATCTCGTCCAGATGATCTGCCGCCCGACGGAGCACCGTCACAGCGCACCTTCGGCTTTGAGACCCGGATGCTGCATGCCGGCCACATCCCCGACGCCGTCACCGGCGCCCGCGCCGTGCCGATCTATCAGACGACGTCGTACGTCTTCGACGACGTAGACTACGCGGCGCAGTTGTTCGACCTGAAGCAGTACGGCAACATCTACACGCGCATCAACAACCCGACGACGGCCGTCTTCGAAGAGCGCATGGCCTCGCTGGAGGAAGCCGCCGGGGCCGTCGCCACGGCCAGCGGCATGGCCGCTCAGTTCATCACCCTGATGACGCTCCTCCAGCCCGGCGACGAGATCGTCGCTTCGGCTCACCTCTACGGCGGCACGCGCACGCAGTTCGTCCATACCTTCAAAAAGCTCGGCGTCAAAGCCCACTTCGTCGAGCCGTCCGACCTGGACGCCTGGGAAGCGGCCATCACGCCGGCCACCCGGGTGCTCTACGGTGAGGTCGTCGGCAACCCGCAGGGGAGCGTGCTCGACCTCGAACCGCTGGCCGCGCTGGCCGGGGCGCATCGCCTGCCGCTCATCGTCGACAACACGTTTGCCACGCCCTACCTGTGCCGCCCGCTCGCGTGGGGCGCCAGCATCGTCGTGCATTCGGCAACCAAGTTCATCGGCGGGCACGGCAACTCCATCGGCGGCGTCATCGTGGATGCCGGCACGTTCGACTTCAGCCGCTACCCGACCATCGCCGATCCTTCGCCGTCGTACCACGACCTCCGGTTCTTCGACACCTTCGGCCACCAGGGCTTCTTGATGAAAGCCCGCGCCGAGACGCTGCGCGATACCGGGGCCTGCCTCTCGCCCTTCAACGCCTTCCTGTTCTTGCAGGGGTTGGAGACGCTCTCGGTGCGGATGGAGCGCCACGTCCGGAACGCCCGGGCCATCGCCGAATTCCTGGACGCGCACCCGCAGGTGGCCTGGGTGGCGTATCCGGGTCTGCCGGATAGTCCCTACCACGCGTTGGCCGAGAAGTATATGCCCGGCGGGCCCGGCGCCATCTTTTCTTTCGGCGTCAAGGAGGGGGCGGAGGGAGCACGGGCGGCCGGGAAGGCGTTTATCGAGGCGTTGCATCTGTTCTCCCATCTCGCCAACGTGGGGGATGCCCGCAGCCTGGTGATCCATCCGGCGTCCACCACCCACCAACAACTCTCGGACGCAGCACTCGAAGAGAGCGGGATCCACCCCGAGATGATTCGCCTTTCCATCGGACTCGAAACCCTGGAGGACTTGCTATGGGATCTGGATCAGGCCTTGCATGCGATCTCACGCTGAACTCCGTCCTGACGCCGGCGCTACGGGCACGGTATCAGAACCAGGATTTGATCCGGCAGGCCCTCGGCCGGACGCGCACGATTGCCATGGTCGGCCTCTCGACAAACCGGCAAAAGGCGAGCTATTTTGTGGCTACCTACCTCACCTACAGGGGCTATCGCGTCATTCCCGTGCACCCGAACGCCGACGCGATTCTGGGAGAGAAAGCCTATCCGACCCTGCTCGACATTCCCGAAGCGGTGGATCTCGTCGATGTTTTTCGCCCGGCCCGGGAATGCCCGAAGATCGCCCGGCAGGCCATCGCCGTCGGGGCCGGGGTGCTCTGGTTGCAACTACGCATCGTCAGCGAAGAGGCCGCCCGGATCGCCGACCAGGCCGGCCTGATCGTCGTCATGGATCGTTGCATCAAGATGGAGCATGGGCGCTACGACGGGACGATGCACTGGGTCGGGATGAACACGGGCATCATCACGGCCAGACGCGCCCGTCGGTGGTTCTGAGAGGATGGTCATGAGTCACTACGCTCGCTTTGCTCGCTGTCATGAGTCACTACGCTCGCTTTGCTCGCTGTCATGAGTCACTACGCTCGCTTTGCTCGCTGTCATTGGTCATTAGTGACTCCTCCCTCACCAATGACCAGTGATCACTGACCACTGACCGCTGACCCCTGATCATTGACCACGGACAAATGGCTCCATGAAACCATCCGCTTCTTTTCTGCTCGACGTACCTGCGGCTTCGCCGGAGGCCGGGGCACGGCGCAAGGTAGAGCCGGTGGGAGGGGCTTTTGCCGTCACGGCCCAGCTTCCGACGCTCGGCGACATTCTGGACTGGCAGGAGGGGACGTGCGCCTTCGACTACGGCTATTATCGTTTTATCGACCACCCGGCGCTGCGGCAGGTTCAGGAGGGCTTGCAGGCCCATTACGGAGTGCGGCATAGCCTGGCGTACTGCTCGCTTCCGGCAGCGGTGCTGGAACTGCTGGATTACTTGCTGCTGGCCCGGCCGGCTATGACGCTGAAGGTGGTCTCGGAGGCAGGTGCATCCGCCGCGTTTTCGCTCGAAGAAGCCCTGCCGGGGTTGCAGGCACCGACGCGCGCGACGACGCCCGACCGGCTGGGCGACCTCGGACCCTGGTCCGACGCGCGCGCTGAAGTGCTCGTGATCGCCGTCCGGGAGCCGGGGGCTTTTCTTGAGACGCACGCCGCCTGGCTGCACGGTGCGAAGGCACAACGGGTACCGATCGTCGTCGTCTCGGATCGGATTCCGGAAAAGGGATGGATGCGCGGGCCGGTCCTGTTCGGGGTGATGCCGCTCCACGAGGATCGTGCTCCGGTAACCGGGGGCGCCATCCTGAGCAACGCGGACCGCCCGATGGCCGAGTTGCGTAGCCGGCGCAAGCTGCGGGGCCCCATCCTGTCGAGCCGTAACGCCGCCTGTTTTCTGGGGCGGCTGCCCCTGCCGTGGGCGCCGTGTGCCGACGCGGTGATCCACCGGATCTGTGCGCTCGAACAGGCTCGCTTCGGGTTCTTGTTTCCCTCCGGCATGCAGGCGATCATGACCCTGCTGGCGCTGTTGCGGCGGCCCGGCAAGGCGCAGGTCATCACCGTGGGGCATCTCTACACGGATACCTATAGCCTCCTCAGCTATGCCCGCCACCGCGTCGGTCCGGTCGAGAACATCTTCCTCGGCGTCGACGAGTTGGATCGGCTGCCCGCTCTCCTCACCGAGCAAACAGCCGCTCTCCTCACCGAGACCATCACCAACCCGCTCAACGACGTACCGGACCTGGCCTTCATCGTGGGTGAGGCGCGCAAGCACGGGCTGCCGGTCATCGTAGACAACACGTTTGCGACGCCTGTCCATTGCAATCCGCTGGCATGGGGCGCCGACTTCGTCGTGCACAGCTCGACCAAGTATTTCAGCGGCCGGAACGACCATGCGGGCGGGATCGTCCTCCTGAACGACACCGATGCGGCAGAGGCGATCCGCGTCCACCAAGACCGGTGGGGCACGGCCCTTTCGCCGTTGGAGAGCGCCGTCTTGTGGGACCGGCTTCAGGATCTCGAACAGCGCATGCATCGCTTCCAGGCCAATGCCGACCGGCTCGCCGCGTTTCTCGACGGGCATGCCGCCGTGGACCGGGTATATTACAGCGGGTTGCCGTCGCATCGCAGCCATGCCGTGGCCCGCCGGTTGTTGCGAGGCTACGGCAGCGTCGTCAGCTTCACGCTCAAAGCGTCCGGGTTGGAAGGGTTACGCCGGTTCTACGACGCGCCGCTCGCCCCCATCCTGAAGGCGCCGAGCCTGGGGTCGAATCAGACGATGGTGTGCCCATACACGCTGCTGGCCCACTATCACGAGCCCGACGAGGTGCTGGAGGATTGGGGATTGCCCCGGTATTTGATCCGCCTGGCCGTCGGCTGCGAGGAGGACATCCACCCGGTGCTGGCCGCGCTCGACCGGGCCCTCTAACGGTCTCGGCTGCGACCACTGGGAACGGACGTCAACCTGATGACGTGTCTAGATCTGCTGTTTTGTAGACGCCCACGTCTTGCGATACCGACGATGAACATCTGGCAGCGTGCTTTTCTTATTCTGCTGGTACTCTGTACCTGCATCGGCTGCGATCAGGTCAGCAAAGACCTGGCCCAGGTCAACCTGCGCACCGCCGCGCCCCGGGCGTTGCTGGGCGACGCCCTGCACCTGTACTATGCCGAAAACGCCGGGGCGGCCTTCAGCCTGGGCGCAGACCTTGCCCATCCGATGCGGTACTGGCTGTTCACCGTCGGAGCCGGTGTTATGCTGGCCGGGCTTTTCTGCTTCGCCCTGACGCGCCGGGAGACTACCGCAACGCAGATCCTGGCGTATGCGCTGGTGTTGGGCGGTGGCGTGAGCAACCTGCTCGACCGGTTGTTCAATGAGGGCCGGGTCATCGACTTTATGATGGTCAAGGTGGGCGCCGTCCATACCGCGATCTTTAACCTGGCCGACGTGATGATCCTGTCCGGCTGCCTGCTGCTGGTCGTCGTGCTCTGGCGGCCGCAACACCACGAGGAGCGACGGGATCGGTAGCTTCTGCTGCGCCGTGCCTTTTCGAACGATGAGGTTTTTCGAAGATAGAGGATGGAGGATCGCCGGGCGATGCCATCCAAGCGAGGATCCTCAATCCTCGATCCTCCAGCCTCAGCGTCCTCCCATACCGCCACACGCCCATACCCCCATACGACGATCCCTATAACCCCAAACACTGTTTTAAGAGGCCGCCCATGTCCCGTCGTTTCTTCCCTGTTCTCTCGATGTGGGGGCTTGTGGCCCTGATCACGGTTTCCACCGCTGCCGACCTCGCCGACGACGAGCCGATGCTGGGGTTCAGTGCGGAGCAGGCCGAACGGCAGCGCGCCCTGGAAGCGCAGTTCGACGCGTTGTTAAACAAGGAAAACCTGCGCCAGTGGATGCAACGGATGACGGCGCAGCCCCAGCACGTCGGGGCGCCGTACGCGAAGGAGAACGCGGAGTTCATGGCCTCGCTGTTCCGATCCTGGGGCTACGACGTCGAGATCGAGACTTTCCACGTGTTGTTTCCCACGCCGACGGAGCGCCTCGTCGAACTGGTCGCGCCACGCCGGTTTAGGGCGAAGCTGCAGGAGCCTGCGCTGGAAGGTGACGCCACTTCGTCCATCCGGGAGCATCGGCTGCCGAACTACAACGCCTATTCGGCCGACGGCGACGTGACGGCCGAACTCGTCTACGTCAACCAGGGTATTCCCCAGGATTACGAGGACCTGGCCCGGATGGGCATCGACGTGGCGGGCAAGATCGTCCTGGCCCGCTACGGCGGCTCGTGGCGGGGCATCAAACCCAAGGTGGCGGCGGAGCACGGGGCCGTCGGCTGTATCCTCTACTCGGATCCTCGGGACGACGGCTACTTCCAGGGGGATGTCTATCCCGAGGGGCCGTACCGCATGGAACAGGGCGTGCAGCGGGGCTCCGTGCTCGACATGCCGCTCTATCCCGGCGATCCCCTGACGCCGGGCGTCGGTGCGACGGAAAACGCCGAACGGCTCACGCGCACCGAGGCCCCCACGCTGATGAAGATCCCGGTGTTGCCGATCTCGTATGCGGATGCCCTGCCGCTCCTCGAAGCGCTTGCCGGCCCGGTGGCTCCGCCGTCGTGGCGCGGTGCGTTGCCGCTCACCTATCACGTCGGGCCGGGGCCCGCCCAGGTGCATCTCAAGCTGGCTTTCGACTGGGACCTCGCGCCGGCCTACAACGTCATCGCCCGCATGCCGGGCGCCGAGTATCCGGACGAATGGGTCGTCCGGGGTAATCACCGGGATGCCTGGGTCTTCGGAGCAGCGGATCCGATCAGCGGGATGGTGGCCCTGCTCGAAGAAGCCCGCGCCGTCGGTGAACTGGCCAAGACCGGCTGGCGTCCCCGGCGCACCATCGTCTATGCCGGCTGGGACGCGGAGGAGCCCGGCCTGCTCGGGTCGACGGAATGGGCCGAAGAACACGCCGACGAACTCAGGCAGAAGGCGGCTGTCTACATCAACTCGGACGGCAACGGGCGCGGCTTCCTGGGCGTCGGTGGATCACACACGCTGGAGCGGTTCGTCAACGAGGTAGCGCGTGCGGTGAAGGATCCGCAGACCGGCGTCACCGTTGCCGAGCGCGCCCGCGCCCGCCGACGCGTCGGCGGCGATGCCGAGGCCGGGACGCGCACCGACCTGCGCATCGCGCCGCTCGGGTCCGGCTCGGACTATACGCCCTTCCTTCAGCACCTCGGCGTCGCTTCGATCAACCTCGGCTACGGCGGTGAGAACGGGGGCGGTTCGTACCACTCGGCCTTTGATTCATACGACCACTATGTTCGCTTCGGCGATCCGACATTCGAATACGGCATCGCCCTGGCCCAGACGGCCGGGCGCATGACGCTCCGCTTTGCCAATGCCGATGTCTTGCCGTTCAGCTTCACCAACTTCGCCGACAACGTGGCACGGTACGTCCGCGAGGTGACCGAACTGGCCGACGAGATGCGCGAGGAGACGAAGCAGCACAACGACCTCGTCGCTGCCGAAGCCTACGCGCTCGCCGCCGACCCGACCGAGCGCTATGTGCCGCCCGAGCCGAAGACCCCGGTGCCTTACCTCAACTTCGCGCCGTTGCAAAACGCCCTGGCAACCCTGGAAGCGAGCGCCAAAGCCTACGACGCAGCGTTGCGTGAACAGGGCGTGGCAATGGATGCCGGAGCCCGAGCATCCCTGAACCAGATTCTCGTTCGCCTTGAACAGACGATGACGCGCGCCGAGGGACTTCCCCGGCGGTCATGGTTCAAGCATCAGATCTATGCACCCGGCTTCTACACCGGCTACGGCGTCAAGACGCTGCCGGCCGTCCGAGAAGCCATCGAGCAGCGCACCTGGGACGAAGCGACACAGCAGATCGAAGTCGTCGCCGCCGTGCTGGAACGCGTGGCGGCAACCATTGACCGGGCCGCCGCCACGCTGAAGTAGGGTCGTAACACCGGGGTGTACAGGGCGCTCTCTGTTTGCCCCCTGCCTGTGCTACAGCTACCGATGGCGAGGTCTCGCCTCGGGGCGAGAGGGTGTCTACATCGCCGGTCGGGACGCCGCCGCTCTTTTTTTCGTGTACTGTGCGGCCGGGGTGTAACCTTCCACAGAGCTATATCGTACGGCTATATACACTGCTATATTGTGCTGCAATATAGTTGTCTTTCTCCCCACCCTCGTTGGCTCGTTATGATTTCAAAAGCCCTCGTTGCGGCTTCGCTCAAGCCGATCATCCTCTCGCTCCTGGCCCACGGCGAAGCCTACGGCTATGAGATCTTGCAACGCATCGAAAACCTCTCCGACGGTAAGCTCCAGTGGACTGCCGGGACGATGTATCCGGTGCTGCATCGCCTTGAAACCAAGGGCCTGATCACGGCGCACTGGCGTCCGTCCGAGACGGGTCCACGGCGCAAATATTACCGCCTCACGAGCAAAGGGAGCCGCGTCCTCGAAGTCGAGAAACGTCAATGGCTCGATGTCCATGCCGTGCTGCTCAAGCTGTGGGGCCCGGAGCTGTCGTTTGCCTGAGCGGTCCGTGGTCCGTTGTGTGTTGTCCAGTGCGGGAGTCGGACGCCACCGTTGCGGCGAAGAAACCACGGACTACTGACCACGGACAACACCATGTTTGATCTGGATAAAGCCATCGCCTCGTGGCGGCGCAGCTTCCGGTACCGCCGCGTCTTCTTTGAGGACGACCTCGAAGAACTGGAACGCCACGTGCGAGACCACACGGCCTGGCTGGTCGGGCAGGGACGCCCGGAGAAGGAGGCGTTTCAGGAAGCCCTCCGCAAAGTGGGCGACTACGCGGTGATGGAAGCCGAATACCGGAAAGTGTTCTGGGCCAAAACCAAGCATCGGCGCAACCTGCTGCGCGCCTTCGTCGGGGAGATGAGCATGCTCAAGAATTATGTAAAGGTTGCGCTGCGCAACCTGCAAAAGCACAAAGGCTATGCGTTCATCAACGTCGCCGGGCTGGCGGTAGGCATCACCAGTTGCCTGCTGATCCTGTTGTACGGACAGGACGAGGTACGCTACGACCGGTTTCACGCGCACGCCGACCGTATGTACCGGGTGCTGGAGGCCAATACCGCTGAAACCAATGCGAGCAGTATGTTCTTCGTGGCGGATCGCCTGGTGGAGGCCTATCCCGAGGTTCAGGCGGCCACACGCCTGTTCCGCCACTGGGAAGCCCCGCTGATCGCTCTGGAGCAAACGGGGTACATCGAGGATCAATTCTTTTTTGCCGACAGCGCCTTCTTCGACGTGTTCTCGTTTCCGCTGCTGCGCGGGGACCCGGAGACGGCCCTCGACGCGCCCTTTTCGGTCGTCCTGACCGAGACTGCCGCGCGCCAATATTTCGGCGATGCCGATCCCATGGGCCGGACGATGCGCTACAATACCCGGCACGAGTTGCGCATCACCGGGGTCATGCAGGACGTGCCGTCGCAGTCGCATTTCCGGCCCGATTTCGTGGCTGCCATGCCTACCCTTCCGCTGGTGAGCTATGCCCGCATTCAGGAGCAATGGAAGGTCTTCTACACCTACGTGGTGCTCCGCGAAGGGGTGCCTGCCGATGATCTGGCGCAGAAGGCCGAGGATTTTTACCGCCGTCACTACGGTCCTGACAGCCCGGCGCGCCTCCTGCTACAGCCGGTCACGGAGATCCACCTCCGCTCGCAAGTGGCGAATGAGATCGAGGCGAACAGTGACGTGCGGTATCTTTATCTGCTCTCCGCCATCGGTCTGCTCATCCTGCTGATTGCCTGCATCAACTACATGAATCTGGCGACGGCGCGTTCGGCGCACCGGGCCCGCGAGGTCGGCATGCGCAAGATGGCGGGTGCGTATCGCGGTCAGATCGTCCGGCAGTTTTTCGGAGAGTCCCTTTTTCTGTCGCTGCTGGCCTTGTTGCTCTCGGTGGGGTTGGCCCGGCTCTTGTTGCCCGTCCTGAACCAACTCACCGGCAAAGCACTCTCGCTGGATCTGGGCGCGGGGTGGTTGCTGGCGGGGGGGATCGGTCTGGCCTTGTGGGTGGGCCTGATCGCCGGGGTGTATCCGGCCCTCTTTCTTTCCCGTTTTCATCCCGCCGAGGTGTTGAAAGGGCAGTTCAGGTCGAGCCGGCACGGCCGCTGGTTGAGGAAGTCGCTGGTCGTGGTGCAGTTTGCTACGTCTGTCGTGCTGCTGATCGGCACGCTGGTGGTGTATCAGCAGCTCGACTACGTCCGGGCGTCGAAACTGGGTTTCGACACGGAGCAGGTCGTGGTAATCCCTGTACAGGATCCCGAGGTGCGTCGGCACTATGCGACCCTGTGCGAGGAGTGGCTCCGGAATCCGGAGGTCGTCGCCGTCGGAGCGACGAGTTCGTCGTATCCGGGCCGCTCGCATTCCTTCGGGCACACCGTAAAGCGGGTGGGTGCCTCGGAGGACGAGGCGGTGGTGATGTACAGAAACTGGGTGGATTCGAGCTTCGTCGGCACGCTCGGGTTGGAGCTAGCCGCCGGGCGCGGTTTCTCGGGCGCGCGTGAAGCGGAAGAGACGGCAGTCCTCCTCAACGAAGCGGCGGTGCAGGCGCTCGGCTGGACGGCGCCCGAGGCCGCGTTGGGCGAAACGGTCCTGCTCGGTGCATCGGAAGAGAGGATGGTCCTCGGCGTCGTCAAGGATTTCCATTTCAAGTCGCTCCATCACCGCATCGAGCCGCTGATCCTTACTCCGCAGTACCACACCCCCACGAACCTGCTCGTGCGGATCCGGCCTCGGGAGGTCCCCCGCACCCTCAACACCCTCCAGGCCACATGGGAACGCTTCTCGCCGGGCCAACCCTTCACGTACACGTTTCTGGATGATACGGTCGAAGCCCTCTACCGGGCCGACGCACGGTGGGGTCAGGTGGTCGGCTACGCCGCCTTGCTCGCGCTGCTGATCGGTTGCCTGGGCCTGTTCGGCCTTGCGGCGTTCAGCGCAGAACAGCGCACCAAAGAGGTGGGCGTTCGGAAAGCGCTGGGGGCGTCGGTCTTTGGGCTGGTAGCCTTGTTGTCCGGCGATTTCCTCCGGCTGGTGGGCGTGGCTTTCGTCGTAGCCGCCCCCGTGGCGTATGCAATCATGCACCACTGGCTGGAAAACTTCGCGTACCGCATAGAAATGTCTTGGCAGACATTTCTAATGGCAGGGCTGATCGCCCTGCTGGTTGCTGTTGTGACGGTGAGTTATCAGGCGATCAAGGCGGCCCTGGCCGACCCGGTAAAGAGCCTGCGGTATGAATGATCTGGTCCGTGGTCCGTTGGGGGAGAAGGACGCTACCGTCGCGGCGAAGCAACCACGGACGACGGACCACGGACGACGGACCACGAAGATGTTCGATCTGGAGAAGGCGATAGCATCGTGGCGGCGCAGCTTCAAGTATCGCCGGGTTTTCTTTGAGGAGGACCTGGAGGAGTTGGAACGGCACGTGCGGGATCACACGGCCCGGCTGGTCGGGCAGGGCCGGCCGGAGGAGGAGTCGTTTCGGGCGGCGGTTCGGAGCGTGGGCGACTACGCGGCGGTGGAGGCGGAGTACCGGAAGGTATTCTGGTTCAAGCTCAAGCACAGGCGCAGGGTGTTGCACGAAATCGGATGGGAGGTGGCTATGCTGAAGAATTATTTTACCATTGCGCTTCGCACACTTAAAAAGCACAAGGGCTATTCGCTGATCAACATCGCCGGCCTGGCCGTCGGCCTCGCCGGCTGTATCCTGATCATGCTTTTCGTACTGGATGAGGTGCGCTACGATCGATATCACGACAAAGCCGACCGCATTTTCCGGCTGGTCTTCGAGGCTCGTCTGTCGGGCGACGATCTCACCGACCCCGTGACACCGGCGCCTATGGCGGGAACGCTCACGGCGCTCTTCCCCGAAGTCGAGTTCGCCGCTCGCCTGACGAGGGATGGCAACGTAGTGGTTGAGATGGAGGAGCAACGGTATCGAGAAGACCGCTTTTTCTACGCCGATTCATCGCTCTTCGACGTTCTCACCATCCCGTTTGTCCAGGGCGATCCTGGTACGGCGTTGGAAGAACCCAACACGATTGTGCTGACGGAGACGACGGCGCAGAAGTATTTCGGCGGCGACGATCCCGTCGGGCAGCGCTTGACGGTAAACGGAAGTGCCTATCGCGTTACAGGCGTCGTCGCGGATCCACCCGCCTACACCCATTTCCACTACGACTTCATTGCTTCGTTCGTCACCCTGTCCGTCAGCGATGACACGGGCTGGTTTCCTCTGAACTACTACACCTACGTGGCATTGCGGGACCGTGACGATCGGGAAGCCGTAGAGGCCAGGATCCCCGATCTGATTCGTACCCACGTAAGCGCCGATCTCGAACAGGTCGTCGGCACTTCCTACGAAGCGTTTCTGAAGCGGGGTGATTACCTGACGTACTATCTCCAACCCGTCGTCGACATCCACCTGCATTCGCAGCATTTCAGCACGACAATCGAGCCGAACGGCAACCTCACCTATGTGTATCTCTTCTCGATCATTGCCTGCCTGCTCCTGCTGATCGCGTGCGTCAACTTCATGAACCTGGCCACGGCGCGGTCTGCGCGTCGGGCCAGGGAGGTCGGGATGCGTAAAGTGCTCGGCTCCCATCGCCGGCAACTGGTCCAGCAGTTTCTGGGCGAGTCGGTCTTATTGAGCCTGTTGGCCCTGGCCGTCGGCCTCGGCCTGGTGGTATTGTTCCTTCCGATTTTCAATGACCTTGCGGGGAAAACGCTGGACACGGCGTTTCTTCGGAGCGGGTGGTTCTGGCTCAGCGTCGTCGCGTTCGGGCTCGTCGTGGGGGTCCTCGCAGGCAGTTATCCCGCGTTTTTCATGGCTTCCCTGCGGCCGCTCGTCGTGTTGAGCGGCCAATCGGAAGGAAGAACGGCGCGGTCCGGCTTGCGCAATAGCCTGGTCGTTTTCCAGTTTGCCGTCTCCATCGCCCTGATTATTGGAACCCTGGTCGTGCGGAGTCAACTGACGTACGTGCAGACGGCGCGGCTCGGGTTCGACAAGGAGCACGTGGTGGTGATTGATCGGATTCGAGCCCTGGGAGAGCATCGCGATGCGTTCAAACAGGCCGTTCTGCAACATGCCGACGTGTCGACTGCGTCGGCGGCGCTCCTTGCGCCGGGTGGGTCTTCCGGAAAGAACGCCTATCGGAAAGCGGGAGAGGATCGTACGTACGGCTGGCGCTTCTTCTCGGTGGATGCGGATTATGTAGAGACCCTCGGCTTAACGCTGGTCGCCGGGCGAGATTTTGCGCCGGAATTCA